>Ga0302308_10002321_pt1 | contig 15396 bp, 13 predicted proteins | sample III_Palsa_E3_3_FD_200531 | JGI IMG/M metagenome (GOLD analysis project Ga0302308, IMG submission 200531) | Peat permafrost microbial communities from Stordalen Mire near Abisko, Sweden - III_Palsa_E3_3 | ecosystem: Environmental > Terrestrial > Soil > Palsa > Peat permafrost | place: Sweden... | reverse complement strand
GCCACCGCATTAGCGGAGTTGGGTACCTTGAAAAGAGAACAAGGAAACTTCGCACAAGCAAAAGTTATCCTCGACCAGGCACTGGCAATCGCGTCGTCATCGGGACGTCCAACTCCCCAATTGGCAAGTGTGTTGGCAGTCTATGCAATAGGCGGATTTGCATACAACGATCCGCGCGCGCTTGAATATGAGGAACGGAGCGCCAAAATGAATCAGCAACTCTACGGAAGCAATTCTTTCGAGCACGCCTTGAATGCAAGAGCACTAGGGACGATTTTTGAAGCCTATGGGAAATATGGGCAAGCGGAACAGTACCTTCGTTCCGCATTGGCCGAGGTTCAGGCGTGGTCAGGGACAGAAAATGAAATTACCGCAAGATCCATGGTGATGCTGGCAGGCTTGTTGGCACTGGAGGGAAAGTGGAGCGAGGCAAAGGAGTTGCTCCATCACGCTCTTGTGATCACATTGAGGAGTGAAACTCATTCCAGCTATAACGAGGGCGAAGCATACTTCTATCTGGGATTCATTGCGCTTCAGAAGGATGACTTGAAAACGGCAGAAGATTATTTCGAGTCGGTGATGGCTATCGCTCGCCGCCATGCCGCCGTGGATGAGTTGTTCGTCGAATACAGTGAGCTCAGCTTGGCTCACGTTTATTCCAAGCGAGGCGATGACGGCCGTGCCGAGGCCGTCATCCGGCAGGTTCTCGCCACGACGAAGCTGAAGCAAAGCTATGTTGTAGTTGCAGGTCTTACTTTGCTAGGCCACGTTCTCTTGCACGAAGGAAAGTTTGCAGAAGCTGAGAGTAAGCTGCGTCCAGCCTATACGTGGTTCTCCCATGATGCGACCCGGCCTCACACAGCGATGGCCTATCGCGACTTAGCCGAGGTAGAGAGGCATCTCGGAAGACCGGAAGAATCTACCAGAATCCTCGCGGAACTCCGCGCCCGGCCGCGCTAACGGATCGTCGCTGGGTTCACTCGGAGCGTTCTAACACCTGTGCGCTAATACGCTGGCTAGCGTAGGAGCGAACTGAACAATCCAGCCGCGCCTCATCGGGTTCCTGCTTTCTTCAGCATTCAGCTTTCAATGAATATATTGTGACCACTTTTCTCTTTCGTTTTCGATTAGGTAGGCACTGGTACTACGGGTGCTTTGCGACTGCTGCCCACAGTTGGGAGAGAGGGTTGCGCCTATGCTGTCTTCGTTGGATACGAGAAGAAAATCGACGTCGGATGCCTCTCTTTGGACAGACCGAAGACACAGTGCGTTATCAACCAGATCGGCGAAATCGTGCTCCGCAATTGACCTTGTGACTCCGAAAACAGTAGATCGTCAGCCCCCGCAGGCGCGATTGGTAGGAGAGTTACAAAATTCGGGTCTTTCGCCGAGCGGTTTAAGTGGAAGGCCTCCTAGTAATGCCGCAGTGCTGCAGCAACTTGACCGAATCCTGCAAAGCAAAACGTTCGTTCAATCTGAGAAGCTAAGCCGTTTCCTTCGATTTGTGGTCGAGCACGTGATTCATGGCAATCCGGAGTGCCTCAAAGAATATCTGGTCGGGGTAGAAGTGTATGACCGCAAGCCGCCCTACGACCCAAGTCAGGATTCGATCGTTCGGACGGAAGCCCGGCGCTTGAGGAACAAGCTGAAAGAGTATTACGGAGCCGAAGGAAACGAAGATCCCGTTTACATCTACTTGCGCCCAGGAAGCTATATCCCAGCCTTGCAATCGAGGGATGATCTGGCCGGCACGCCGGGCCCAGCCGAAACGGAAGCATTGCTTCTCCAAGAATGCTGTTCGATCGTGACAGCGATCTTTCCATTCACGGATATATCTGGAAATCCCTTATCCGGGGCATATGCACGCGGAGTACCTGATGAACTGGCGTATGCACTCATGCGCAAAGATTGCTGCACCGTTATTTCGCCTTTCTCCACGTCATGCCTCGCGCCACAGGGTCTCGATGTCGCTGCCACGATGAAGAAGGTAGGGGCGCGGATTGCCTTCGAAGGAAGCACTAGGGTCGAGGGGGAAAGACTTCGGGTTACGGCAAGAATAGTCGACACCAAGGGCGTTCATTTGTGGGTCAACCGGATCGATATCGAAGTAGGAACACAGACTGTGTTCGCAATTGAGGAAAACATTGCGAATGCATTATCCGAAGGGTTCGACGTTGTACGAGCTCCGCTCCCGACCACTCCCATCAGAACGCTTCCCTAGGCTCACCGTGAGCTAACCGGCCATCACTCCTCTGGAGAATGCACACGTGTTTCGATGAAGAGCGGGAATATCCGCCCGCGGCGAATCAATCATGGAGCTTCAGATCATGGTTCTCGATGACGGAAGTTTTTAGTGCGATTCAGAACTAGGGCTCAACTCAAGCCCGTCATGACATAGCGACAGCGTGGCCTTTACCAAAAGCATGTCGTGCCAACCTAAGGAACAATAGCCGATTTGAAATAGGAGTGAATTTATGACGAACGAAGCCGACGTGAAAGAAATAAACGCTCGCTATCGCGCCTACTGTGATGCTTGCCAGAGCGGTCAGTTGGAGAAGGTACCCTCTTTCTGGTCGCTTCCTGCTCTGTTTGCCCTCGATACAGGGAAGCCTGATACCTCGCAACTGCTGCTGAGCACCCCGGAAGAAATGATCAAGCTGTACAGCACGCTTTTTGGTTCCTCCACCGGCGTGGATAAGACGATCATCGACGAATCCAATGTCACGTTCTATGGCGATAAACTCGCAACGATCTCCACCTCCTTGCGCCATATGATTGGGACCAAGCTCCACGATAAGCAGGTTGCCGTTTACGGTTGCCGCAAGGTCGCCGGTGAGTGGGCGTTCTTCTCTCACATCAGTGTCGACGGCGAGTGAAGAAGTCTATCGTTCCGCGAGTCCGGCATGATCCTTGCGCCGGACTCGCGGTGCGGACAAGCGGCCTAAGTCAGCACAACGGTGCATGCCTTGATGACAGTTCTTCGTAACTTTGGAGGAAGAATATGCCACCCCGGGATCCAAAAACTCATAAGATGAGCCGCCGCCAGTTTGTCTCAGTGACTGCAGCATCGGCTGCTACTCTCGCCATGGCGACCTCTGCGAGCGCGTCTCGTTTATCAACATTTTCGGAACAACCACCTTATAAGGACAGCGCTATGCAGATGATGACTCTGAAGGACGGAACACAGATTTACTACAAAGACTGGGGGACAGGCCAACCGATCGTCTTCCACCATGGCTGGCCTCTTTCGGCGGATGATTGGGACGCCCAGATGATGTTCTTTCTGCAGCATGGGTATCGCGTCATTGCTCACGATCGGCGAGGCCATGGACGATCCACGCAGACCGCGACCGGCAATGATATGGATACCTACGCATCGGATGTTGCGGAGCTGACGACGAAGCTCGACCTACGAAATGCCGTTCACATCGGGCACTCGACCGGTGGTGGCGAGGTCGCGCGTTATGTAGCATGGCATGGAGAGGGACGGGTGGCCAAAGCCGTCCTTATCAGCTCTGTCTGCCCAGTCATGGTGAAGTCCGAGAAGAATCCGGGCGGTTTACCCATGGAGGTCTTCGATGGCCTTCGCGATGGAACAGCAAACCACCGTTCTCAGTTTTACCAGGACATTACATTGCCCTTCTACGGCTTCAATAGGCCAGGAGCGAAAGTCTCGCAGGGGATCCGTGACAATTGGTGGCGCCAGGGCATGATGGGTGGAATCAAAGCGCAGTACGATTGCATCAAAGCTTTCTCCGAGACGGACTTTACACAGGACCTTCAAAAGATCGCCGTGCCAACACTGGTCATGCACGGCGACGACGACCAAATCGTACCGTACGCCGACGCCGGTCCACTCTCCGCCAAATTGCTGAAGAATAGCACTCTGAAGATTTACCCAGGGCTTCCGCATGGCATGCCGACAACGAATGCGGAGCAGATCAATGCCGATTTGCTTGCTTTCATTAAGGTCTAGCCGAATTCCGCTGCGAAGGATCGAATGTTCTTCGCAGCGGGATGCATCTGTGTCAGGAGGTGCCTTTAGGCAAGAAGGAACGCATCTCCTGGCGACAAAGCCTGCTGAAGTCGTGGAGGGGATCGACATGAGGCGAGAGAGTTTCATTCTTGAGGTCTTCCATAGAAAGAGCCGCTTCACCATAGCGCTTCGTGACGCGGGCCGCGAACTGTTCCGCTGCTTTTATTACAGGCTCTGACGCGAACAGGCGGATCCTGCTGACGAGCGCATACAAGGCGATCAAATCGTCTGCATCATCAAGCTGCTTAGTAGTTGCGTTGACGTACACTTTAGTGGCGAACTGGATGAAATCGGCGTACAAAGTCTGCCGATCTGCCAGTTCTCGACCCAGTAGCTCACGTTTCGTCAACCCCCTTTGGATCAGGTAGTTGCTGATAAGGGGTGTAATGCCTCCTAACGCTGACCCGCCTAATGCCGCGAGCGCGCTCAATGTAGCAGTGTTCATTCTTCTCCTTCGTGCGCCCCAGAGCATGGCCTGGAGTGCTGCCGCTAAAACAGATGTCCAAATGTGAAGAAGGCCTTGCGGTGACCGACATCTCCAATCGCGCCACCCAGGGTCAACGTTCCAAGAGGCGTACTGACAAGAAATCCGCCAAATACGTCCTGACGAAGAATCGCGCGTGCGTTCGGCGACCAAATGTTGGCGACCTCATATCCTCCTGTCAGATAGATGCCTTCTCCAACTCCAGTGGGTAGCGTTACGATCTTACGGAGATAGACAAGTCTTGCCAGGACGTCATCCGTACCGCGGTATTCGTCGACCGAGGATGCATAAAGTCGAAGAGGTCCGCCCATCGTAAAGCGAAACGGATCCGCAACGGCCGCTCGGAAGTACGTATTTGCCTCTCCAGCGAGATTGATGGTGTTCACCTTCCCGACCGTCCAAGAGTGTTTCGCCCGCAGACGAGCTAAGGGAGCATCTGGACTCATCGCCGTGTGATAGAGGGCCCCGACGTATGCATCCACGGTTATGCCTGTGGGAGAAACAGTGGCTGCTGTTTCCTCGTTGTAGATAACATGCACTCCGCCTTCTTGCGCGTTTCCCGAGAGATGTTGTGTGGGGCTGTCGTCCGTTCCATCAACTAGCCTCCATCTCACCTCGTTGTTCGTATATGACAACGCGACCTCTAGCCGAGGATTAACGGTCCAGCCGGCCTCTAAACCTCCGCCGGCACGCTGTAGGAATCTTTCTGAGATCCGCTTTTGGTCCTCCCAGTAATAAACAGGGTCTCTCGTGATGGAGAGAGATGGCTGTACATAGAGACCATTCTTGAAAACCGGCTTGTAGTACTCGATCTGTGCATGCGTGAAGTATCCCAAACGTATTGTTGAACGCAGCTCGGATCCATACCCTCCAAGATTCTGATCGATGAAGCGAATATCGAAGATGGAGCTCGTTACATTCCCGCTCATTGCCACCACATCGGTACCGAGCAGAATGTAGGGCGGCCCATCCCAGTTTGGCCTGAGATGAATAACGAGGGCGTTGTCTGCCTCCTTTGCTGGCACTGCAGCATCGCCAGATTGTGCTTCGCTAAACGTCTCGTAATATGCCGTGGAAGCGCCGCCGCCGCGTAAATCGCTTATGAGATGGTCGACATGCTGCTCGTTGAAGGGCTTGTTCGCGAGGTCGCGCTTTGCAGTAGGAACGACGCTTGCTACCTGTGTTGATGGGCCGTCGACTTCAATCTTCCGTATGACGCCGGGACGTTGCCTTACACGAGACGCTCTGTCATGCAGGTACATCATCCAATCTGCTTCATTCAAGGCGTATTTCAAAAGCGTCGCCTTTTGAGCTTCAGCCGCAGCATATCCAGCCGCAATCAACTCCTTGCTCTTGTCGTAATCGGTTGATGAAAACTTTGTAACGTCTGGAAGGATCACGATCTGGGCCTGATTCTCGCTTAGTTCCTCATTCCTCGCCGTTCCGGCCTGATAAGCGCGTCCGAAGACGCTGACCAGGCTGGCTGCATCGGTCGTAGCGAATGCGGCGTCGGGCAGGTGAACCGCGATCAGAACCTGAGCCCCGAGGTCGTCCCTGAGAACATCGACCGGCAGGTTATCGACGATCGCTCCGTCAACGAAGACGTGGCTATCCAGGCGTACAGGGCTGAAAATTCCTGGGATCGATATGGAGGTGCGCACCGCAAAAGGAAGGGACCCCGATCGAAAGACCTTCGGACGCAGTGTCGTCAGGTCGGTCGCAACGCAGCGAAATGGAATGGGGAGTTGGTCAAAATCAAGGCCAGGCGTGTTATACGACACCAATTCGTCCGAGAGGAGGGCATCGAGTCGGTCGTCGGCGATCAGGGCGTTCCCAATGGACACTCGGCCACCGCGGAGTCCAACGGAAATTCCCTGCGGCAGTTCAGTTCTATCCTGGCGCCTTCTAAAACCGAGCGTCGAGTACGCAGGTCGAAGCGAGAACAGCGTGGCGAAGACATCACTGGTCGCCAGCTTTTTCACGTCATCGACCGAACGTCCTGATGCGAACAATGCTCCCACCAAGGCACCCATACTCGTTCCGGAGATTCGGTCAACGGGTATGCGGTTTTCTTCCATCCAGGCGAGGACACCGATATGCGCCAGGCCAAGAGCACCGCCGCCTTCAAGGGCAAGCCCGATGGACGGTCGGCCGTCGGGGACAGTGGGAGGCAAGGTAGCGATCTCCTGCAACCTCTGCTCACGAACAACAGAGAGTGTTGATCCCTGCATTGAAGCGCGTTCTTGTTGAGCGACGGCCGTGCCGGTGAGGTATATCGACCAGAGAAATATCGCCTGTACGGTGGATCCTAAAAGGCGAGGCCTTTTCATATTTTCTCTCAGTGCAAGTCGTTGTCTAGAATCTGTAATCGAACGCCAGTGCAAGCGCGTTATTTGCCTTAAGGTCGACTCCCGGTGCAGCTGTGGAAACGACATGCCCCGTTCCAATATCCACACTCCACTTCATGTCCGGATAGCGAGAGATCCGCACCGCATAAATCAAAGTGGTGGGTATATTCGCATAGGTAATGTAGGCGAGGTGATGCGGCTCCTGGTCCACTTCAAAGGTCGGGGCGATCAGGACTCCCTTGATGGGCAGTGGAAAACCTATGGCACCGAACGCGCGCGCCTGCCAGTTCGTTGCATTTCCGCCATAGCCGTAGACCTCGGCATTGGTACCGCGCACACCTCCGCTAAGCAGCAGAGGTAACTTCTTGTCGATGACGATCAGCTTGGTCGCTACTCCGTAGACGTCACCATTCGTTGCGTTCTTGTGCACAAATGACTGACTGACATAAGGAACATTTGTGCGGAGAACTCCGCCTAGAGCGACCGCAGGGACCCATTTATGGCGGTGCATCCCTTCGGAGATCACCTTAGCTTTTACGTTGGAGATATTCATGCCCGCATAGTTGAACAATGGGCTGAAGCTCGGATTGCCCCCATCAGTGTGGTTGTCGCGCGTGAAACCAAACTCCAGCCAGTTTCCAAATCCCTCTTCGACGGAGACGTTGAAGTAGTCTCCCGCGACCGGGCCCGCCGTCACTGCGTGATAGCTCAAGGTAGGACCGTTCCACTTCCGCGGAGCAGCCGGAACCACGTTGGCCCAGGGCTGAAAAAAGACTCCCGACTGTCCGTCCATCGTCAGGGCCTGCGCCCGTACTAGGCCATCGCCTGCAAAGAGCACGATGAGCAACGCGGCGAGGAATGTTAGGCGAGCGACTATGCTTTTGGCGCGCATCGGTAATCCTTTCGGCTTGGAATGTCAGGTGAAGCGACGTGTGCTCGCTGTCACCGAGTCAACTGGTGTACGGCTTCATACCAATGGCAACACGTGTGCGCGATCCAAAGGAGTGATCGACGGTTAGCTAACTGTGAGAAGAAGAGAGAAGCTATGGATCGGGTGTTTAATCGTGGTCAGTCATGCCGAGCTACGCGACCAGGAGACTTCTATGCCCTCTAATTTCGATAAAAATTACTCCAGACGTTCAAACACGAACGGGGGCGACTACTATGAAGTTCCTCAGCCGCGCCGGGAATGGATCATCAACCGCAAAGCTGAAGCCGCGCATACCGGCGACTGGAACATGAGCCAGATGCACTTCGCCCGCCTCGGCAAGATCACCGAGGAGATGGCCTACGTCGCCCACAAGGAAAAGCTCTCCGCCGAACTCGTCCGCTCAGAGATCGCCAAGGGCACCATGATCATCCCGGCGAACATCAACCATATCGAGCTCGAGCCCATGGCCATAGGCGTTGAGTCGCTCTGCAAGATCAACGCCAACATCGGCAACTCCGCCCTCGTCTCGAACGTTGAGGAAGAACTCCGCAAGCTCCACACCGCCGTCCACTTCGGGGCGGATACCGTCATGGATCTCTCCACAGGCGGCGACATCCCCATGATCCGCGAAGCCATCATCCGCCACTCGCCGGTACCGATCGGAACAGTCCCGCTCTACGAAGCTCTCTCCCGCGTCAAACGCGTCGAAGACCTCAACATCGACCTCTACCTCGAAGTCATTGAAGAGCAAGCTCAGCAAGGCGTTGACTACTTCACAATTCACGCCGGTGTTCTCATTCAGTACGTTCCCATGGTGTCTAAGCGCATCACCGGTATCGTATCGCGCGGCGGCGCGATCCTCGCGCAGTGGATGACCGCCAACCACAAGCAAAACTTCCTCTACGAAAATTTCGACCGCATCACCAGGATCATGGCGAAATATGACGTCTCATACTCCCTCGGCGACGGCCTCCGTCCCGGCTGCGTCGCCGATGCCAGCGACGAAGCGCAGTTCGCCGAACTCAAGACCCTCGGCGAACTCACCCGCCAGGCCTGGAAGGACGACGTGCAGGTCATGATCGAAGGCCCCGGCCACGTCCCCATGGATAAGATTAAGGAGCAGGTCGATATGGAGGTAGCCCTCTGCGACGGCGCTCCGTTCTATGTCCTAGGCCCGCTCGTTACCGACATCGCACCCGGCTACGACCACATCACCTCGGCCATCGGCGCCGCGATGATCGGCTGGCACGGCGCGGCCATGCTCTGTTACGTCACGCCCAAGGAGCACCTCGGCCTGCCCGACGAGAACGACGTTAAGGACGGCATCATCGCCTACAAGATTGCCGCTCACGCCGCTGACATCGCTCGCCACCGTCCCGGCGCCCGTGATCGCGATGACGCCATCTCCCACGCCCGATACACCTTCGACTGGGACAAGCAATTCGCCCTCTCACTCGACCCCGAAACCGCCCGTGGCATGCACGACGAGACCCTGCCTGACGCTTACTACAAGGAAGCCGCTTTCTGCTCTATGTGCGGTCCGAAGTTCTGCTCCATGAACTGGTCCAGCAAGGTCGACAAGTTCAACGAAGAAGTGCACGGTCTGAAGAAGCCCGACCTCACCCAGATCGTCACGGAACAGATGGCAATGCGGGAGGTGTAGTGATGGATGGATCGTTGATCATCGCAGGCGTTAAGTTTTCCTCTCGGCTGATCGTAGGTACCGGAAAATACAAGGACGGTCCAGAAACTAAGGCTGCAGTTGAAGCTTCGGGTGCGGAGATGGTAACTGTCGCCGTCAGAAGGGTGAATCTCGATCGGGCGAGCGCCTCTCTTCTGGATTACCTTGATCACAAGACATTGAAGATCCTTCCGAACACGGCTGGTTGCTATACGGCGGACGAGGCAATTCGAGCCGCACGACTTGCGAGAGAAGTTGGCCTATCAGATTGGGTCAAGATCGAGGTGATCGGTGACAACGCGACGTTGTATCCAGATGTTCAGGCGACTGTTGAGGCCACGAGAGTCTTGGTAAAGGACGGCTTCACGGTTCTTCCATACACCACGGACGATGTCGTCTTCGCTAAGCGGTTGATCGACGTTGGTGCAGCTGCGGTCATGCCTCTCGGAGCTCCAATTGGGACCGGAATTGGGATTGCCAACGAGACCTCGCTGCGCATGCTGCGTGAGCTAATCACGGAAGTTCCTCTCATCGTTGACGCCGGCTTAGGCACTGCCAGTGACGCTGCGAGGGCTATGGAGTTAGGTTTCGATGCCGTCCTTCTGAACACGGCAATCGCCGGTGCAAGAGACCCTGTACTAATGGCGTCAGCGATGCGTGACGGCGTTTTGGCTGGGAGAAAAGCGTTCCTGGCTGGGCGAATGCCTCGTCGCCTCTATGCAAGTGCCAGTTCGCCAATGGAAGGCGTGTCTCTCTAACGCGCGCTTCGACACAGGCGACCTTGGGAAGTAGCTTGAAAGGAATGTCCTTGGATCTCAAAATCAATGGTGAAATGCGATCGGTGCCGGGAGCGATGAATCCGGTTGCACTGAGCGAGATACTCAGCGCACTTTCGGTTCGTAAGGATCTCGTTGCGGTCGCTTTGAATGACTTCATCGTGCCCCGCGCTCAATGGGACCACACCCTTGTGTGTGCGCGCGATCGAGTTGAGATTGTGCACTTCGTGGGTGGAGGATGCTTAAATCTCCTAAACGAAGTGCTCCAACAGAGAGAGGAGCAGCTCCTTCATCACGGTGATCTAGCCGCCGAAGACCTACATTTCGGTATCGGACGACCCTAGACTAACCCGTATGAAAGCCATACAGCTCACTACCGTTGGCGGACCCGAGGTTCTCAAAGTCTCTGAATTGGCAGCCCCCACACCCGGAACAGGTGAGGTCCGGTCCCCCATTCGATCTTGGTAGGTTGGCGTTCATGGGTTCCCTGTTCGTCACCCGTCCAATCTCCCTCGACTATGTAAAAACGCGCGAAGAGCTGACGCAACGTACAGATGCTTTATTTCGCTGGGTGATTGAAGGAAAGCTAAAGGTTCGCATCGATCGTTCCTACCCTCTTGATCAAGCAGCCCAGGCACATGTTGACCTCGAAGGTCGCAAGACTATCGGCAAACTACTCCTTACGATGTGAAGTTCTTGCAAGCCCAAAGTGACAGCCGCAACACTGGACGCTTGGTTGCAACGGCCTGAGTCCTCACCGTTAGGTGACATTAGCTCACTCATAGGGTCACACCGGAACGCCTATCGTTCACCCATGCGAAGCCCAAACATCAACCCAACGTCCAGAATCCAGATGATCGAAATGGCGATGGAAGTTTGCCCTCTCGATTCCCACGCTAATCAATATGTAAGTCCCAAGAGGTCGAAGTCCAGCACCGGGACTTGGATCACGGGCTTCCTCATTACAGCATTCATGCTTCTCTCGCCGATCGCCCTCATCGCGCAAGGCTCCGCAACCGACGCTACGGTCATTCCGGAGAAACCAGAAGATACAGGTGCAGGTGAATCAGCCAAATTGGCTCTCAAGTTGACGAACCCCGTCGCTTCGCTCATCAGCATACCCATTCAAAACTGGTTCGACTTCAATCTCGGCCCCAAGAAAGATGGCTTTCGCTACACCATGGAAGCCCAGCCAGTGTATCCGATGCAGATCTCGAAGGACTGGAATCTCATCAGCCGCACAACGATCCCTGTCGTCTATCAGCAAAACCTCTATGGCAGAACAACCCAGGCCGGACTGAGCGATACGACAGAAAGTCTTTTCCTGTCGCCAACACACACAAACCATTTAATCTGGGGTGCTGGCCCCATCTTCCTAATTCCTACAGCAACCTATGGCGCTTTGGGTACCCGGAAGTTTGGTATAGGCCCGACTGGCGTTGTTCTTCTGCATGAAGGCCATGCAAACTTCGGTCTTCTCGGGAGCCAAATCTGGTCTGTAGCCGGCAGCAGCAATCGTGGCTACGTTAGCCAGACATACGCGCAAACATTCATTACGTATACGACGAAGAAGGCGTGGACGTTCGCTACAACTTCTTACGATACCTACGACTGGAACGCTGGTCGATGGACGGTGATTGTCATGCCCATCAGAGCATCCAAGCTCTTGAAGCTGGGAAATCAAAGGCTGAGCATCGGTGCTGCCCCGCGCTGCACCGTAACGTCTCCGCAGTACCAGCCAAAGGGCTGCGGTCTTGAATTCACCGTTACGCCTCTCTATCCCGCGAAGCGGTAGGAGATCGTTGTGAGATACGCTAACCCTCACACCATTCTCAGTATTGTTTGAAGCATCGTTCTATTTCGAGGAAAGCAAATGAGCAAGCCGAAGCTTGTTGTCACCAGCCACTTTACTGAAGCGGTCGAAGACCGTATCGAGCAAGAGTATGAAGCTCTCCGCAGCCCGGACGGTAGGCCTCTGGATTCAGAAGCACTCATTGCGCTGACCGTTGGAGCAGATGCGGTATTGGTCACACCGAACGACCATTTGGATGCGCAGTTCTTCAACCGCGTATCTCCCACGGTGAAGGTGATAGCGACCTATTCCGTGGGCCTTGATCATATCGATCTGCACGCTGCGGCAGCCAGGTCAATCAGCATCGCGTACACTCCCGGCACGAACTCCGACGCCACCGCAGACATAGCAATGCTACTGATGCTTGGCGCCTCACGTCGCGCGTATGAGGGCCAGCAGATGGTGCGTTCTCAGGCGTGGGCATCCAGCCACGCCATCCTCCTTGGTTGGCAGCTGACCCATAAGACCTTAGGCATCGTTGGCATGGGACAAGTAGGGCTTGCGGTCGCACGTCGTGCGCGCGCATTCGGAATGGAGATTCACTATACAAACCCAAGGAAACTTGACCCCGCTGTTAGCGGGGACGCCGTGTTCCATGAAAAGCTCCCTGATCTCCTGGCCGTCAGCCAATTTCTAAGCTTGAACGCACCTGAAACAATCCAGACCCACCACCTCCTTAATGCGGTGTCATTGGCTCAACTACCTATGGGAGCGATTGTGGTCAATACAGCGAGAGGCGGGCTCGTCGACGATGAAGCATTGATCGCCGCACTAACCAGTGGGCACATCGCGGCTGCTGGTCTGGACGTGTTTGAGGGGGAGCCAAACGTCAACCCGGGTTACCTGGCGCTCAAAAACACGTTCCTCTTACCCCACTTTGGCAGCGCGACAGTCGAGACCCGCACTCAGATGGGAATGCTGTGTCTCGACAACATTGAAGCCGTCTTGAACGGCCACCAGGCGCCGTCGTTGGTGCCAGCAGTCCTCACGGTGAGCTAGCCCCACCGCCACTGCACACCGCACCCTTCAGCGCGTTTGATCAAGGTGGAGCTACCGCCTCACTCGTAGGTCGATGCAGATTCTCTATGCGGCAGCTTCAGAGAGGAAATACGAATGGCGACTGAGAAACAGCTCACTGTTTGGGACGCAACATACGATCTATTGAGGTCGCTGGGGCTTACCACCATGTTCGGGAATCCTGGTTCCACCGAAGAACCTTTCCTGAAGAACTTTCCTGATGACTTTGAATACATCCTCGGACTTCAGGAAGCAACCGCAGTTGCGATGGCGGACGGATTTGCGCAGGCAACTGGTCGTCCAGCTCTGCTGAACCTGCACACGTCCGCAGGCACAGGGAACGGCATGGGTAACATCATGACCGCGTTCCAAAACAAGACTCCTCTCATCATTACAGTAGGGCAGCAAACCAGGGAGATGGCGATCTGCGACCCTTTGCTGACCAATCGCGACGAAACCATGCTTCCGAAACCCTACGTGAAGTGGGCCTATGAGCCAAAGCGCGCAGAAGACGTTCCACGTGCGATCATGCGCGCCTACGCGCTGGCGTTGCAGCCGCCGGCGGGACCGGTGTACGTCTCCATTCCACTGGACGACTGGGACAAGCCTGCCCTCGGCCCGGCAGATGTAAGAACCGTCAGCTCTCGCATAGGGCCCGACCCCGACAGGCTGAAAGACTTCGCCGCGAGAATCTCGGCCGCAAAGAAGCCCGCCCTTGTCTACGGGGCAGAGGTTGAGAAGTCTGGCGGCTGGTACGCCGGTGTAGCGCTTGCGGAGAAGCTCCGCGCACCCGTCTGGCGCGCACCCGCTGCCGAGCGGGCCTGTTTCCCGGAGACCCATCCGCTCTTCCAGGGTGAACTGGTCAGTGCCATGCTCCCGCTCAGTCAGCAGTTGGCCGGTCATGATCTGATCGTGGTCATCGGCGCTCCTGTATTCCGTTACTACCCATTCGTTCTCGGCCCGATCACCCCGGAAGGCGCTAAGCTTCTGCAGATCACCGAAGACCCAACAGATGCGGGCAGCGCTCTGGTAGGCGACAGCCTCCTCTCCGACGCGAAGCTCGCAATCGATGCGCTGCTCGAACTTGTTGAGGACGGGACCGCTCGAACCGCTCCTGCCCCGAGACAGGTGCCAAAAACCCTGCCTGCGGCGCCGGGTTCTCCACTCACAGCAATCGAAGTATTTGCTGCATTGAGCGAAGTTCGTCCCGAAGGCGCGATCGTCGTGCAGGAAACACCCTCCAACTACAATGATTTCCTGCATTGGTGGCCATCTACCGAACCCGCAGCGTATTACACCTACGCCAGCGGCGGGCTAGGCCACAATGCCCCTTCCTCTGTTGGCATAGCCCTGGCTCAGAGAAAGTTGGGTACAAACCGGCCGGTGATTGCAGTGATTGGCGATGGATCGCTGCAGTATTCAATCCAGTGCCTCTCTTCGGCGGCCCATCACAAGCTGAAGGTAATCTTCATCATTCCGTGCAATGGCGAGTATGCCATTCTCAAGGAATTTGCTGATCTGGAAAAAACGCCAAACGTGCCGGCTCTTGATCTACCCTTCCTGGACATCAACTCCCTCGCGAAAGGTTACGGCTGCTCGACGACCGAAGCCTCAACGAAGGAAGAGATTCAGGAAGCCTTCAAGAAAGCCATGGCGACCGACGGACCGACTGTCATCACAATCCCAATCAAGCGTGAACATAAGTCGCTTGTCCCGGCCGACTCCAAACACTAAGTTGCTCTGGAACAATCCCCGCTGCTGAAAGGCAGCGGGGATTTCGCGTTTGGCAAATACAAGCGACGCGTCTGTGTTACCCAAAACGCCTGATTTTTTTTAGTCTCCCGAATCTGTACTCAGGGAAGCGGTAGTTGTCCCCCTCTATTTAGAGGTAAAGCGACTTCTCTAAGGACCTGATTGCTAGTGCAATACGCTGTATTTTCTAAGGAAATCGCTGTTTTCTGACGTCGTCCACGATATCGTGATCGGGCACAAGATGAAATGGCGGAGGGAGAGGGATTCGAACCCCCGTAGCCCGTTAAGGCTAAACGGTTTTCAAGACCGTCTGTTTCAACCACTCACACATCCCTCCGCAGGGTCGCCGGGCAGTGGTTTCTGTACTTCAAGGGTAGCAGGATTTCAGGCCTTTGCCTCGTGCGGCTCCGGCTCCATCCACAACTTGCCCACAACGGTCAGAACCACGAGCATCGCCGTACACAGCCCAAAGACGCCGCGTACGCTGATGTGCTCCGTGAGCACGCCTGAAAGAATCAG
>Ga0302308_10002312_pt1 | contig 15431 bp, 8 predicted proteins | sample III_Palsa_E3_3_FD_200531 | JGI IMG/M metagenome (GOLD analysis project Ga0302308, IMG submission 200531) | Peat permafrost microbial communities from Stordalen Mire near Abisko, Sweden - III_Palsa_E3_3 | ecosystem: Environmental > Terrestrial > Soil > Palsa > Peat permafrost | place: Sweden... | reverse complement strand
TCGGCGGGTCGCCGTGCGCGCCGAAGGACACCGCCAGCGTGGCTTCGGCGAGCCCGTAACTCGGCATCAGTGCGCTCGCCGGCAGCCCAAAACGGGCACCCGCCGCCGCGAAATTTTTTACGTCGCGATGATCGATGGCCTCGGCTCCGGTGCACGCTACCTGCAGCGACGAGAGGTCAATGGCGTCCGGGTCGGTCCGCTCCAGAACGCGGGCCAGTAGGGAGTAGGCGAAATTGGGGCCCGCTGTCATGGTCCCCCGGTGCCTGCTGATCAACTCGGCCCACATAATCGGCCGCCGCAGGAACTGATCGGCCGTGACCACGACGGCTTCCAGCCCCAATTGCATGGGGAAACAGACAAACCCGATCATGCCCATGTCGTGCGACAACGGCAGCCAACTCACCAGGACGTCCCGGTCGATGCGGATCTCCACCCCCGTGCTCATCGCGACGGTGGTTGCGGCGAGATTCCCGTGGCTGATCTCCACCGCCTTCGGTATGCCGGTCGATCCCGAGGTGAGCTGCCGCAGCGCGATATCCGCCTCGTCGGCGTCCTCCGGCTCGATTGGCCCGGCGCCGCGCAGCGACGCCATCGTGCATACGGCCAAATCCTGTGCCGCCAGTTGATCCAGCGCCATCAGGAAGGGCTCGCCTACGACAACCACGTCGGCACGAATCATCCGGATTGCCCGTATGGTGTCGGCGAGCCAGACCGCCAGGTCGGCACGTGGTGTCGGTTGCTGCAGCATCGTCAGCACGGCGCGGCGCATCCAAATCGCCTGCGCTAGTGGTGCGACATCCGCCGCGTCGGCGGCCAGCACCGCGACCGAGCCGTGCCGGCCAATCCCCTTGGCGGCCAGGCATCCGGCCATCCGCTTCGCCTGGTCGTGGACTTCGCGCCAGCTCAACCGTATGGGATCGGCGAACGTGCCAACGGTCAAGCCGTGCGGTGACGATGCCGCCGAGGCGAAGACTTCGCGGGTGAAGATGCTCATCCGATCAGATCCTTTCCAGTGTCACGTCTGGGTCCGGCTCACGAAACAGAAAGTGGTCGTGGAAGCACACCAATTCGACGGATGTCATCGGGTCAGGCCTGCCGGATCGAGCCGATGCATGACAAAGTCAACGAGATCGCCAACACTGTGAATGTTCGGCAGCACTTCGGCGATCGCGATATGCCCCAGCTCTGGATAGTCCGCCCGCAGCCGGTCGAAAAGGCGGAGTTGCAGCAGCGAGTCGTAGCCCAGATCGTCACTGAGCCGACTGGATCGGGCAAGCTCGCCGACCGAATAGCCGCCGACATCGGCGATCACCGCCAGGATCGCGCCCTCTGATGCGGTCAGCACCTGTGCAGGCTGTTGCCGCTCGGCGACAGGGGTGACCGCCGCGGGCTTGGCCGTCGGCGACACGACGGTGACCTCGCCGTCGAACCAGAACCGACTGGAGGTGTCGAAGACGTAAGGCGGAATCCGTTGCAGCGGACCGGCCGGCCGGCCGTACAACGGCGACAGGTCGGGCGAGTACCCGTCGCGCAGCAGCGTTGCAGCCACGCCCAGCAGCTCCGTTCCATTGGAATCCGGTCCGGCGCACAATGCCAGCGACCGGGTCTGCGGCGGCAATCTGCACTGCCGGGCTAGCCCGAGCAGCGTGGATCGCGGACCGGCCTCGGCGACATAGTCGGCACTTGCCGCACTCATGGCGGCCCGCACCGCGTCGAAAAACCGCACCGGCGAACAGATCTGGCTGGCCCAGTAGTCGGTGTCCATTTCGTGACCCTCGACTTCCCTGCCGAGCACCGTGGAGAAGAGCCGGAACTCCGCTGGACCCGGCGTCAGCCCCGACAGCTCGCGCCGGAACTCCGCCACCATGGGCTCCATCAGCGGCGAGTGAAAGGCATGGGACACCGTCAGGTTCACCGCTCGGCCGCCCTGCGCCCGAACCGCGGCATGGGCCCGTGCCACCGCGTCGGCGGTACCTGAGATGGCCACTGAGCGTGGCCCGTTGACGGCCGCGATAGCGCACCCGGGCTCGTCGGCGACCAATGCCTCGGCCTCCTCGACGCCGAAATCGATCGCGGCCATCGCCCCACCAGGCGGTAATGCGCCCATCAGCCGTCCCCTGACCGCGATGAGCTCGGCCGCATCATCGACCGACAGCACACCCGCCAGGCAGGCGACCGCGACCTCGCCGACGCTGTGGCCGATGCCGAATAAGGGACGGATCCCGCTCTGCAGCAATGCCTTTCCCAGCGCGTAGGAAACCGCAAACAACGCCGGCTGCGCGAGGCTGGTGTGATGGAGTCCGGGATCGTCGCCGAGGATCGCCACGAGCAGGCTCGAAGGCAGGTGCGGGTCGAGGGCGGCCGCCGCGGCATCCAGATGTTCCCGGTACACCGGATTGGCGTCGTAGAGCGGCCGCGTCATGCCCGGGTACTGAGTTCCTTGCGCTGAGCACAAGAGCCCAACCCCGGCAGCGACCTTGCGCGGCGGGGCGGACGACGCCAGTTCGGCGCGGGTACCGGCGAGAAAATCCCTCACCCCGCAGGCCAGCGTGCCGCGGTCGCCCTCCACCACCAGGCGATGCCGATGTGATCGCTTCACCACGTTGGTGGCGCGGCACCAGGAGGCCACCGATTGATCGTCGAGGTTATGCAGCGCGGTGGCGATCGAATCGGCGTTGCGCCGGAGCGCCTGCTCCGAGGGCGCCGATACCGTGAGCACACCGATCGCGCCCGGGTCGGGTACCGCCCGGGCCGGCGCCGACTCCAACACCGCGTGCGCATTGCTGCCGCCCAGCCCGAATGAGCTCACCCCGCAAAGCGCATTGGGCGGCAACGGCTCTGGGCTCTCCACGAGCCGCAGCCCCTGCGCGTCCAGCCGCAATCCCGGATTGGCGCTGTCGCCGAACAGCGTCGGTGGCAGCACCCGATGATGCAGCGCCAGGCACGCCTTGATGAACGACGCAATCCCCGCGCTGCCCTCGGTGTGCCCGATGTTTCCCTTGACCGAACCCAGCAGACATGGCTCGCTGCGCGTTTTGTGGATGTCGCCCAGAGCGTTGGCCTCGATCATGTCGCCGAGAAAAGTGCCGGTGCCATGGGCTTCGACGAAGTCGATCTGTCCGGCCTCGACCTCTGCGAGACTGAGCGCGCGACGCATCAGCTCGACCTGCGACCGGCGGCTCGGGGCGGTGATCCCGTTGCTGCGGCCATCGTGGTTGGCAACCGAACTTTTCACCACCGCGTAAATCGGCTGGCCGTCGGCAATGGCGTCGTCCAGTCGGCGCAGCACCACCGCGGCCACCCCCTCACCCCGGCCGATGCCGTCGGCGCGCTGTCCGAACGGTTTGCAGCGCCCATCCGGCGCAGAGAGCCCAGCTTGGGTGTAAAAAATCGAAAGCGCAGGTGTAAGAACCAGATTCGCACCGGCGGCGATGACAGTGTCGGTGTCCCCGGAACGCAGCGCGGCACAGCCCTGGTGCACGGCCATCAACGATGACGAGCAGGCGGAATCGATGGCCATGCTCGGTCCGGTGAGATTCAGGTGGTATGAGATGCGGTTGGCCGTCATGAAGTAGCCGCTGCCTGCACCACGAAATGCGGTGACCGCGGGGAAGTCGAACATCTGAAGGCTGCTCCACTCGCTGGACATCATTCCGACGAAGACCGCGGTTGGCCTGCCGGCCAGCGATCGGGGATCGATTCCGGCATCTTCCAGTGCGCGCCACGACGCCTGCAGCAGCAGTCGCTGCTGCGGGTCGAGCGCCGCCGCCTCGATCGGCGCGATGCCGAAAAAGTCATAGTCGAATGCGTCGACGTCGTCGATGAAATGGGCGCGTCGGGTGTTCATCGATCCGGCGACACCGTCGGGGTGATAGTTGGTGTCGATGTCCCAACGCTGCAACGGCACTTCGGTGTCGGTGACGACGCCATCCATCAGCAGTCGCCAGAATGCGTCCTTGTCGGGCGCTCCCGGGAAGCGGCAGTCGATGCCGACGACGGCGATCGGCGTCACGTCGCCGCTTGCTCAGCGGCCAGATAGGCCGCGATGGCACCGATGGTCGGGTAGTCCCACACCATGGTGGTTTCGACGGCGAATCCCTTCTCGCACTCCAGGTCCACGCACAGCCTCATGGCTAAGACGGAGTCGATCCCACAATCGGCCAATGGGGTGTCGATGTCGATCGTGTCCGACGGAACGTTGAGGTACCTGGCCACCTTCATGGTCAGCCAGTCGGCAAGTTCCTGAAACTCCGAAGCGTCAGCGGTCATCGGGGTCTGCCATCCGGCGCGCTGTAACCGGCTACCGGCTGCCATGGCCAGCAGGGGTTCGCGAAGGGGCCGCCGCTCTTCCCGCATCGGCCTGCTGCGGCGCCCTCACGCGATTGCCGTCTCGTCGACCGCTGCTCCGCCGAACGAGATCCGGCGACGCACGAAAGCACGCACGCCCCTGTCGAACCGCGCGCCGCCGGCGAGTGCTGCGCCTGCGATCAGCGGCAGACCGGCCACGATGCCGGTTGCCAAGCCGAGCACGAACGTTGCCAAGGTCGCGGCCTGCGCCAGCGCGCCGAATCGCCGCGCCGACCTGACCGTCGCGCCCCACCGGCGAAAAACCTTCCCGGCAAGGAGATCCGCCGCCGCCAGGGTGGGCACGATGGGGGCCGCGTCCTGCGAACACTGTCCCGACTCGGCGATGCGTCGCCCCACACCGGCGACCCGGTCGAGTTCCGCGGGGCCGACCCCGGCCCGCTCGAACCACAGGAAGGACTCGCGCCTACCGGTCAGCAGCCAGCGCAGGGTCGTCACGAACGTTGCCCACTGCGGCCGGGTGTCGGTCGCGGCAACCACCTCGACGGACCGAGCACCCGCGGACCGCAGCAGCCCGGACACCTCGATCGCCGCCGAGTACCACATGTTGCGGCACGCGATCAGGGAGACCACCCTGCGATTCCGGAAGGCCTCGGGATGGGCCTTCAGCAGCGACCGGATGGGAACTGAGGGCGCCAGATACCACACCTGGTAGGCCAGGATCGCCAGTTCCTCCGGCTCCGTTTCGAAGCCGCCCGCCGGCTCGACGAGTTCCACAAGCGCCTCCGGATCCACCGCAGCGGGGAACAGCCCAAAGAATCGCCGAATCGGCCACGGAAACGGAAACGCCACGCGCGGTTGGACGTCCACCCAGCGGATGTCCCACCCGCGGGCGACCAGCGGAGCGGTCAACGCATCGGCGACCTCGCGCAGCTGTCCGGTCTGCGAATAGAGGTACACGACCCCCCGAGGGGGAGGCTGCTCGGCAGGGAGGACCTCGGACTCCTGGGTCATGGCCGGGTTTCCGACACCGAAGCGGCCGACACCGCAGTGAGATGCATGAACGAGACCACGAACCGGCCGGATTCGGGCACCATGCACAACAGCGTGTCACCGTCCCTGATCAGGCCGTCCGTCATCATCTCGTCGAGGACGACGAAGATGGCTGCGCTGCCGATGTTTCCGACTTTCGTGAGGTTGCTGTACCACATTTCGGGTTGGCCGAACGCGATGTCGCGCCGGGAGAGCTCGCCAAACATGAGGGACTTCATGCGTTCGCTCGAGTAGTGCGCGGGAAACCACGTCACCGTCTCAGGGTCGAATTTGCCCATGGCGCGCAGGCGTTGGTACTCGTCGATTCCGACACTTATCAGATGCGGCAACAGGGAGAGTTCCTGCCGCAAAGCGAGCGCACCGTCGGCCGCGGCCGCCGCGGGGGTCGGGTAGTCAAACCAGGTCTTCGAGACTGCGTTGTCGTTGCTGCCGAAGTACATGCACGCCTTTTCTGTGTTCGCGTACGACGTCAGCGAGATCCAGTCGATGCGCAGGCTGATCCCCGATGCTGCGGGAGTGTTCTCGACCACCGCGGCGCCCGCGCCATCGGAGAGCATGTAGCGCAGGAACGCCGTTTCCATCGGCAACGACCCGTCCTCCGAGATCGGTTCCATCTCGTCGTAGCGGGTGCTCTTCAAGAAGCGTGATGCGAACTCGCTGGCGACGCAGATCGCGTTGCGCTTCTCGCCGATCGCCACCTGCAGGTACGCGTTCTTCAGCGCCATCATCCCGGAACTGCAGATGCCGTGTGCGGTCGCGATCTCGAGCGGACCGTAGCCCAACTCGCCGTGCACCATGCTGGCGTGCCCGGGACTAATCAGGTCCGGCACCGTCGTCGCCGCGGTCAGCAGTTCGACCTCGTTGGGTCCGAGTCCGGCACGCTCGGCGGCGTTGCGCACCGCACTGGCCGCCATGGCCGCATTCGAGATGACGGTTTGCTGGTTTTTGTCGAGCGCGTAGTGGCGCGTCTTGATTCCGCAGTTCGCGAGAACCACGTCCTTCAGATCGGAGGACGCGCGTCCCGCCTTGCCGATGTAGTCCTCGATTTCGTCGTTGGGTACCGGGTAGCCGGGAAGAAAAGCGCCGGTGGCCGTGATGTACGCACCCATGCTGTCGCTCCAATGATCGGGTTGTCGACGAGGCCGCGCGGGCCGTCAGGCCATTTCGGCTACCTTCAAGACGATAAGATCCTTGAAGTCGTCGATCGGCATGACAGTTTCAATGTTCCCTTCGCCCGACCCTCTTTCCAGGCGGGTCGCGGTACCACCGCAACCGGGTACATGGGCTGCGAATCCGCCCTGATAGTAGCTGGCGGTGGTTGCCACGGCACGATTAGCGACATTCGTACTCCTTCTGTAGAAGGAGTACGAATAGCAATCCCAATTGGTTCAATTACTCGCCAAACCGACCATTGCGTTTGCAGGGGTGGCCTCGGTGGTCGTGACCGCTCCCTCGGGATAGGGCTTGGGCACGGACACGGCTCCTTCGACGAATGTCGTCGCCAGAATTCAAGCAAACCGACTCCATGCAAACCAGGGCACATCAAAGTGCGCACGAAACCGGGGACGCTTCAGCTTCAGATATAGACTCCGGCAATCGCGGGTTGGATGGGGCCTGTAAGGGGCGATGACGATGGATCCCGGGACACACTGGTGCCCGGCGTGATGGACACGGAACTCAGCGCAAGCGGGTAGTGACATGAACACATCTCGGGTCCTGATCGTCGGGTCCGGTCGGAGCGACGGCCGCGCTGCTGCTCGCCGAACACGGGATCGACACCCTCGTCGTCGAACAACGCCTGGCCCCGTCGACCCACCCGGCCGCGCATGTGCTCTCCACCCGCACACTGGAGATCTTCCGTGAACTGGGCCTCGAACACGATCTGCGCCGCCTCAGCTCACGGATGTACGAACTGCGTGACATCATTTATGCCACGAGTCTGACCGGACCCGAACTAGGCCGGATCACCATTTACGACCCGGAATCGACTGAAGCCCAATTGCTTCAGACGCTGAGCCCGACTCGGGTCGCGAACCTGTCACAACACGTCCTTGGTCAGCTGCTGTGGGATCAGCTCGAAGCGTGCACGAGGGTCGAGTTCCGGCGAGGCAGCGTGTACCAAAATCACCGCGAAACCTCCGATGGCGTGGAAGTACGAGCCACCGGCGCAGACGGTGACGGCGAGTGGGTCGCGACGGGTCGGTATCTGATCGGCGCCGACGGTGCGGGTAGCGTTGTCCGGCGCACATGCGGACTCCAGATGCGCGGCCCCGTACTTCAACACGTGATCAGCGTTCACTTCAGCGCCGACCTGCGTCCTTATCTGTGGTCACGCCGAGCCCCCGTCATCTGGACCTTCACTCCACGCGGGCTGGGAACCATCATCGTGCACAGCTCACCTGGTGACTTCGTCTTCCAGTTTCCCTACTTCCCGCCGGTTCAGCGTCTCGAGGACTTCACCCCCGACGATTGTCGACGCAGAATCCGAGAAGCGTTGGGACACAGCGATTTGGTCATCGAGATCCACTCGGTGCAGAGCTGGGCGATGACGGCGCAGGTCGCCAATCGATACCGCAAAGGACGTACATTCCTGATCGGCGACGCCGCGCACCGCTTCCCGCCGACCGGCGGTCTCGGACTCAACACCGGCGTGCACGATGCCCACAACCTGGCCTGGAAACTGGCGTGGGAAATCTCTGGGCGTGCTCCGGCTTATCTGCTCGACACCTACGAGGCGGAACGTCGGCCGATCGGCATCGCCAACACCGAGCATTCGGTGAAAAACTTCGACGGTCTGATGGACGTTTTCGCCGCGTTCGGATTGCCTCGATCAGGTATGCGCGCGCTGCAGGCTCTGGCCGGGTCCCGACTGATAGCTGCGCTGCCGCGTCCAGTGTCACGCCGGATATTAGCCGCGCTCATGGTGGTAGCAGCGCAGCGGATTGGCTGGGTGACCTCACAGGGTCGCATCGGAGCTCGCATCCGATACGTGGTGCAGGAGGTGATCGCCCGCCAGGGCGGCCATTACCGAACGTGGGGCCTCGATCTCGGTGTCCACTACGGCCACGGTTTCCTCATCGACGGCGACATGTCCGACGACGTCGCGGACATCGAGCTTTATGCGCCGATCGTGCGCGTGGGGGGGCGGTTACCACACGCGTGGGTCCAGTACAACGGAGCGAGAGTCTCCACTCTCGACCTGCCGGCGCGCGACACGCTGACGGTTCTGGCAACGTCGCAACACGAGTCGAGTTGGCGTGACGCGCAGGCAGCAGTCGGACACCCACTGACGGTGATCGGTGTCGACCTCGCGGCGTACGCGGAGCCGCTGTGTGAGCTGGCGGCAGGGCAGGCGCTACTGCTGCGCCCGGATTCTCATATCGCCGCAGTGCTTGACCCATCGAGTAGTGGGTACGCCGAAGCGCTCGGTGCGGCGATCGATCAACTAGGTCTGACGGCCACCGCGAAGGGGAGCTATGAACCCACGCCTTGACGAGATTGTTCTGCTGACCCACGAGTGGGATTTGATGCGAGCCTGGTGGGGCACCCTTCTCGGCGCGGATCCACACACAGTCGGTCATCGAACCGCGGTCGTCGAGACAGCCGGGCTACGGGTTGTTATCGAGCATTCCGATATCGCGATGAACGCCAATCCCGAAGTCGCTGGGGTCATTTCACTCACAGTGTCGGCCCCCTCCGCGGTCGCTGCCCTCGACACCCACAGGCGACTCGTCGCGATCGGCTCCCGCCACCACCGCGCGACAAACGACGCCAGCGGAGTGCGCCTGTGGTACCGCGACCCCAATGGCACCGACGTGGCAATCCGCGTACCGATCGATGCCGACGCGAACAACCGGCCTGGCCAGGAGATCGATCCCGATCACATTCTCAACCGGCTGCAAGCGGCCGCAGAATCAGCAAAAGAGGTACACGCCAACGGCGAATAGGACTATGCGTAGCGCCGTCGAAGTGACCCACTACGAGTTGAGTCAAGCTTTTGTCGCGACCGTGTTCAGGCGTGGCGGGCTGCCTCTTGGACGAGTTGCACGCGCGAGCTCAGGCCCAGTTTGGTGTAGACGTGAGTGAGGTGGGTCTGCACGGTGCGGGGTGAGACGAACAGCCGTGCGGCGATGTCGTTGTTGGCCAACCCTTCACTGACCAGTCGGACGACGTCGAGCTCGGTGGGGGTGAGCGATCCCCAGCCACTGGCCGGTCGTTTGCGTTCCCCGCGACCGCGGCGCGCGTAGGCGATCGCCTCCGCGGTGGACAGGGCCGCGCCCTCGGCCCGTGTGGATTCAAAGTCCTTCTCACCCATGACATCTCGCAGCGCTGCCACCGAGGCTTCGTAGCCGGCGTCCCAGACCTTGAACCGCACCGCGCCCATGCGCTGCCGGATGGCGTCTGCCGCGCCGAAGAGGCGGGCGGCGTCCCGGTGACTGCCAGCGTCCACGGCCAGGGCGGCGAGGCACTCCAGGGTGTCGGAAGTACCCGCATACGGGACGGTCGCCAGTGCGTCGTGGGCGTCGCGTTGAGCCTGCTCAAACTCACCCTGTGCGATTGCCACGCGGGCGCGTGTGGTCAGCGCCCGGATCAGCGGGGCCCAGCCCGTCGCTGTTGTGACCGCGTCGTCGGCCCACCGCCGGGCCGCGATCAGATCCCCGGCCGCTAGCGCGGCCTGCGCGATGTAGGGGCGCAGGTGCACCGCCATGCCCGGCGCGAAACTCCCGTGCTCCCAGGCCGCCGCGGTCGCCTCCAGGGCCGTCTCGACATCGCCGGCGGCCAGGGCCGCGTTTCCCGACGCGAAGTAGCTAACGCTCGCGGTGAGCCCGCCGAACTCGGATGCGAACTCCAGGCTGGCGTCGGCTGCGGCGCGGGCCGCGTCCGTCTCACCTTGCCACGCCAGCGCGGTGCCCTGGTGCCCGAGGCTAATCGCCTCAGAGATCCCATCGTGAGCGGTCTTGGCCTCGGCGGCCACCGCGCGGAGTTGTGCGACGGCTCCGGCCAGATCGCCCTGCCATATCTGCACCACACCCAGGCATATGCGGCAGTGGCGCGAGTCGAACCCGTCACCGATCGCCTCGGCGAGGTCGCGTCCTTCTTCAGCGGCCACGCGCGCCGCGATCGGGTCACCGGCGGCGATCGCTGCGTTCGCCTGCCAGGCCAGGATCTGGCTGAGCCGCCACCGATCGTGCAACTCCCGGACGAGTTCGATCGCCTCGGCGAAGTACGCCCCTGCCAGCTCGGCGTTGTAGGCGGCGGTAAAGCCGCACGCGGTCAGCGCCCTGGCCAGCACAGCAGGGTCATCGATCTCGCGCGCGAGCGCCAGGGCTTGCTGCGCGCGACCCAGACTGTCGGCAGCGCCGGAGGATAAGTAAAGCACTGCTGTGTCGGCCAGCGCCCGGGCGCGCACTGCGGCCGCGACCTCGGCCTCCCGTGCGACCTCCTGGGTCAGGACGCTGTCGAACCAGGTCAGCCCTTCGCGGACGCGGCCCCGGGCGAGCCACAGCGGCTGCAGCGATGACGCCAGCACCAGGGCCAGCTCGGCGTCGGAGTTTTCGCGGCTCCACCCGAACGCGGCCCGCAGATTGTCGATCTCGATGTTGGCCTGATCGAGACGCTGCTCATAGTCACTGCCTGCCGGCGCGTCGAGCGGCGCCGCCATCGCCGTGTAGTAATCGCGGTGACGTGAGCGCACGACGTCGGCCTCACCGGATTCGCCGAGCTTTTCCTGCGCGTATTGGCGCACTGTCTCCAGCAGGCGGTACCGGGTTCGGCCCCGGCTGTCGTCGGCCACCACCAGCGACTTGTCGACCAGCAGGCTGAGCTGATCCAACACCTGATAACGCTCCACCTCACCGGAGCCGGCGACCGCTTGGGCGGCGTCGAGGTCGAAGCCGCCCAGAAACACCGCCAGCCGGCGAAACAGCACTCGCTCGGGCTCGGTCAACAGCGCGTGCGACCAGTCGACCGAGGCGCGCAATGTCTGTTGGCGGCGTACCGCGGTGCGTGCACCGCCGGTCAACAGCCGGAACCGGTCATGCAGGCTGTCGAGAATTTCGGCCAGTGACAAAGCGCGCACTCGCGCCGCGGCCAGCTCGATCGCCAGCGGCAAACCGTCCAGGCGACTGCAGATTTCGCCCACCGTTGCGGCATTGTCGTCGCTGAGGGTGAAGTCGGGCCGAGCGCGGCGGGCCCGGTCAGTGAACAGTTCGAGGGCCTCATCGGCCAGCGACAGCGACGGCACCCGCCAGCTCACCTCACCGGCCACCCCGATCGGCTCACGACTAGTCGTCAACAGGGTCAACCCCACCGCCGCTGCGAGCAGCGCATTGACCAACACCGCACTCGCATCCAGTAGATGTTCGCAGTTGTCCAGCACGATCAGCATTTGATGGTCTGCGACAAATCGGGTCAGCGTGTCCATCGTGGAGCGGCCGGGTTGGTCGGGCAGCCCCAGCGCGCGGGCCACCGTGATTGGCACAACCTCGGGGTCGGTGATTGGTGCCAGATCCACATACCAAACCCCGTCGCCGAACTCGCCGGTCAGCTGTGCCGCGAGCTGTATCGCCAGCCGGGTCTTACCTGCTCCACCGGCACCGGTCAGGGTCAGCAACCGGCTCTCGATCAACAGCTCGCGGACCTGAGCCATCTGGGCGTCACGACCCACGAAACTCGTCAACTGCACCGGAAGACGCTGAGAAACAACGACTTTAGACACGCGCAGCGGTGGAAACTCGTTGACCAGATCGGGATGGCACAGTTGCATCACCCGCTCGGGGCGGGGGAGATCTCGCAGGGCATGGCTGCCCAGATCGGACAGCCACGCGTCGGAAGGCAGTCCGTCGAGCACCATCGCTTCCGTCGCGCCGGAGAGCAAGGTTTGACCGCCGTGACCGAGATCGCGCAGCCGCGCGGTGCGGTTGATGGTGGGGCCTGCGTAGTTGCCTTCGTCGCGCAACTGGATTTCGCCGGTATGCACCCCGACCCGCAACCGGATCGGCGCCAAGGGCGCGCGTTGTATCTCCAGGGCAGCCGCCAGCGCGTCCGATGCGCGGGCGAACGCGGCCACGAAGCTATCGCCCTCGCCCTGTTCCACGGGCCTGACTCCGTCGTGGGTAGCGATGACGTCAGACACGACGTTGTTGAGCCGAGCCAGCGCGGCCGTCATCTCCTTGGGCTGGGTTTCCCACAGCCGGGTAGAGCCCTCGACGTCAGCCAAGAGCAATGTCACGGTGCCGGTCGGCAGCAGCCCGCTCACATCTAGCTGACTCCAGTCCATCAGGGGCGTGTCGACGTGTGGATCGATTTCGCTCATGCTAGCCAGCATGCGGGCGTACGAAGCGCAAAACATCAGCACAAACGCGTACATCGCGCCCGATCGTGCACTGATATTCAGTTGTGGCGCGCTGCTTCTTGAGCGAGCCGCACCCGCGAGGTGAGCCCGAGCTTGGTGTACACGTGGGTGAGGTGGGTCTGCACGGTGCGGGGTGAGACGAAAAGCCTTGCGGCGATGGCGTTGTTGGCGAGCCCTTCTCCGAGCAGTCGCACGACGTCGCGTTCGGTGGGGGTCAGGGATGCCCACCCGCTCGTAGGCCGTTTGCGTTGACCGTGGCCGCGCCGGGCGTAGGTGATCGCCTCCTCAGCGGACAGGCCTGCGCCCTCGGCCCACGCGCCGTCAAAGTCGTTGTCATCCATGGCTTCTCGCAACGCCGCCACCGAGGCTTCGTAGCCGGCGTCCCAGACCTTGAAGCGGACCGAGCCCATACGTTGCCGGATACCCCCTGCCGCGCCGAGGAGGCGGGCCGCTTCGCGGTGACTGCCGGCCTCGCTGGCCAGGGTGCCGAGGCATTCCAGGATGTCGGGGATGAGCAGGTACGCCTCGGCTTCGGCTGCACGGGCAAGCGCGTCGTGAGCGTCGCGCTCGGCCTGGTCTGGCTCACCTTGTGCGGTCGCCACGCGGGCGCGCACCGTCAGCGCGTCCGACAGGAGCGCGCCGGTCGTTGTCGTCACGGCGTCTTCGGCCCAGCGGCGGGCCGCGACCAGATCCCCACCCGCCAACGCGGCATGGGCTTTGGACACGCGCCCCAACCCCGCCGGCTGGGGCCGGGTCCTCAGGTGTGGCCAGGCCGCGTCGGTCGCGTCCTGCGCCGTCGCAGCATCGCCGGCGGCCAGGGCCGTGTTGGCTGACGCCCAGTAGGCGACGCCCGCTCTAAGCCCGCCAAGCTCGGCGGCGGCCTCGACGGCCGCGTCGGCGGCGGCCCGCGCCGCAGCCGCTTCACCTCGGAACGCCAGTGCGAAGCTTTGATACGAAAGATTAGTCGCCTCAAGGAACCCATCGTGAGCGGTTCGGGCCTCGGCCAACTGCTCGGCGAATTGTGCGGCGGCACCGGCCAGATCGCCCTGAAAAACCTGTGCGAATCCAAGGCACACGCGGCACGTGCGCGAGACGAACCGGTCGCCGAGCGCGTCGGCGAGGTCGCGTCCCTCTTCGGCGGCCGCACGCAGTGCGAGCAAGTCACCCGCAATTGTTGCAATGATGGTTTGCGCGGCAAGGATTTGGCTGAGCCACCACCGGTCGTCTGATGCCCGGGCCAGGCCGATCGCCTCGGCGAAGACCCCCCGGGCCTCCTCAGGGTCGTAGTAGCCGGCGATTAGGCCGCAGGTGGTGAGAGCCCGCGCCAACAGGACCGGGTCATCGACCTCGCGGGCGATCGCCAGGGCCTGCCGAGCCCGATCCGGACTGTCGGCGGCGCCCACCCATAGGCCGAGCGCAGCGCTGTCGGCGAGCGCCCGCGCCCGCACCGCGGGCGTCACCCCGGGGTGCTGGGCGTCGAGGTAAGTGAGGGCGGTGTCGAACCATGTCAGACCTTCCCGGAGGCGTCGCGGGTACCACAGCGGCTGCAGCGAGGACGCCAGCATCAACGCAAGTTCTATGTCGGAGTTTTCGTGGCTCCAACCGAATGCGGCGCGCAGGTTGTCGATCTCGAGGTCAGCCTGCTCGATGCGCTGCTCATAGTCGGTGTCCGCCGGTGCGTCAAGCAGCGCGGCCATCGCCGTGTAGTGGTCGCGATGACGCGTGCGCACGGCGTCCGCCTCGCCGGACTCGCCGAGCTTTTCCTGTGCGTATTGGCGCACCGTCTCCAGCAGCCGGTATCGCGTTCGACCGCTGGTGTTCTCGGCCACCACAAGGGATTTGTCGACCAACAGGGTGAGTTGATCGAGCACTTGGTAGCGCTCCACCTCGCCGCCGCCACAAACGCTTTGCGCGCCGTCGAGGTCGAAGCCACGCATGAACGCCGCCAGCCGGCGAAAGAGGACTCGCTCGGGCTCGGTCAGCAGGGCGTGTGACCAGTCCACCGAGGCGCGCAGGGTCTGCTGGCGGCGCACGGCGGTGCGCGCACCGCCGGTCAACAGCCGGAAGCGGTCATGCAGGCTGTCGAGGATCTCGGCCAGCGACAACGCCCGCACCCGCGCCGCCGCCAGCTCAATCGCCAGCGGCAACCCGTCGAGGCGCGCGCAGATCTCAGCCACGACGGCAGCGTTGTCGTCGGTGAGGGTGAAGTCGGGCCGAGCATGTCGAGCCCGCTCGGTGAACAGTTCGACAGCTTCGTCGGTTAGCGACAGCGACGGCACCCGCCAGCTGACCTCACCGGCGACGCCGATCGGCTCGCGGCTGGTTGCCAACAGCGTCAACCGCGGACACGCCTCGAGCATCGCCACCACCAGCGCAGCGCTGGCGTCCAGGAGATGCTCGCAGTTGTCCAGCACCACCAGCATCTGCCGGTCGGCGACAAAACGGGTCAGGGTGTCCATGGTGGAACGGCCAGGCTGGTCGGGCAGCCCCAGCGTGCGGGCCACGGTCAACGGCACCAGCTCAGGGTCGGTGATCGGCGCCAAATCCACGCACCACACCCCGTCACCAAACCCGCCGGAAAGTCGGCCCGCGACCTCGATTGCCATCCGAGTTTTGCCCGCACCACCGGCACCGGTCAACGTCACCAACCGGTTTTCGCTCAGCAGCTCGCATACTTGGGAAAGCTCCGTGTTACGGCCCACGAAACTCGTGAGCTGCA
>Ga0302308_10002309_pt1 | contig 15440 bp, 16 predicted proteins | sample III_Palsa_E3_3_FD_200531 | JGI IMG/M metagenome (GOLD analysis project Ga0302308, IMG submission 200531) | Peat permafrost microbial communities from Stordalen Mire near Abisko, Sweden - III_Palsa_E3_3 | ecosystem: Environmental > Terrestrial > Soil > Palsa > Peat permafrost | place: Sweden... | reverse complement strand
TGGAGACCACAACAGCCTTTCCAACAACCCCACACTCAATACCCCCCCATGCGCACAACACAACTGTTACGACGAAGAATGTGGCGATTACGCGGAACGAGTAAAGAAATAGAGAGCGCGCCTGTCTACTTTGAAATTTCATATTTTCCCGCTTCTCAAAAGAGATTGCAGGAGCGGAACGCGCGCCTTACAGACTGGCCGGTGAGGCCGGGAATTCAAAAACTCCCGTAGATTCAGTCTGTTCCTCTGTCACTTCGACTACATTCGTAATAGCTCCCGCGTAAGAAGGGGACCTGGATTCACGGCAACGCGATTCCTAACGAAGGGGTCTTTATGACTCATCTTACAATGGCTATGTTCTTGATTTCACAGGTTATCCAAAACATAGAGGTAACCCTAACAGTCAAGTTCAAACGCTAACCCGTTATCCCCTGCTTAGGCGGGGGAGCGGTTTCGCCTATCCACTGAAAACATGAGCCTTTAGAAACCCTCACGCCCGCCCATTTAGGACGGGGGGGGAGAGTTTAGGGGCTGACTACCTAAATTGAGCGTAGAATTCTTGCGGCTAAGGAGATAGGCCGGGTTGTCTGTCGTAAGACAGCGCCGAGCGGAGGGAAGCTCTTAGGAGACCTTCCGTGGACCTATCCCTTAGCCTTTCCTACGTCAAGTAGATAATCATTAATAGAGTTGGCATAGTTACCCCACGCGGAAGCCTATAATTAAAACAGGCCCAAAAACCACCCACTCAACCCCCACCAGGCCAACCAGCCCAGGCGCAGCCGAGGGAGCACTTTGCCGCCTAACCCGCCTGAGCAGAAGACTTTACGGCCCGGGTAAGACCTAAGGGTAGGGGGATACTTTGCCACTCAACCCCCCTGAACAGAGCGACTTACAAGCCAAAATCACTCCTGAGTTGGGTGGTACTTTGGCACCTAAAAACCCTGAATAGAGCGAGTTAGAGGCCAAAATCACTCCCAAGGGGGGAGGGGGGTACCCCACCCTAGCAAGGCATCCGCATCGGAACACCCGCGGCCGCCACCTCAAGCTTCAGCGCCCGGGAATCCGTCACCCCAAAGTGAAAGATACTCGCCGCCAGCGCCGCATCCGCCCTGCCCGCCAGGAACACCTCGGCAAAGTGCGCCGCCGACCCAGCACCACCCGACGCAATCACCGGGATCTGCACCGCCTCGCTCACCCGCCGCGTAAGCTCCAGATCAAACCCCGCCCGAGTCCCGTCGGCATCCATGCTGGTCAGCAAAATCTCCCCCGCCCCCCGCGCCTCAGCCTCCAAAGCCCACTCCACCACCCGAAGCCCCGTAGGTTTCCTTCCCCCAGAAACAAAAACCTCAGCATCTCCAACAGAATCAGCACTTTGCGCCCTCCGCGCGTCGATCGCCACAATCACGGCCTGAGCGCCAAAGCTCGCACCGATCTCCCCAATCAATTCCGGCCGCGCAATCGCACTCGAGTTGATGCTCACCTTGTCAGCGCCAGCAGCGAAAACCGCAGCAGCATCTTCCGCCGACCGAATCCCGCCTCCAACCGTAAACGGCACAAACAGCCTCTCCGCAGTCCGCTTCACGGTCTCCAACAGCGTTCCGCGACCTTCATGCGTAGCCGTAATATCCAGCAACACAATCTCATCCGCGCCACCGCGAGCATGCCGATGCGCCAGTTCCGCCGGATCGCCAGCATCCACAATGTCCACGAACTGCACGCCCTTCACGACGCGTCCACCGCGAACATCCAGGCAAGCAATGATCCTCTTCGTCAGCATGGCTAAAGCTCCAGGAAGTTCCTCAACACCAACAGCCCAGTCTCAGCCGACTTCTCCGGATGAAACTGCACTCCCATAACATTCCCCCGCTCAACCGCAGCCGTAAACGCTCCTCCATACATCGTCTGCGCAGCAGTATCCGCGGAAACCGGCGCTCGCCACGAGTGCGTGTAATACACAAAGCTTCCCGCCTCAACCCCCTTCAGCAACCGCGAATCCCCCCGAATCCCCTCCAGCGAATTCCACCCAACATGAGGAGCCTTCAACTCCTCACCCTCAAACACAGCCGGAAACCGCTCACACTTCCCCGCAAACCAACCAAGCCCTTCCGTCTCCGGAGCCTCAGTAGACCCTTCATAAAGCCACTGCAACCCAACACAAATCCCAAGAAACGGAACACCCTCACCAAGCGCAACTCGCAAAGTCTCATCCAAACCCAAATCCCGCAGCAACTGCGTAGCCCGGTAGTGTCCAACGCCAGGCAAGACGACCTTGTCAGCTCGCAGCACATCCTCAGGAGATTGCGTCACGACAACATCCTTCGCACCAAGGAACCGCAGCGCCTTGACCACGCTGGTGAGATTGCCCGCCTTGTAATCAATGACAGCGATCATCTACTTCGCTTCACCTTGGATTTATGCCAATACTGAAAAGGATCTTCGAACAACTCCCCTTCAAGATCCATGACCCGCTGCTGCAGCCTGACTTGTGCATCGGCAATCGCCTGGTTATAGATTGCCGGTCCAATCTCCTCCACGAAGTAGTTCAGGAGCAGACCGGCCGCAAGCTCTCCAATCGGTTCAGGCAAGTTCCTCTCAAAGTACTGCTGAATCGACGCAATCGCTTCGTCGCGGACCTGCTTGGAAAGTTCAATGCTCATAACAACCCCTTGGTACTGGGCAACAGCTCCCTCATGCGTTCATCGCGCGAACAGGCGCCACGCAATGCTCGGGCAAACGCCTTGAAGATTGCTTCGATCTTGTGATGATTGCTGCGGCCATACATGACCTTGACGTGAATGTTCGCTCGGGCCCCTCGAGCAAATCCTTCAAAGAAGTCCACAACGAGTTCGGATTGCAGATCCCCCACGACCGGAACATCCACCTGATCGTCGACGACGTATGCGACGCGACCAGCTAGATCAACTGCCGCAATCGCAAGAGTCTCATCCATTGGCATCACGAAATAACCCGCTCGCAAAATACCCTTCTTGTCGCCGAGCGCCTCGGCAAAAGCCTCGCCAAGAGCGATGCCGACATCTTCAACCGTGTGATGCTGGTCGACGTCAAGGTCGCCAATGCACTTGAGCTGAAGATCGAAGCCGCCATGGCGTGTGAAGAGTTCAAGCATGTGATCGAAGAATCGTATCCCCGTCGATACGACATAACTTCCCTTGCCATCGATATTGAGGCGCAGGGAAATCTTCGTCTCAGTCGTGTTACGCTCGACGATCCCGATTCGCTCGGGCCCACTGGACTCCGGTGCAACTCCCACTTCTTGCGCAAGATCGCTCATGCCCGACCTCTGCCTTCCACCGGGGACCAACCCATAGCAGACAACGACTCACGTAACGCCGCGATGCCGCGGGTTACATGATCCTCCACCCCGACCGTGATGCGCACGTAACCTTCGCAACCTGGGTCGGCCGAGCGGTCGCGTAGTAGAACGCCGCGCTTGTGCATTTCGGCGCAAAGCTCCTTGTGCCTGGGACCAATGTCCATCAAGACGAAGTTGGCCGCGCTTGGCCAGGTTCGTACTCCAAGATCCTTCAGAGCTGCAAAGATTCGTTCGCGACCAGCCCGGACTTGCTCCACATACCACTGCAGGTACGCTTCGTCCGCCACTGCATCGGGAAGCACGGCGAGCGCCACGCCATTCACGTTATACGGTGAACTGACCTTGCGAATGTAGCTGATCAATCGCGCATCTCCGGCCAACATCCCTACACGCAAGTTCGCCAGACCATACGCTTTGGAGAATGTGCGCGCAACAATGAGGTTGGGAATTGTCCCAACATCGCCGAGAGTGGTCTCGCCATGAAAATGGAAGTAAGCCTCATCGACCATCAGCAAGGCTTGTGGCGCTGCGGCTGCAATCGAGAGCAGATGCTCTCGGCTCACGGTAGCGCCCGTTGGATTATTGGGGGACGCAACAATGATTAACTTCGTCTTCGGTGTGATGGCGGCAAGGAAGCGTTCGAAAGGAAAAGAGAGAGAATCGTCAGACTGCACTCGTGTGAGTCCCGCGGTCATCAGGCCGATCGACACGTCGTACATAAAGAAGGTTGGGGTGCAGATAAGCGCTTCGTCACCTTGCTCGAGGAACGTGCAGGAGACCAGGTGAATAGCCTCATCCACACCATTAGTCAGCAGCAGTTGATCGCGCTCGAGGCCGAAGTGCTGTGCGACGATTCGCTCAACCGGCTCCCGCTCAGGATAGATCGTCAAACCTTCAGCCGTAAGTTGCTGCAATCGCCGCAGGACCGAAGGACTAGGGCTGAAGGTATTCTCGTTGAAGTCGAGACGCAATGCATCGCGACCCGCCAGCGGCGGATGATACTCGGGCATGGCCAGCACAGCCTTGCGCGGTTGAACCAGTGTTGTCTGTTCCAGAAGTGTGTTCATCTCATCCTCACGCGCACGCTCTCAGCGTGGCCGACCAATCCCTCTGCTTCCGCCAGTGCGATCGTATGGGGACCGACCTCACGGAGCGCATCGAGAGTATATTGCTGCACAGTAATTACCTTCACAAAGTCGAGTACGCTCAGGCCGCCGCGAATCCGTCCGTTGCGTCCCGTTGGAAGAACATGGTTGGGCCCACTGATGTAATCCCCCATAGACTGCGGCGTGTGGTGGCCGACAAAAACAGATCCCGCATTTTTTACCCAGCGCAGATCCGCGCCAGCATCCACCGTCAAGTGTTCTGGCGCGAGTCGATTCGTAAGCGAGTGCGCCTCCTCTACGGTTTTCGTGACAAAGGCAACGCCTTGGGCGGCAAGCGATTCTTGCGCAATGGGATTATCCTGCGATTGACGCTTCACCTCAAGAACAACCTCAAGTGCCAGTTCAGGCTTACTGGTGATAAAGACCGCGAGCGCCTCAGGATCATGCTCCGCCTGTGCAACTAGATCGGAAGCGATGCCCGTCGGATCCCCATCTTCGCTTGCGACGACAATCTCAGTTGGACCGGCAGGCATGTCAATGCCCGTGTGATGAGACAAAGCCATCTTTGCGGCAGTCACATAGAGACTGCCGGGACCGACAATCTTGTCGACTGCAGGCGCCGTCTCCGTGCCATAGGCTAATGCAGCAATCGCTTGGGCTCCGCCAATGCGGTAGAACTCGGTGACGCCGCATAAATAAGCGGCAGCCATTGTCTCGCGCGCAGGCTTAGGCGAGCAGACGACGATACGCTCGACTCCTGCAACCTGCGCGGGGGTCACGGTCATGAGGAGTGTTGAAGGAAGCGGATAGCGACCTCCCGGGACATAGCAGCCGACAGATCCAAGCGGCCGCACAATTTGGCCGACTTCCATACCCTCGACCGGCCGAAAGCTCCACGCACGCGGAAGTTGCTTTTCCGCGAACACCCGAATGTTCGCCTGAGCAAGCCGCATGGCAGCCTTGAGTTCCTCGGTGGTAGAATCCCACGCCGCTTGCATCTCGACGCGACTGACGAGAAATGGTTGATCATCCATAAGACCGTCAAAATTAGCAGCAAACTCGCGCACGGCCGCATCGCCCCTTTGTTGCACGGCCGCGAGAATGTCACGAACGATCGCATCGACCTTTGCGGTGTTGACAGCGCCACGCTGCTCAAGCTGCTGGATGGCGGCATCTGCAGCGGATGCCTCGGCCCCAAATGTCTTCAAAATCTTCATTTCATCCTTTGCTACAAAACGACTTTGCTTAGCGGGTACTCGACGATCCCGGTTCCGCCTGCGGCCTTCAGCTTTGGGATGACATCGCGGACTAGATGAGTCTCAAGGATGGTATTGAGCGCAACCCAATCTTCATCACGCAACTGCGAGATCGTCGGAGAATTAAGTGCCGGAAGCACTGCAAGAACCTTGTCAAGATCAGCCTTCCTCGCGTTTAGCATTAGGCCGACCTGAACTTCAGCATCCATCGCGCCATTTAGCATGAGCGCGAGCGTTTCAATCTTGGAGCGCTTCCAGTCATCCGCCCACGCATTCTTGTTGGCGATGAACTGGGTCTCGGATTCCATCAAAGTCTCAATGATGCGAAGACGGTTGGCCCGCAAGGAGCTACCCGTCTCGGTAACTTCCACAATTGCGTCGGCGAGCGTAGGAGGCTTCACCTCGGTTGCGCCCCAACTAAATTCGACTTTGACCGGAATATTCTTTCCCGCAAAGTATCGCTTGGTGTACTCAACCAACTCGGTGGCAATCGTCTTGCCGGCGAGGTCCTCGGGTTTCTGGAAAGAGGAGTCTTCGGGGACGGCGAGCACCCATTTCACGGGCACTCGAGATTGCTTGGAGTACGTAAGCGAGGTCACTCGTTCGACGTCAGATTGATTTTCAAGCACCCAATCGTTGCCAGTGAGACCCGCATCCAGGGCTCCGTGCTCGACATAGCGAGCCATCTCCTGCGCGCGAACAAGCATGCACTCTATCTCGGAGTCATCGATCGTTGGGAAGTAGCTTCGGCCGTTCGCATAGATTCTCCAACCCGCGCGCTCGAAAAGAGCGATAGTGGCGTCCTGCAGGCTTCCCTTCGGAATTCCGAGCTTCAACTTACTCTTCTGCGCCATTACTTGCTCCCTGTTTGGATCGGCTTGGTAAAGCAGCTAACGGTGCCCTCGTGACAAACCAGGCCATCGCCCTCGACCTCCACGCGGAAGAGCAGTGCGTCGTTGTCGCAGTCAGTGCTGGCAGAGATTACGCGCAAACGATTACCGCTGGTCTCGCCTTTCATCCAAAGTTTGGAACGGGTGCGCGACCAGAACGTAACGAAACCAGTTTCGACAGTCCTCCGGTAGCTCTCTTCATTCAGGAAGCCAAGCATCAGCACCTCGTTGCTTTTTGCGTCCTGCACAATCCCGGCGACCATGCCCCCGGCTTTTGCGAAATCGATCGATATCATTTCTGCTGAATTCGTCATCTGGTCCCTCTTTGTTATGTCGCCGTCTGGCTGCGTGTGGTCAATTCAACGCGACACAGCAAAAAAGCCCGCTCGCGATGTGCGCGTCGGCGGGCTTGTCATGAATCCTGGAGTGCGTTTGTTACTTACTTTGCCGCCCCGGATAAAGCCGCCAACATGCTGTGCGCACGATGATGGTGATGCCCGAGATGGTGCAGTTGAACACTCATTAATCTTTACGCTAAAGGGATCGTGTCTCAATGTCAATGAACAGAAGGCGTGAAGTGGGAATAACAAAACATCGATCGATCTTTCGCGCTACGCAACCCAAGCAGAAACGAATGCCCTGCGCCTCCCACAAATTGCATCTGTACGGGTGACGGCAACCTGCCGAGGAGATTTATTCATGACGGACCACCGCGTACACGCTGGAGATGCACAGGAAGATCAGGTAACTGCAGCCATTGAAAAATATACTGCGCCCGTTCCATCGAGCGCTTACCTTGGATTAGCCCTAGCCGCGATAGCGGCATCGGTTACGATACAAATGACGCAAAAAGAAAAAGCGAATCCAGCGCTGTTTGTTGGTCAGTGGGTCGCGCCGTTCCTCTTGCTCGGAATCTACAACAAGCTGGTCAAACAACACGGATCAGACGCAAACGTTAAATAGCAAAACCGCTGGCGTCATACACCGGTTGGGGTTTCGATCCCAATCGGCGTGAAGTTTCGTTCCCCGTCGGAGGCAACCCGAACTTCACCGGTACCGATGCTGTAGATCCAACCCGAGATTGCCAGGTCTCCTTTCGCTATTGCCCCGGCAACCGAAGGATGCGTTTTCAAGTGCTGCATCTGAAGCAAGACATTCTGTTCGGTAATAATTTCGATCAATTGCTGTTCTGAGACAGCGGTATCGGACTTGTCGTGCAGGCTCTCGGCAACCCGAAGGGCGGCATGAGCGTTGTGTAGCCATGCCTCAACGGTCGGCATCGTTGAAATCGAGGCAGGATCAAGCAGGGCGTGCATCGCCCCGCAGTGGGAATGGCCGCAAATCACGATGTGGCGTACGCCGAGCGAACTAACAGCGAACTCAATCACCGCGCTGACGCCGCCAAGCATCTCGCCATATGCTGGCACCATGTTCCCAATGTTGCGGGCCACGAATATCTCCCCAGTGGATGAACTCGTTATAGCTATTGGGTCAATACGCGAGTCGGCGCAGGTGATGAATAGCGTGTGCGGAGATTGTTTTTCGCTTGCTGCTTGCGCAAACATATCTGCCTGTTCAGGAAAAACCTCGGTCTGAAAACGCCGAACGCCCTCTTCCAGTCGCTGTAGTATTTGGTCCATCAGAGCTCCTAAGCTTCCCGCCATTTAATGTTGCATCCAATGCTGCTGCGTTGTTCCTGATTCGGCTGTCTTCCGTCAATGAGGGCATCCATCGCCGCCCGAAGGTCTTTGCCTGTCACGGGGTCATCATTACCAAAATCCTTACGACGCGGCCGACTGGAATCAAGTTGACCGCGATATGCCAGATGTAACTCCGCATCGAATAGAAAAAAGTCTGGAGTACAGGCGGCCTCGTAGGAATGTGCAACTTTCTGGGTTGCATCAAGAAGGTAGGGAAACCGCCAACCCAGGCGAACTGCCTGCTCGCGCATAGGCTCGGGGCCGTCTTCAGGAAATTGCTCAATGTCATTCGATTGAATAGCGGCGATTGCAATGGAGCCTTCCCCAGATTGGCCGAAATAGTCCCTGCCGATCCGCGCCAACTCTTCCTCTACATGCTTAACATATGGGCAATGAACACAGATAAACATGATGAGTAGGCCGGATTTCTTACCTGGCCCAAGAATTTCGTCGAGGTTCATGGCGTTTCCGGTCGTCACATCAACTAGCTCAAAATCCGGGGCTCGGGTTCCCAACCTCACCATCGAGGATTCAGTTCTGGACATAATGGCCTCCAATAGACATCATAGCTAGAGCTCCATTTTGCATTCCCGACTGAAGCTTCCCCGGCGGTTCCGACCCCGCTATCGGTTCGGAAGCAAATACCGCATTTTTTGTGGGTAAATTCGAGGCCCGATGCACTCCTGCTTTGCGATTCGTCGTCGCTTCACCCTTCTCTGCGCCCTGACTTTTGGGGTGGGTGGGAGCGTGGTCGTGTCTAGTTTGTCAGGTCAGACATCCTCCAACGTAATTACGAGGTTACAACCGGTCAAACAAGCGGATCGAATTTCAGCGAATGCGGATTTTGGCACGCTGGTGGAATTGCATCAACGGCTACCTGGCTGGGTTAGAGAGCAAAACCAGGTTGCGGAACGACCGGCTAGCCTTGCGAAACCGCTACATGTTTCGATTCTGCTGAGCCGAGACGCTGCGGCCGAGTCCGCGTTCAGTCAGTTGGTGGCGGACCAGCAGAACCCCATGTCACCGCTATACCACCAATGGCTTACGCCTCAACAAGTTGGGGAGCTTTACGGCACTACTCAAAATGATCTGGCGACGGTCACTTCATGGCTCGCGAGCCAGGGCCTTACAGTTGATTCCATTTCTGCGAACGGGCTGATCATCCGTGCTTCCGGCTCAATGACAGCGGTTGGCGGCGCATTCCATACCAGTTTCGGCGTGTTTTCCGGCCAGGGACGTCAACGACTTTCCGCTATCTCCGAGCCGTCGGTGCCTTCAGCCTTAGGCGTTGTTATCCAGTCTGTTCAAGGACTTACGCAAACAGAGTATGAGCCGCAATCAAGCATTTCCGTGCGTACATTGCCGGCCGTTGCGAACAGACCGCAGGTAGACCTGGGTGGAGGTTCGTATGCGGTGTTGCCGAATGATTTTTCGGTTATTTACGACATCGCCAGCGTCTACGCAACCGGTAATCAGGGAGCGACCGTTGGATCTAAAGCGCAGCGTATCGCGATCATTGGGAAATCCCGGGTTGTGGCGAGTGATATCGCGAACTACGAAACACTGGCTGGCCTCCCGGGAATTCAACCGAATGTGGTACTTGCAGGGGTGGATCCTGGTGTTGCGACCGGTTCGAACGTTGGATATGCGAGTGAAGCGACGCTGGATGTGGATCGGGTGATTGGTACCGCGCCAGGCGCTCAGGTGGACTTGGTCATCAGCGCTGACTCTGGTACCAATGACGGCGTCGATATAGGGATCGCCTATAACATTGAAACGCTTCGCGATCCGATCATGACGATCTCGTTCGGAAGCTGCGAGGCGCAGAACGGTTCGGCCGAAGCGGACTATCTCAACTCGGAGTTTGAGACGGCTGCAAGTGAGGGAATATCTACGTTTGTGTCGGCGGACGATTCTGGGGTGGCTGGCTGCGATACGCCGTTTACGGCGGTTACTTTGGCAGAGACGCCGCAGGTTGCGAGTATCAATGTGCTTTGTTCGAGCGGTTATGTGACTTGTGTTGGCGGAACAGAGTTCGATGATGCGGCAAATCCTTCACTCTATTGGGCATCTAGCAATGCAAGTGGCGGTTATGAATCAGCACTTTCTTACATACCAGAGGGCGCGTGGAACGAATCTTCCACGGTCAACGGCAGTGGAGCGACGGTGTACCAGGTTGCCGGTGGGGGCGGCGGGGTCAGCACCTATATTGCTAAACCTAGCTGGCAGAGCGGTTTAGGGGTGCCGGCTGATGGGTTCCGCGATGTGCCCGACGTGTCGTTCACAGCGGCGGACCATGATGGTTATCTTGGCTGCTTCGCGGCGGGCGGTGGAAGCTGCGTTTCCAGTTCCAACGGGACGCAAATTACTGTATTCAGTGGGACTTCGGCGGCGGCGCCGGGGATGGCTGGCGTTGCGGCGCTGTTGAATACGAAGATGGGGGCAGCGCAGGGCAACCTGAATCCAATGCTGTATCGCGTAGCGGCCTCGACGCCGACTGCGTTCCATGATGTAACTGTTGCATCTTCGGGGGTTAGAGACTGCGCGGCGGCGGTGCCCTCGATGTGTAACAACAGCACTCCGGGACAATCGAGTTTGACTGGGGGGCTCGCGGGGTATGTGATTGGGACGGGATATGACTTGGCGACCGGGCTGGGATCTCTGGATGTTGCTGATTTCATTGCTGCAGCGGCGGGTGGAGTGGGCGGAACAGCGGGGAGTTTCACGCTGACGGCTGCGCCTTCGGCGCTTTCGGTGACGCCGGTGGCGAACACTACGACGACCAGCACGTGGGCGCTGACGGGGCAATCGGTTGGCGGGTTTGCTGGGACGGTGACGTTAAGCTGTTCTGTGTCACCAGTTACAGCGCAGCCGCCGACGTGTGGGGTGGCGCCGGGGAGCTTGACACTGGCTAGTGGGGGGACAGGGACGGCTACGATTTCGCTGACTTCGGCGGGGCCTTATAGCAGCTGCCTTACGAACTCGGCGACGAACGGGAAGGGTGGGATTGGGGTGGTGCTGGCGGGATTCTTACTGCTCCTGGTGCCAGGACGGCGGCGGTTGGTTCGGGGCCTGAGCCTGATGGTGTTGATGGGATTGGGGTTAGGGGCGATGAGTGGGTGTAGCGGCGGCGCGACTTCGGTTCCCTGTTCGAACGTGGTTTCGGCTGGAACTACGGCTGGGACGTACACGGTGACGGTGACGGGGACTAGCGGGAGCCTGTCGGTGACTGCGCCGGCTACGATCACGGTGACGGTGAATTAGGGCCGTTTGCTGGGGTTTTCGTGAATTTGGTGCTGCAAATCGACTGTTTTAGGTGGGTTTCGTGCTGCAAATCGAGGGCTTGAGCTCGGTTTAACTGACTGATCAGACGGCTAAAGGACGAGGGGGCCGGAGGCAGCAAAAGGCCCGGACAGTGTCCGGGCCTTTTGCGTTGGTCGAGCCTGGGGGTTGAGACCTAGGCGTGAACGAGCTCCCGTTCGTGCTGGGCGGCCGGTGCGGAGTGCGTGCCGGTGATGTCGAGGACGATGCGGCCGTCGATTTTGCCGGCGTGCATGCGGGCGAAGATGTCGTTGATGTTTTCGATCTTCTCGGCTGCTACGTGGGCGTGGACCATACCTTCTCCGGCGAACGACAATGCCTCGGCCAGATCCAGACGCGTGCCCACGATGGAGCCGCGAATGGTGAGAGCCTTGAGCACTACCTCAAAGATGGGAAGGGGGAAGGAGCCTGGGGGCAGGCCGTTGAGCGCGATGGTAGCGCGGGGGCGGGCCATGCCGATGGCTTGTGCGAAGGCAGGGAGGGAGGGCGCGGTGACGAGCACTGCGTTGGCTCCGCCGATTTCCTTCTGGAAGAAGGCAGCGGGATCCTGGTTCTTGGCGTTGACGGTGAGCTTGGCGCCGAGCGAACGAGCGAGCTCGAGCTTCTCATCGGAGACGTCGACTGCGGCTACATGGAAGCCCATCGCCTTGGCGTATTGCACTGCCAGGTGACCGAGGCCGCCGATGCCGGAGATGACGACCCAGTCGCCAGGCTTGGCATTGGTGGACTTGAGACCCTTGTAGACCGTGACGCCGGCGCACACGATGGGTGCCACTTCTACGAAGCCTACGTTCTTGGGAAGGTGAGCTACGTAGTTCGGATCGGCTACGGCGTAATCCGCATAGCCACCGTTCTTGGTATAGCCACCGAACTCTGCCTTGGAGCAGCAGGATTCTTGTCCAGCGAGGCAGTCGACGCACTGGCCACAGGCGGAATAGAGCCAGACGATGCCGACGCGATCGCCTTCCTTGACGGTCTTGACGTTCTTTCCGACGCCGGAGACGAAGCCTACGCCTTCGTGGCCGGGGATGAACGGGGGTGTGGGCTTGATGGGCCAGTCGCCTTCTGCTGCGTGCAGGTCGGTGTGACAGACGCCGCAGGCTTCCATCTTGATCTGAATTTCTTCGGGGCCGGGCTCCGGGATGGGCATCTCCTGGATGACCAGGGGCTTGCCGAATTCACGTACGACTGCCGCTTTCATTGTCTTTGCCATTTCAAATTCCTTTCAGTGCGATGAGTGTTGCTGATGGGGTGACGGGGTGCGCCGGGCCAGCGCGCCTGCGACGTCCGGTTCGACGTGCGCAGGCTGCGTTGACGGGGACCCTAGAAGAGGCCGAGGGCCTTGGGGCTGTAGCTGACCAGCAGGTTCTTGGTCTGGCGGTAGTGGTCGAGGATCATCTTGTGGGTCTCACGGCCGAAACCCGACTCCTTGTAGCCGCCGAAGGCTGCGCCGGCGGGATAGAGGTGATAGCAGTTGGTCCAGACGCGACCGGCCTTGATGCCACGGCCGAGACGATAAGCGTCCGTGCCATTGCGGGACCAGACGCCCGAGCCGAGGCCGTAGGGGGTGTCATTCGCGATCTCGAGCGCTTCTTCGATGGTGGAGAACTTGGTGACCGAGAGGACGGGTCCAAAGATCTCTTCCTGGAAGATGCGCATCTTGTTGTGGCCGGAGAAGACGGTGGGTTGGATGTAGAAGCCGTTGGCCAGATCACCTTCGAGGTGAAGCTGCTCGCCGCCGGTCAGGCATTTTGCGCCTTCCGCTTTACCGATTGCGATGTACTCGAGGATCTTCTCCTGCTGATCCTTCGAGGCCTGTGGGCCCATCTGGGTGGTTGGGTCGAGCGGATTGCCAACCTTGATCTTGGCTACACGAGCTACAGCGCGTTTGACGAACTCATCGAAGATGGACTCGTGCACGAGGGCGCGCGAGGGGCACGTGCAGACCTCGCCCTTGTTGAAGGCGAAGAGAGCAAAGCCTTCGATGGCCTTGTCGAGGAAGTCATCGTCCTTGTCCATGACGTCGGCCATGAAGATGTTGGGGGACTTGCCGCCAAGCTCCAGGGTCTGGGGGATGATGGGCTCGGAGGCGTACTGCATGATGAGGCGGCCGGTCGTCGTTTCTCCAGTGAAGGAGATCTTGGCGATGCGGGGGTTGCCGGCGAGTGCTTTGCCGATTTCGCCGCCGGGGCCGGTGACCACATTGATCACGCCTGCGGGCACGATGTCGGCGATGAGGCTGACAAGGGTCAGGAGGCTAAGCGGGGTGTTCGACGCCGGCTTGATGACGGTGCAGTTGCCTGCGGCGATTGCCGGGGCGATCTTCCATGCGGCCATCAACAGGGGGAAGTTCCAGGGAATGATCTGGCCAACGACGCCCATGGGCTCTTTGAAGTGGTAGGCGACGGTGTCCTTATCGAGCTCGCCGGCAGTTCCTTCTTCCGCGCGGATGCAGGCAGCAAAGTAGCGGAAGTGATCGATTGCCAGCGGGACATCCGCGTTGAGGGTCTCGCGAATGGGCTTGCCGTTGTCGAGGGTTTCGCATTTGGCGAGGAGCTCGAGGTTCTCCTGCATACGGTCGGCGACGCGGATAAGGATGGCGGCGCGTTCGGTGGACGAGATGCTGGCCCAGGCGTCTTTGGCAGCGTGTGCGGCGTCGAGCGCGAGCTCTACGTCTTCTGCGGTGGACTTGGCGAACTCGGCGAGGTGGGCACCGTTGATGGGGCTCTTGTCGATGAAGTACTTGCCCTTGATCGGCGCTACGAATTTGCCGCCAATGAAGTTGTCGTAGCGGGCGCGAACGCCATGTTTACGGATGGAGGCGACTGCCTCCTCGAAGAGGACGTCTTGAACTTCTAATGTTGCGGTGGACATATTGTTACCTTCTCCAGTGAAGATGTGGATCTATCAGCAGAGCGAGTCTCGGCGCTGGAGACAACGGTTGGCTGTGATATGTGTCACTGGAGGCGGTGGCTTTGGGGGAATAGAATGGGGTGGCTTGTTGTTTCGGCGGGTGAGCGCTGTGGGTGGTTGGCGGATGGAGTGGGGCTGCCGGGATTTGAGAAGATAGAGGGATGTTGATTCCTTCGATTGATTTGATGGGTGGGCGGATTGTGCAGCTGGTGCGGGGAGAGACGCTGAAGCTGGCGTTTGATGATTTTGAGTATTGGATTGAGCGGTTTGGGCGGTATCCGCTGGTGCAGTTGATTGACCTGGATGCGGCGATGCGGGTGGGAGAGAATTCAGCGCTGATTGAGATGATTTGTAAGCGGCTGCCTTGCCAGGTGGGTGGCGGGTTGCGCACCGCGGAGGATGGGCGGAGGTTGTTGGATGCTGGGGCGAAACGAGTGATCTATGGGTCGTCGTTGTTTGGGGCGGAGGTTCGTGATCCCACCCGTTCCGATGAAGCCGGCACGGATGGGGCACCCGGCGTATTGGCCAAAAGAAGGCATAAGGTGATTCGGCTGGAGTTTGCGGAGGGGTTGAAGAAGGCGCTGGGGGAGGAGGCGCTTTGCTTTTCTGTCGATACGAAAGGGGGGAAGGTGGCGGTAAGGGGATGGAAGGAGAGCGTCGAGCTGGGGCCGGAGGAGGCCGTTACGTGGCTGGAGGATTATTGCGCGGCGTTTCTGTATACGCACGTCGATACCGAGGGGACGATGGTGGGGTTTCCGATGGATGTGGCGGCGATTTTGCGGGCTACTACTGCGAAGCAGTTGATTGTGGCTGGGGGGATTAAGGAGATGAAGGAGGTGGAGGCGCTGGATGCGATGGGGGTGGATGCTGTGGCGGGGATGGCCGTGTATTCGGGGGTGATGGAGGCGTAAACGTTGTCA
>Ga0302308_10002308_pt1 | contig 15450 bp, 12 predicted proteins | sample III_Palsa_E3_3_FD_200531 | JGI IMG/M metagenome (GOLD analysis project Ga0302308, IMG submission 200531) | Peat permafrost microbial communities from Stordalen Mire near Abisko, Sweden - III_Palsa_E3_3 | ecosystem: Environmental > Terrestrial > Soil > Palsa > Peat permafrost | place: Sweden... | reverse complement strand
GGCGACCGGGTGGGTGTGCACGATGGCTCCGGCCCCGGTGACGGCGTAGACCGCCAGGTGCAGCGGCATCTCGCTGGTCGGGCGCAGCGGCGCCTCGACCGGCGCGCCGTCCAGCCGGTGCACCCCCACGAGTCCGGCGGTCAGGTCGGCGTAGTCCAGCCCGCTGGGCGAGACCGCGATCAGGTCGCCGGCCCGGACGCTCACGTTGCCTGACGTCCCCACGACCAGGCCGGCCGCGGCCAGCTCGCGGCAGGTCCGGACCACGTCGTCCCGCGCTTGTTCCAGCAGCATAGGTTCAACGGTATGGACCACCCTGACGTGCTCGCCTGGCGGGACGGGCATATCGAGGCGCTCGACCAGACCGCGCTGCCGCACCAGGTCCGCACGCTGCGGATCGGCACCGTGGACGAGCTGGTGCGCGCGATCACCAGCCTGGCCATCCGCGGCGCGCCGTTGCTGGGCGCGGCCGGCGCCCTGGGCGTGGCGCTGGCGGTCCGCCAGGGGTGCAACGAGGGCTGGGACGACACGCGGCTGGCGGCGGAGATCGGGCGGATCGCCGCCGCCCGGCCCACCGCGGTGAACCTCAGCCGCGAGGTGGCCGCGGTCGCCGCGCGAATCGGGGACGGCGACGCGGCGGTGCAGGCCGCGGCCCTGGCCGTGGTGGACTTCGCCGACACGACCAGCTACCAGATCAGCGAGCGGGGCGCCGCGTACCTGCTCCAGGCGTGCGGCGCCGGGCCGCTCCGCGTGCACACGCACTGCAACACCGGCGCCCTGGCCTGCCTGGGCTGGGGGACGGCGCTCGGGGTCATCCGCGCGCTGCACGTGGCGGGCGCGCTCAGCCACGTCATCGTGGACGAGACCCGGCCGCTGCTCCAAGGCGCCCGGCTGACCTGCTGGGAACTGGACCAGCTCGGCATCGAGCACCACCTGGTCTGCGACGGCGCGGCCCCGTTCCTGATCAGCCAGGGGCGCGCCGACGCGGTGGTGGTCGGCGCCGACCGGATCGCAGCCAACGGCGACGTGGCCAACAAGATCGGCACCTACAGCCTGGCCCTCGCGGCCCGCCAGGCGGGCATTCCGTTCGTGGTCGCGGCGCCCGAATCGACCATCGACCCGGCCACGCCGGCCGGCACGGCGATCCCGATCGAGCAGCGAGCCGACGAAGAGGTGACGGTCCCGGCCGCCCCGGCTGGGACCAAGGCGATCAACCTGGCCTTCGACATTACCCCGGCCGAGCTGGTCTCCGCGGTGGTCACGGAACAGCGGCTTGTCCTGCGCGGGCAGCCCCTTGTGCTGCGCCCGTTATTCTGCGCGCCTTTATTCTGGGCGCCTTTATTCTGGGCGCCTTTATTCTGGGCGCCTTTATTCCGGCGGAGGTCGCTCGAGGCTCAGCTGGCGCTGCCGGGGGGTGAAGCCGCAGGCCTGGTAGACGCGGATGGCCGCGTCGGCCGGGTCGGCCACGATGACGAACGTGCTGGTGCCCAGAACCTGGCGCCCGTACCGGCCCGCGGTCCAGACCAGGGTCCCGGCCAGGCCGCGACGGCGGGCCTGCGGGTCGGTCTCGACGTGCTGGTAGCGGGCGTAGCCGTCCCCCACGTCGAACAGCCCGAGCTGCGCTCGCAGGCGGCCGCCGGCGAAGGCGCCGAACCAGGCGCCGGCTCCGGTCCGGGTCAGCCGCTGCCGCGCGGTCGCCCGCCGCTGCAGGAAGCCGGTCGGGTCGTCGCCGTCGGAGCAGCGGAGGGCCAGGTCGACCGACTGCCGCCAGTCGGCGTCGGAGTCCAGCGGCCGGATCTCGGCTTCGGTGTTGAGGCGGGCCGGGGGGTTCGGCTGGGCCGCGGTCAGCACGGTGGCCCGCTCCGCCTCGAGCCCGGCGGCCGCGAGATCCGCGGGCAGCGCGGGGTTGTCGGTGGTGTCCACGCCGAGCGCGACGTGTCGCGCGGCCGGGAACTCCGCGGCGAACCGGGCCAGCCAGGCGCCGCCCTGGCCAGGGCCCGGGACGCTGGCCAGCAGCAGGAAGTTGCCCCACCAGAAGTCGGGATTGGCCGGGGTGCGGACGACCAGGTAGTCGCCGCGGTCGGTGACCTCGCCGCCCTCCAGGACCCGCAACGCCACGTCGGTCCGGAAGCCAAGCGATGTGATCCGCACCCGACCGAGGCTAGTCGGCGTACGCCGTCCGCAGGGCGTGCAGGAACACGTCGGCGGGCTGGGCGCCGGAAATACCGTACTTGCGGTCGATGACGAAGAACGGCACCCCGTTCGCGCCCAGGGCTTGGGCCTCCTCAGCGTCGGCCCGGACCGCGTCGGCGTACTCGGTGCCGTCGAGGACCGCGCGGACGTGATCGGGATCCAGGCCGACCTCACCGAGCAAGCTGGCCAGGACCTCGGGGTCGGAGAGGTCGGCGCCTTCGGTGAAATGGGCGCGCATGAGGCGTTCCTCGGCTGCGGAGGCCACGCTTCGTTCGGTGGCCAAATGAATGCCACGGTGGGCGCTAAGAGTGTTCACGGTGAGAGCGCGGTCGAAGTTGAGCTCCAGCCCATCGGCGCGGGCCAGGTCGGCGACGCGGGCCACCATCGCCTTGGCCTCGGGTCCGAACCGCTGGGCCAGGTAGTCCAGGGTGGGGATGGCCTGGCCGGCCGGCGCATCTGGGTTCAGCTGGAAGCTGCGCCACTCGATCTCGACCTCACCGGCGTGCTCGAACTCACCGAGCGCGCGCTCGAGCCTGCGCTTGCCGATGTAGCACCAGGGGCAGACCACGTCGGACCAGATCTCTATCTTCACCCGACGGTCAACCGGCTCGCGCGCGGGCTTGTTCCTGGCGATAGGTTCCTGGGGTGGCGAAGGATGACGCGGCGGGTCCGGGCCGGGCCCAGCAGATCGGGTCGGCCGGCGTGCTGGGCGCGCTGGCCGGGGCGGCGCTGGCCGCTCACCGCGGCCCGCGGGCGGCGCTGACCGGGGCGCTGGGCGGGGCCGCCGGGCTCGCGGTGGTGGAGGCGGTGGCCCGGGCCCGGCAGCGGCCGGGCGAGATACCGGCGCTGTGGTCGCGGATCATCGCCAGCGGGGCGGTGGCGGCGCCGCTGGGCTGGGCGGCGGACCGTTTTGCGCGAGTCGGGCCGGTGCCGGTGGCCACCGCGGCGGGGGCGGCCGCCGGGGCGCTCGGGCTGCGGCCGCAGAAGGTGCTGCTCGGGCCGGTGGCGGGGGCGGCGGTCGGGGTAGGGCTGACCGGGCTTCGGCGAGCGGGGCTTCGGCGAGCCGGCGGGCGCGGCCGGGCGGTGCCGGGGGCGGTGGCGGCGGCCGCGGCGGTGGTCGGGTTCCGGATGGCTTCGGCGGTGCTGTTCCGTGATCCGCAGCTCAGCCTGCTCGCCGAGCGGGTGCGTCCGCAGGATGTTCCGTTCGTGGTGCCGCTGGGCAGCCAGACCCGGTACGTCGGGACCGGGTACGTCCGCTCGCTGGCCCAGGTGCTGGGCGGCAGGTACACGCCCGACGTCGAGGACATCGGGATCGTGGCGTCGCTGGACACGCTGGCCGGGCCGTCCTTCGACCCGGCCGGGATCGATCCGCTGGTCCGCGAGTTCTACGAGCACACCACCAGGTTCGCCCTGGACATCGTGCCGGAGTGGCGGCTGTGGGTGCGGCCCGGCTACCTGCTCTACCGGACGCTGCTGGCCCGGCCGCTCGGGCAGGCCAGCGTGCCGATGAGCCAGCGGGAGGCGCAGCACGGGGTCCGCAGCCGGATCGACACCATCACCGGGCTGCCGGACGGCACCGAGACGATCCGCGGCTGGATCCGTTCGGCGGCCGACACCGGCGAGCCGATCTACGTCGGCATCTACACCACCTACCGGCACGAGGGCCACGGCTACGTCAGCGTCGGATTCCCGCTGCCGCAGGCCAGCTTCACCGCCACGCTGGCGCCGAGCGCGCGGCCGGGCGGCGGCCTGATCCTGAACAGCCGCAGCGAGCTCGACCAGCCCGGCCACTACCTGACCTACATCGACCCGGGCACCGGCTCGCTCACCACCGTGGGGGTCCGCGGGTTCGCCGAACGGCTGGACGTGTACGTGGACGGCGCGCAGTTGCGGGCCGAGCACGCGTTCTGGGTGTTCGGGTCCCCGTTCCTGGTGCTGCATTACCAGATGCACCGTAAGCCGCCCCGGGCGTGATCGTTTCGCGGCTCGGTCGGCTCGCTCGGCTCGGTTGCTTGGGTGGGCTCGGTCGGCAGGGTTAGTTCTGCAGGGGGATCAGTTCGCGGACGAAGCTGTCGACGAACTTGCCGAACGGCTCGGCCGGTGCCGCGGCCCGGACGACAAACTTGCTGAGCCCGGCCTCGACGTACTGCTCGATCATCCGGCGGGCATCGTCCCAGCCGACCGCGACCAGGAGTTCCGGATCGGTGTCCGGCCGGCGGCGGCTGATCGAGGCCCGCAGGGATTCCGGGACGCCGTCCAACGCGACCGGCAGGCTGAGCCCGAAGTGATCATCCTCGACGGACCGTCCGGCGGCGGCGGCGGCTTCGTTGATGGTGGCCACCGCGGCTTGCGCTTCGGCCGGGGTGAGCAGCGAGCCGAGCCATCCGTCGGCCAGGCGTCCCACCCGCCGCAGCCCGCCAGGCGCCGAGCCGCCCAGCCAGATATCCAGCGGCTTGGCCGGCAGCGGCCCGACGCTCGCGCCTTCCACGGTGAAGAACTCGCCGCGGAAGGACACGGTCCCGGTGGTCAGCAGCAGGCGCAGGAGCACGAGCGATTCGTCGAAGACGGCCGCGCGCTGACCGCTGGGCACGGGGAACAGCGCGCGTTCGGCGGGCTGGGCCGGCTGCAGGCCGAATACCGGCAGCACCCGCGCCGGGGCCAGCCCGGCCAGCGAGGCCAGTTGCTTGGCGACCAGCACCGGATGCCTCCCGGGCAGCACCGAGATCCCGCTGCCCACCTTCAGCCTCTGGGTCCGCGACAGCGCGAACGCCATGCCGGTGAACGGCTCGACGGACGCGGAGTACACGTTCTCGGGCAGCCAGAGCGAGTCCACCCCGGCCTGCTCCAGGAGATCGACTGCCGCGGCGAACTGGTCAGGGCCGCCGGCCGGGCCCAGGGATACTCCGATCCGAACCTTCATGAGGTCATCCGATCACAGGACTCCCTGGACGGGTCAACGCGGCTAGCGCCGACGGACGAGGAGCACGGCCCGCACTCGCCCCGTCGCCACTCCCTCACCAGCTAGCTCACCAGTTCCATTTTACGCGGTGGATCCTGCCGTTGTGGTGGATCCGGGCAACCCCAGTGCCGCATGCCAAATCCGGAAGTGTCCGCCTCGGCCGTCGGCTGTTCATTGAGGCCACGACGCCGCTGACAGCGGTCGCTCCGTCCACCCGGCGTCAAGATCCGGGAGGATATGGGCTTACGGGAGCAGTTTGTGCACTATAGACCCCCAAACTCTCCCATAGGCCCCAATCCTCCCGGATAACCGGTCCCGGGGCGAGACGGCTGAGTCAGGAGGGGCTACCGGTACCACAGTGGTCGCATGGAGGCTCGCCTGGTGCCGTGGATCCGGATTCCGCGGCGTATCCGGTGCGCCCCAGCTGCCCCGATCCACCGCACAAGACGGATCCACCGCCGGGCGGGCAGTTACCCGCAGAGCGATTTCGCGCAATTAATAGCTGGGTCGCCTGGCGTCAAAGGGCCTGACTGGAGGTGTCTGAGTGGGTCACTGTGATTCGGGTCGGGGATGAGGAACAAGGTGGCGGCCGGCCCGTGTTTCGTTGGCATGCCTCTTACCGGTGAATACGAACCCAGCGCGGCTTCGTGGGCGCGCGACCAGGTTGACCTCTACGAGCGGTCCGGCGGGACCGAGGGAACCGGCATGGGCGGCCGGTCGGTGATCATCTTGACGTCGGTGGGCGCCAAGACGGGGAAGATCCGGAAGACCCCGCTGATGCGCGTCGAGCGTGACGGGGAGTACGCCGTCGTGGCGTCGCTGGGCGGGGCGCCGCAGCACCCGGTCTGGTATTACAACCTGGTCTCGAACCCGCACGTGGAACTGCAGGACGGCCCGGTCAAGATGGACTACCAGGCCCGGGAGGTGCACGACGCCGAGCGCGCGGCCTGGTGGGAGCGGGCCGTGGCGGCCTGGCCCGACTACGCCGAGTACCAGAAGAAGACGACCCGGACGATTCCGGTCTTCGTGCTCACGCCGATCGACGCGTAACGGGCCCGCCAAGCGGACCATGACAGTCAGCGACGGCCCGGCCGATCTGGTCTTCACCGGCGGGAGGATACGCTCCCCGGCGCACCCGTCCGGGTTCGTCCAGGCTGCGGCCGTGCGCGGCGGCCTGATCCAGGCGGTCGGCACGGACGAGGAGATCAAGCGGGTCACCGGCCCGGGCACCCGCGTGGTCGAGCTGGGCGGGCAGCTGGCGGTGCCGGCGTTCGGGGATGCGCACGTGCACGCGGTGGCCGGCGGGCTGGAGAGCCTGCGCTGCAACCTGGTAGGACTGCGGACCCGGCAGGAGAGCTTGGCCGCGGTGGCCGCCTACTGTGCCGGCTTGGGCTCAGACGCCTGGGTGCTCGGCGGCGGCTGGACGATGTCCGCCTTCCCCGGCGGCCTGCCGACCGCGGCGGACCTGGACCCGGTGACCGGCGGGCGGCCGGCCTTCCTGCCGAACCGCGATCATCACAGCGCCTGGGTCAACACCGCGGCCCTGGAGCGGGCCGGGGTCGACGCGCGTACGCCCGACCCGCCCGACGGCCGGATCGAACGCGACGCCGCGGGCCGGGCCACCGGTGCGCTACACGACGGGGCCATGCGCCTGGTCGCGGAGCTGGTCCCGCCGGCTGGCGCGGCCGAGCTGCGGGCCGGACTGCTCGCGGCCCAGGCGCACCTGCACTCGCTGGGGATCACCAGGTTCCAGGACGCCTGCGTCGGCGCGGCCGCCGAGCTCGGCATCCCGGACGTGTTCGAGACCTACCGGCAGGCGGCCACGGATGGCGCGCTCACCTGCCACGTGGTCGGCGCGCTCTGGTGGGACCGGAGCCGCGGGCTGGGCCAGATCGATGACCTGCTGGCCCGCCGGGAACGGGCTGACGGGGAACCGGGCGGGCGGGAACGGGCCGACGGGGAACCGGCCGGGCGGGGCCGGTTCCGTGCCACCACGGTCAAGCTGATGCTGGACGGGGTGTGCGAGACCTTCACCGCGGCGATGTCCGCCCCGTACCTGGGCCGGCATGGCGAGCGGGGCCGCCTGTTCATCGACCCGGACACGCTGCGGGAGGCAACCGGGAGGCTGGCCGCGGAGGGGTTCCAGCTCCACTTTCACGCCATCGGCGACCGCGCGGTCGCCGCCGCGCTGGACGCGCTGGAGGCCTTGCCCGCCAGGCAGCGCCGGGCCGCGCGGCACCATCTCGCGCACCTGCAGTTCATCGCGCCGCAGGACATGGGCCGGTTCCGGGCGCTGGACGCGGTGGCCAACTTCCAGCCGCTATGGGCCTGCAACGAACCGCAGATGGAGGAACTGACCCTGCCCTTCGTGGGTCCCGAACGCGCGGCCTGGCAGTACCTGATCGGCTCGCTGGCCCGCGGGGGGACGCGGATCGCGTTCGGCAGCGACTGGCCGATATCCAGCGCCGACCCGCTGCAGGAGATACACGTGGCGGTCAACCGGGTCAAGTCCGAGCGCCTGGGCCGCCCCGGGGAACCGGAATGCGAGGACCCGTTCCTGCCCGCCCAGGCCATCACCGTGGACGACGCGATCGGCGCCTTCACCTCGGGGGTCGACTGGGTGAACCACGAGGAGCACGCGGCCGGGATCCTTATGCCCGGAATGCGGGCCGACGTGGCCGTGCTCGACCAGGATCTGTACGCCATCCCGCCCGCCGAGATCGGCAGTACTTCGGTGGTGATGACGGTGGCGAGCGGGCGCGTGGTGTACGGCGACCGCTGACCGAAACTGAACGACACCCGGCCGGATCGTGACGGCCGGGAAAAAGGATGCGCCGAGGGGCGGCCCCCTCGTGACCGGCCGCGGGAAATGTGCTGTGCTTATGGGGTGACCAGCGAATCTGCTCAAGCGTTCAACGCGCTGCCCGAGGACTGGGCCTCCGACCCCAGCCTCATCGCCGGCCTGACCGTAGACGACGAGGACGAGCACGACGATCCGGTGCTGCGCTGGCCGGACGGCCGGGAGGTCGACACCTGGCGGGAGGACTACCCGTACCCGGCGAAGATGACGCGGCAAGAATACGAGTACCTCAAACGCCCGCTGCAGATCGAGCTGGTCAAGCTGCAGAACTGGGTGAAGTCCACCGGGCAGCGGATCGTGATCATCTTCGAGGGCCGCGACGCGGCGGGCAAGGGCGGCACGATCAAGCGTTTCACCGAGCACCTGAACCCGCGCGGCGCGACGGTCGTGGCCCTGACCAAGCCGACCGAGCGGGAACAGACCCAGTGGTACCTGCAGCGGTACGTACCGCACCTGCCCGCGGCGGGCGAGATCGTCATGTTCGACCGCTCGTGGTATAACCGGGCGGGCGTGGAACGGGTCATGTCCTTCACCTCGACTGATGACTACGAGGAGTTCATGCGGGAGGCACCGGATTTCGAGCACATGCTCATCCGCTCCGGGCTGCACCTGACCAAGTTCTGGTTCTCGGTGACCCGCTCTGAGCAGCGCACGCGGTTCATCATCCGGCGGATCGACCCGGTCCGGCAGTGGAAGCTGAGCCCGATGGACATCGAGTCGCTGGACAAGTGGGACGCGTACACCGACGCCAAGGAGGCCATGTTCCACTACAGCGATACGGCCTGGGCGCCGTGGACGGTGGTCAAGAGCAACGACAAGAAGCGAGCCCGGCTCGAGGCGATCAAGCACGTGTTGCTCAAGTTTGACTACGACGGCAAGGACACCTCGGTCATCGGGGAGCCGGACAAGCTCCTCATCGGGCCGCCGTCGGTGCTGTCGGAGCACAACCCGGAGCGCGTCTACCCCGCACTGTAAAACCCGGGTCCGCCGGTTATCGTCATTGCATGCCTGTGACGACGGGGATCGTCATCGCCGGGGCCGGTTTCGCCGGCATCGGGATGGGGATCGCGCTGAAGAAGGCCGGCTACCACGACTTCGTGATCCTGGAGAAGGACGGCGACCTCGGCGGGACCTGGCGCGACAACCAGTATCCGGGCTGCGCATGCGACGTGCCGTCCCCGCTGTACTCCTACTCTTACGAGCTGAACCCGTCCTGGACACGGGTGTTCGCGCCGCAGCAGGAGATCTGGGACTACCTGCGGGCGTGCGCGGCCAAGTACGGCGTGGACCAGCACATGCGGTACGGCTGCACGGTGGAGCGGACGGGCTGGGACGACCAGGCCCGGCGCTGGGATCTGGGCACCAGCCAGGGCGGCTACCGCGCGCGAGCCGTGGTGTCCGCGGGCGGCGCACTGCACATCCCGTCCTACCCGGACCTGCCCGGCGCGGCTGACTTCGCCGGGCCGGCCTTCCACTCCTCGCACTGGGACCACGCGGCCGACCTGGCCGGGCGGCGGGTCGCGGTAATCGGCACCGGCGCGTCCGCGATCCAGTTCGTGCCGGAGATCGCCCGGCAGGCCGACACGCTGACGGTGTTCCAGCGCACGCCGCCGTGGCTGCATCCGCGGCCGGACGTGGAGATCCCGGCCCGGGTCCGCGGCACGCTGAAGGCCGTGCCGGGGGCGCCCCGGGCGTTCCGGAACGCGGTCTACTGGGCGATGGAGACCCGGGCGCTCGGCTTCGCGGTGAGCCCGAAGCTGATGGCCCCGCTGGAGGCGATGGCCCGGCGGCACCTGGAGAGCCAGGTCGCCGACCCCGGGCTGCAGGCCAAGCTGACCCCGGACTACACCATCGGGTGCAAGCGGATCTTGCTGTCGTCCGACTACTATCCCGCGCTGCAGCGGCCGAACGTGAACCTGGTCACCGACGCCATTACCGGGATCAAACCGGACGGGGTGGCGACCGCGGACGGCACCGTGCACCCGGCCGACGTGATCATCTACGGCACCGGGTTCAAGGTCATCGAATCGGTCAACGCGCTGAACGTGACCGGCCGCGACGGCCGCGAGCTCAAGCAGGAGGGCATCGAGGCCTACCACGGCATCACGGTGGCCGGCTTCCCGAACTTCTTCATGCTGCTCGGCCCCAACACCGGCCTCGGCCACACCTCGGTGGTGTTCATGATCGAGAGCCAGATCCAGCACATCATGAGCTGCCTGCGGATCCTGGCCCGGGACCAGGCGGACACCATCGAGGTCAGCCAGGACGCGTTGCGCCGCTACAACGCCGGCCTGCAGAAGCGCCTGCTCCGGGCGGTGTGGAGCGCGGGCGGGTGCAGGAGCTGGTACCTGGACGACGACGGCATCAACCGGGCGCTGTGGCCGGGGTTCTCGTTCGAGTACTGGGCCCGCACGCGGCGGGCCCGGCGCGGCGACTACGCGGTAGCGCGGTGACCGCGGGGACGCCGGTCGTGCGCCGGCCGGAACAGGTGCCGCCCGGCCCGCTGGCGCCGGGGGTCGCGGCCATGCAGATGCTGAACGACGAGCACGGCTGCCGCGCGCTGCACCAGCGCCGGCTGCGCCTGGAAGAAGGCGCCGCGCTGGCCGCGACGGCCGGGGGCCGGGGCGAGGCCTGGTATGTGATCCGCGGATCCGGGATACTCGAGGCGGGCGCGGCCGGGACCGCGGAACTGCGCCCGGGAACCGCGGCATGGCTGCCGTCCTCGGTGGATTACCGGTGCCGGGGCGAGCTCGAGATCCTGGTGATCACCGTGCAGGCGGGTGACGCAGAAGACGAGCCGGCGCTGAAGGTCACCACCCTGGAGACCCGCCCGGTGGAGCGGACCGGGGACCGGGAGTTCCGGGTGCTGCTGAGCGAGGGGCTGTCGATCACGCAGTTCGCCGGGCTGATCCCGCCCGGGCGGGCGCCGGAGCACCAGCACACCTACGACGAGGTGGTGCACGTGCTGGCCGGGCAGGGCGTGGTCCACCTGGGCGGCGGCCAGCGGGAGATACAGACACAGATCGGGCCGGGCACCTCGATCTACCTGCCGCCGCACACACCGCACTGCCTGGAGAACACCGGCTCGGAGCCGCTGCAGGTGCTGGGGGTCTTCTATCCGGCCGGGAGCCCGGCCGCCAAGAAGACGACGTAGGGCGGGCCGGGGGGAAAACAGGGCGTGCTCGTCATCATCCTGGCTCTGGTGTCGGCCCTCGGGTACGGCGTCTCGGATTTCGCCGCCGGGCTGGCCACGCGCGCGGCCAGCGTCATCCAGGTCACGCTACTGGCCTGCCTGGCGGCCGCCGTGCTGGTCCTCGCGGTGCTGCCCTTCGCCGCCTCGCACCGGCCCAGCGGAGCCGCGCTGGCCTGGGGAGCGGCGGCGGGCGCGAGCGGCACGCTGGGCGGGATCGCGCTGTACCTGGGGTTCCGGTACGCGGCATTCAGCGTGGCCGCCCCGCTCAGCGCGGTAGGCACGGCCGGGTTCTCGGTGCTCGCCGGGCTGCTCTGGGGGGAACGGCCGAGCACGCTGGCCCTGATCGGGATCGCCCTGGCCCTGCCCGCCATCATCGGGGTCTCGGTCAGCGCGGGTCAGGGCCAGGGGGACGAGGGGGACGACGAGGCCGAGAGGCCGGCCCGGCCGGCCGCCGGGGTGGCGGCCGGGCTGATCGCGGGCGCCTGCTTCGCGCTGCTGCTCATCGGGCTGGACCGGGCCGGGTCGCGGAGCGGCCTGTGGCCGGCGGCGGCCGCGGAGGTCGCCGAGCTGGCGGTCGCGGTGGCCGCGGCCGCGGTGACCCGGAACGTGCGGCTGCCCCGCGGCCGCCCCGGCAGGCTCGCGGTCATCGCCGGCGTGGCCGGGGCGGCGGGCACACTGCTCTACTTCTACGCCTCGCACGACGGCTTGCTGGCCGTGGTCGCCGTGCTGACCTGTCTGTACCCGGCCAGCACGATCGTGCTGGCCCGGGTCATGCTCGGCGAGCGGCTGACCGTGCCGCGGCTGGCCGGACTGGCGCTGGCCGGCGTCTGCGTGGCCCTGATCGCGGCCGGCGGGGCAGGCTGAGGACAGGATCGGCGGAGCCGGCTAACTGGTCGGGAGCGGCCAGCTGTGGACCGGCTCGTTGGTGTGCATGTGCTCGATGTAGCGCTGGGTCATCTGGCGCAGCGCCTCCCAGCGATCCAGTCCGCCGCGCCGGGACAGCTCGGCCACCGTGGCGATCTGCCAGGCGGCGCCGGTCTGGCCGGTCAGGCAGCGCTGCTCGACGATGCCGAGCAGCCGGTCGGCGTAGGCCTGGCTCACGTTCCACTGGCTGAGCCCCTCGCGGGCCTGCGGCAGCAGGCGGCGCAGGATGAGCTCGGCGGCCGGGGTGTCGCCGACGCCGGGCCAGTACAGCTGGGCGTCCAGGCCGTAGCGCGCGGCCTCGTGCAGGTTCTCCGCGGCGGTGGTGAACGACATCTGGGTCCAGATTGGCCGCTGGGCTTCGGCCAGGTAGCGCACCAGGCCGTAGTAGAACGCCGCATTGGCCATGACGTCGGCGATGGTCGGGCCGGCCGGCAGCACCCGGTTCTCCACCCGCAGGTGCGGCGTCCCGCCGACCACGCCGTAGACCGGCCGGTTCCAGCGGTAGATGGTCCCGTTGTGCAGGCTCATCTCGGCCAGCTGGGGACTGGCGCCGCGGTCCAGCACGTCGAGCGGTTCCTCCTCCTCGCAGATCGGCAGCAGCGCCGGGAAGTACCGCAGGTTCTCCTCGAACAGGTCGAACACCGAGGTGATCCAGCGCTCGCCGAACCAGACCCGGGGCCGCACGCCCTGCTCCTTCAGCTCGTCCGGCCGGGTGTCGGTGGCCTGCTCGAACAGCGTGATCCGGGTCTCGTGCCACAGCTGCTTGCCGAACAGGAACGGGGAGTTGGCGCCGAGCGCGACCTGCACGCCGGCGATGGCCTGGGCCGCGTTCCAGTAATTCGCGAAGGTGTCCGGGCTGACCTGGGTATGCAGCTGAACGCTGGTGCAGGCCGCCTCGGGCGTGATGCTGTCGGCGTGGGTGAGCAGCTGCTCGGCGCCGTCGATGGCGATCCGCATGTCTTCCCCGCGGGCGGCGAAGATCTGTTCGTTGAGCACCTTGTAGCGCTCGTTGGCCGACATCGCGCTCTCGTCCACGTGGTGCTCGTCCAGCGTGGGCAGGATGCCGATCATGACCAGGTGGCTGCCGACCGTGCGGGCCTTGCCGTCCGCGGCGTTCAGGTCGGCCCGGACTTCCGCCTCCAAGCCGTGGAACGCGTCGCCGCCGAGCTGGCGGGGCGGCACGTTGATCTCCAGGTTGAACTGCCCGACCTCGGTGGCCCAGGCCGGATCGGCGATCGCCTCGAGCGCCTCGGCGTTGCGCATTGAGGGCATGCCGGTGTCGTCGACCAGGTTCAGCTCGATCTCCTGGCCCACCATCGAGGGTTTCTCGTCGAACTGGCGCTCCCGCAGCATGCGGGCGAACGCGTCCAGCGAGCGCCGGACCTTGTCCCGGTACCGGCGCCGGTCCTCACCGCTGATCTTGATCGCCTGGATGTCACGGCCCATGGAGGTCTAGTCCCCTTTTTTACGCAGTCGTACGCAGTCGGGCGGTCTCCTCGCGGACCCACAGTTCCATGAGTCCGCGCAGGTGGGCGACGAACTGATCGTGCTCATGTTCGGGATATACCGAACGAACGGTCCGGACTAGCAGCTGGTCGAAATCAGGGCTGGCGATCCAGTCCAGGACCACCTCGTCCAGGCGGGCCTGCAGGCCGGACCAGAAGTCGTAGTAGCGCGCGGAGTCGAAGTAAGCGTCGGCTAGGTCCCGGTAGACATCCAGCTTGTCCGCGTAGGAGAGGCCGGGCTCGTCCGCGACGGCGAAGAACCGGTCGGTGTCTAGGTCCAAGCGGGGCCGGCGGCCGGTCACCAGGGCGAACACGCACCACTTGACCAGGGCCTTCATAGCCCAGGGGAAGTAGTAGTGCAGGCTGGTCAGCGCGACGTCCGGGCAGGCGTTGGCGTAGTCGATGGGGTATACCTGGTCGCCGTAGACCAGCGTCTCGCACGAGTTGAACTCCCACCGGAAGAACGCGTTGACCAGCCGCCCGATCGCCACCACCTCGGAGCCGACCTCCGGGGTCAGGAAGCTGTGGTCGACCGCGTAGCGCGAGTGCATGGGCTGGTCGGGCTGGAAGCGCATGACCATGGTCTCGGCGCCGATCGACAGCGAACGGGCGAACACGTCGTAGTCGATGGCCTTCTGCAGGTGCATGAGCATCGCGCCGCTGGCGTCGTAGGCGGCATGCAGGTCGGCCGGGGTGCCGATGCGCGAGACACCGCGCCAGGCGCCGCCGTCGTACGGCTTCATGTACAGCGGGTAGCCAATCTTCTCCGCGATGGCGTCTAGGTCGAAGGACTTGTTATAGCGGGCCGCGGTGTACGCGTAGCGGGCGTTGTCGAGCGGGTTCTTGAACGGCACCAGCACCGTCTCGGGCACCTTGAGCCCGAGCCGCATCATCGCGCAGTAGGCCGCGTGCTTCTCCATCGACTGGAAGGTGAAGGGGCTGTTCAGCAGGTAGACCCCGTCCATCATCGAGATCTTCTTCAGCCACTCCCGCGGGTGGTAGTACCAGTACGCGAGCCGGTCGATGACCAGGTGGTACCGGGGCCGGTCACGCAGGTTGAACGGCTCGATGGTGATCCGCTCGGTGTCGAAGGCGTGCTGGCTGCCGCCCGGACCCGGCACCGGGCCCAGCCGGCGCAGGATCTCGGTGAACGCGGTCGGCCAGTCATCTTCGGTACCAAGCAGCATCCCGATCAGGTGCCTAGTGCTGGTCGTGGGCACGGTCAAGGCAGGCTTCCTCTCAGCAGAACCGCGGCATGTGGTGGGCGAACTGAGCGCGCCAGGACGGCCAGTCATGCGGCACGTCGTAACCCCACACGTCCAGCTCGTGCTTTATCCCCTTGCTGGCCAGCAGCGATGCGAAGCGCTGGGTGCTGGCCTGCGCCCCGGTGGTGTCCTCCCACTGACCCTGACCGCACACCAGCAGCAGGCTGACCTGGCTGCGCAGCCACTCCAGGTGGTCGCCCGCCAGGTGGCCGACGTAGTCGACCGGGTTGTTGAAGTACACCTCGTTGCCCTGCTCGCCCCAGGCGTGCCAGGCCGACGGGTCATAGTTGCCGGAAAAGCACATGGCCAGCGGGAACAGGTCAGCCCGCTTGAGCGCGAAGTTGGCCGCGTGGAAGGCGCCCATGCTGCAACCCAGGGTGATGACCTCGGCCGGCCCGCCACAGTCCCGGTAGATCCACGGCACCACGTCGCCGACGATCCACGACTCATACCGGCCGTGCCTACGGGCGCGTTCCTCGAGTGGCAGGTCGCGGTTCGACCAGGACGCGGCGTCATAGCTGTCGACGCAGTAGAGCTTCAGCCGACCCTCGTCG
>Ga0302308_10002306_pt1 | contig 15472 bp, 16 predicted proteins | sample III_Palsa_E3_3_FD_200531 | JGI IMG/M metagenome (GOLD analysis project Ga0302308, IMG submission 200531) | Peat permafrost microbial communities from Stordalen Mire near Abisko, Sweden - III_Palsa_E3_3 | ecosystem: Environmental > Terrestrial > Soil > Palsa > Peat permafrost | place: Sweden... | reverse complement strand
TGCGACGACCATCACCGCTCTTCGATGTTACGCGCGACAACGCGACAAGTTTCTCCCGGTCGCAATGGACAACAACTTCTTTCTGTCTCCGTGGGGACGCGCCCTGAAGATCTGGAATGCAGAGGAGACCTTCTGCAACTTGCGCAGACAGCTTGGCTGGATTGCCCGAGGCGATTACCCGGAACCACGTATCCACGATCTAAGGCATACGTTTATCACGAACTGCCTGCTTCGCTGGTATCGACACAAGATCAATGTCGATAACGCAATCGTATCGTTATCCACTTATGTGGGGCATGTTCGCGTCACTGACACCTATTGGTATGTCAGCACCGTCCCTGAACTGATGGCCTCAGTCTCTGAACGCTTCGAACGTTATGCACGGGAGATTTCAAATGACTAGCTCCGATCCAGCAGTACGGTTTTCGACCTTGATTCAACAGTTCTTTATGGACCGTTTGATCGAGCAGCGCAACGTCAGTCCTCGCACTGTGGCCAGCTACCGCGATACCTTCCGGTTGCTGTTCAGCTTCGCGGAGAATGACTTGAACAAGTCACCACATAAGCTCAGGTTAGCCGACTTCGATGCAGAGTTGATTCTCGCTTTCCTCAAATATCTGGAGACTACACGTCACAACGCGATCCGCAGCCGGAACGCGCGGCTGGCTGCGATCCGGTCTTTTGCTCACTATGCAGCGTTACAGGAGCCTTCGGCGCTGCCCGGGCTTCAGCGCGTGCTGGCCATTCCCATGAAACGCTTCGACAGACCCATGGTCGGTTTCCTCAGTCGAGACGAAATGCAGTGCATCCTTGCAGCTCCTGCTGCAAACAGTTGGTGCGGTCAGCGCGACCAGGCTATGCTGGCTACGCTCTACAACACGGGTGCACGGGTATCTGAACTAATAGCTATGCGCGTCGGGGATGTCGTATTGGACCGTGGCGCCTGCGCAAACCTGCACGGCAAGGGACGAAAGGAGCGAACCGTGCCACTGTGGGCTAGTACTGCGAAGCAAATCCGCCGCTGGCTACACCAGATTGATTCAGATCCGAATCAGTGGCTCTTTCCTAATCGTGCCGGCGGCCAGATGACACGGTCCGGCGTAACAGATCGACTTAAGCTCGCTGCGGCTGGCGCTTCATCCGCTGTCCCCAACTCAAGACTCGAAGCATCACTCCACATATCGTAAGGCACGCCACGGCCATGCACATGCTTCAGGCCGGTGTAGACGTCACGTTGATTGCCTTGTGGCTTGGCCATGAAAGTGCCGCCACCACCCATATGTACATCGAAGCCGATCTCGCCATGAAACAGCGGGCACTGAACTCCATTCAAGCACCGCAATTCAAACAGCACCGGTTTTGTCCGCCGAAAGACATTCTCGCCTTTCTCGACGGGCTATGATTATGCTTGCTTGGTGGGTCGCCCTCATTAACCGTAGAGCATGAACGTATTGCGTTGCTGAAGCTCCTTAAGAGAGACGTCCGGCCCCAGGGCGGTCGGACGCACGACTGACGGCACGGCACAGAAGGTAGGACTCTGCATAATTCGGTTACGTGGATAAGAGCGCGACATCAGGCCATTCTGTACCGGCAGATCCTCATGGATGTTCAGTGACACGGTTGCTGGTGCGAAGGCCAGTGCCATGATCTACAGCTTGATGCTCACGTGCCGAGCGTGCAACGTCGAACCTTATGCATATCTCGTACGGGTACTCAGCGAATTGCCGCAACGGGCATTAGACGCCGATGTTACCGACCTGCTGCCGTTTAACTTCTCGAAGCCTACGGCTTGACCGCGTAACAACGCTTGGTCCAACCACCGTATTGACGTGACCGTTGCCACGCGGCCATATGGGTCCCGTGTGTGCCAGATCGAGCGCTTACAATTGATCTGTAATCTGTAGTTCATGTGGCGGCACCTGACTCAAGTCGAATTGCGGTGCGGCTTTTCAAGTTCGATTGGCCCGGTCTGAGTAGTTTCCGAACCTGCCCTTTAGTGACCGTCTGCCGGATACTTCAACGCAACGTAATCTCAGTTTCGTGTACGCGACACGGTTTTAACCTCTCGGAGCAGATAGTCAGCGTCTGGTCACAGGTATGCGGACCTGGGAGATTTATTGGAGTTCAAAATGCGATTCGATAAAAACACGTTTTTCGATTCCATTGATGCTATGAATGCCGCTGATATGCGCGCTCCCGGTCTCCCTCCCTGCGGCCGCGGCTGGTACCAACCGTGACTAGTCTCGAATCGAAAACTTCCGAATCAGAGGTTCCACAGATGCTTTCGGCGGCCATCTTCGATGTCGACGGAGTCCTGCTCGCATCTCCTCACGAGCGCGCTTGGCGAGAAGCGCTTGGCGGTTTTGCTGAGCCAGCGCTCTTCACCACGAAAATGTACCAATCTCAAGTGGCAGGTAAGCCGCGGCTCAGCGGCGCACTATCGGCGCTGCAGGCTTTGGGCGTGCCTAATGCTGAAAAGCAGGCGAGTGCGTATGCGCAACGTAAGCAGGAGCGTTTGGAGGAATTGATTGACGCAGGGGCTGTAAGCGCATTCCCTGACGCAATCCGCTTTGTTAAGGCGATCATGGCGTTGGGTTGGCCTATCGTCGTCGCATCATCCTCAAACAATGCCAACGGTATGATGACGCGCATTGCCTTAGACGAGCAACACACCCTGTTGGATGCCTTTGACGCCAACGTATGCGGCCGCGATTTGCGGGAGGGCAAACCGAACCCAGAGATCTTCCTCCTTGCTGCGGGCGAATTGCCTGCAGCACCTGCACACTGCTTTGTTGTCGAGGATGCTCCGGCAGGTGTCGAGGCTGCGCGTGCTGGCGGGATGGTGGCGCTGGGCGTGGCGCGGCTTGGTGACGCGGCCTCGCTCTGGCGTGCTGGTGCCACGCTGGTCGTGACCAGTCTGGACGAAGTCTCTATTGATAAGCTGTCTCGCGGGCAGCTTGACCGGGTGTCGATATGACCAGTGCCAGAACGATGGACCACGTTTTTACACCATCGGCAGATCCCAATTGGGTCATCTCAGAGGCGGGCTACGACTGCTTGCTTGAAATCAGCCGGGGGGTACGCTTTGCAATCAGCAACGGTTTCCTCGGGGTACGTGGCGCGCGAGCGATACATCGCGGCGGACGATGGGTCGCCACGTCGCGCACGCTGGTTGCCGGGCTGTTCGACACAGCTGATGAAGAGGAGGCCATACCGGGTCTAGTCGCGACCCCCGATTGGCTTCAGATTCACATCCTTCTCGACGGAGAGCCGCCGGTACATCGGCCCGGTGACGGCAAGTCGCAGCGCAGAATCCTCGACATGCACCGGGGGGCCGTAATCACAGAAAGACGCCTTTCGAACGCTTCTGACGTTGGTGTTCTTATCAAAAGCTTGCACCTCGCCTGCCTCAACCAACATGCAACCGCCCTGCAACTTATTCAGTTGGAGAACACGCAGGGCGAGGGCGAAGTGCAGATTGCGCTGAACGCTTCCTTTGAAGGCTTGGACATCGGCCTCTTACCTGATCGCATGGAGCAGGGCTTCGGCCTATGGCATGTGCTAGGTTCCGGCAAACGCCTAGCGATGGCCGCCGAATTGTCGCTGCGCGTCGATGGTCAGAAGGTTTCCCCGACGATATCTGGCCCGTTTAAGTGGGCCTGGAACTGGAAGTCCAAGCCCGGGCAGGTCGCTTGTTTGGAGCGGTTGGTGACAGTTGCGCGTGGCGATACCGTCGACGCTGACCCCGGCAGAGACGCAAGGGACGCGCTTGCCATTGCGCAGAGGCTCGGGTGGTCCGGTGTCGTGGCGGCGCATGAGGCCGCTTGGGCAAGTCGGTGGGACTGCAGCGCAGTCGAGGTGGAGGGTGATCCGGCCGCACAGCAGGCATTGCGATTCGCTCTCTATCACCTCAATGGCGCAGCCAATCCTGATGACGAACGCGTCTCGATTGCTGCGCGCGCTCTGACCGGTGATGATTACCACGGGCACGTGTTCTGGGACACGGAAATCTACCTACTTCCTTTCTACATACTGACCTGGCCAGAAGCGGCACGGGCGCTCCTCATGTATCGCTTTAATACGCTCAATGGCGCTCGTGCGAAGGCGGCCGGATTAGGATGGCGGGGTGCTCTTTACGCCTGGGAGTCGGCCGACACCGGTGCGGAGACCTGCCCCTCGCGCGCGCTCGGCCCGGATCGCAAGGTTCTCGATGTCAATTGCGGCTTGCAAGAGCAGCACATCAGCGCGGACGTCGCCTATGCAGTCTGGCAATACTGGCAGGCGACCCGCGATGAGGTATTCCTGCGCGACGCAGGTGCCGAAATCCTTTTGGAAACCGCCCGGTTCTGGTCAAGCCGTGCGCAGCCGGAAGCGGACGGTCAATGCCACATTCGGGGCGTCATCGGGCCCGACGAATATCATGAGTCGATCGACGACAACGCTTTCACCAACGTTATGGCACGCTGGAACATCAGGCGAGCACTTGATGTGGCCGCGTTGTTGCTCGCCCGTTGGCCCGAGCGCTGGGAAAGCCTGTCGAGTCGGCTTGGCCTGGGCAATGCCGAGTTGGAGCAATGGCGGAGCGTTGCCGAAACGATAGCGACCGGCCTTGATCCCGGTACCGGACTCTTCGAGCAATTCGCCGGCTTTTTCACGCTCGAGAACATCGATCTGGCTAACTACGCCGGTCGCTCAGTGCCGCTCGACGTGGTGCTCGGGCGAGAGCGCACGCAAGCATCCCAAGTGGTCAAGCAGGCCGACGTGGTAGCGCTCCTGGCGTTGCTTCCGGACGAGTTTCCTCGCGACTCCGGTGAGAAGAACTTCGACTACTATGCTCCGCGCTGCGGCCATGGCAGTTCGTTGAGTCGCGCCATGCATGGGTTGGTCGCCGCCCGATTGGGTGACACAGACGCAGCCCTCGATTTTTTTCGCGAAGTTTCAGCGATCGATCTCGACGATAGTCAAGCGGCCGTTGAGGGTGGCGTCCATATCGCCGGTTTGGGGGGAATATGGTTGATGGCGGTATTCGGATTTGCGGGTCTGTCTCTGCACAGCGACTATTTGGCCGTGGACCCGCGACTACCAGCGACTTGGCGGAGCCTTTACTTCGGCATACAGTGGCGAAGTCGTAGTCTCAAGATCAGGATTGGGCGGACGACCGGAAGCCTAGAAGCGACGCTGGAAGCGGGAGAGCCGATGAAGCTTGTCGTTTGCGGCGGGGCATTCACGCTGAGCCGCGCAGAGAGGCTTAGCGTCCCGATGAGATTCGACAATACATGACTCCTTTGCGGTAAGGCCGGATGTGTAATCGTGTCGTAAGTATTGGCTGCCGCACTGTGATCACCGTTCTTCCGGAATGCGGCTCGTCGTTGACGAACGCCGTGCGTCATTCGCCCGTCCGTGCCGGCGAACTGGTGGATCAAAACGATACATCGTAGTTTTTGTTGCTTTCATTTCTGATCGACTACCCGTTCTCCAACAGCTTGTAAGTTGGTGAATAACGTCAAGCAGCATGTCCGGTTGAGTGATGGTTGTCGTGAGCCTTGGACAGCACCCGGCCCCAATTGTCCACAGTGGCCTCGCCGAAGACGTGGAGCAACGCATCGGTCAAAGCGCTCTCTAGATGCTGCACAGCTTGCACAATCAGCCGTTTGAGCAAGCGATCGTGCGAAATGAAGATGCGATGATCGTACGGCCACTGCTTGAGTTCGTGAAGCAGGTCACCGCGGGCGGGTCGTCCGTGCAGACGCTCCTTGAGCCATCGTAGGACGTAGCGGCGTCGATGCTCGGCCATCGCATAGCCTGGACCCGTACGGCCTGTGCGCCGCGGTCTAGAGTGAACCTATAAGGGACACGTTGACTGCGCTCATTTACCTTCGCGCGCAAGTTCAGGTAACAGCATGCAAGGATGAACATGTCGATTGAGATCAGAGTTGGTCCAGCACAGCTTGCGATTCATCAGGGTCACTCCGTGCTGCTCTGCGAGCCGGACGGGCAAATTCAATGGCCGAGCCATAAGGGTCTGTACTTTTACGACACCCGGGTAATCAGCAGTTGGTCCGTGTACGCGAATGGGGAGCCATGGGATCTGCTCAATGGTGGCGCAACCACCTCTTTTGCCGAACGCATTTTTCTGACAAACCGGGAACTTGTCACGGAGGCTGGTCCGATCGCCTCGCATACTGTTGGGCTTGTCCTCAGCCGTCACATCGGTGGCGGTATACACGAAGACGTGGATCTCATGAACTACGGCGCATCAAATGTGCGCTTCAACCTTGAGATCGCTGTGAGGTCTGATTTCGCTGACATTTTCGAAGTCAAATCCGGACACTTCGTTCGACGCGGCAACATTACGACGGAATGGGATCGGGAAGGCCAGCGTCTCACGACCGCGTACCGGAATGGCGATTTTGCCCGTGAGGTGACGGTGACGGCCCGTAACGGTGACGCGCCGGCGGGATATGCAAATGGACGTATAACCTTTGACGTTGAACTCGCGCCTGCTGCCACGTGGCACACCTGTCTCGCCTACGATCTGCTGGACGGCGAGACGTGGATATCGTCAACTACGATGTCCGGTTGCGCGACAACTATGATGGCCGAGCGTGCCAGTAAGTGCGCCCGCGTTTGCAATGGTGGGGATGGGCGCGATGGTCGGCGGCGGCACGGGAGCGGCCATGACTGCCGTCGCGATGATCTTCGAGATGACTCGCGACTATGACATCGTTCTTCCCATGATCATTGCCGTCGCGTTCAGTCTCGGTGCAAGACGCATATTTTCGCGAGAGAGCATCTACACTCTGAAGCTTGTGAGACGCGGACATCCTATTCCCAACGCGTTGCACGCGAATATGTTCATGGTCCGCAGCGCATCCAGCGTGATGGAAACTGACGTACTCGTTCTCGACGAGACCACACTGTTTCACGACGGACTTACGAAGTCGGACCAGCCCGTTTTCCGGCACATCGTCGTGACCAGAGAGCGCGAAATCGTCGGCGTTTTGCGCATTAACACGGGTTTGCGCCGCGCGTTGAGTCAAAGCATCGCCAGGACTACGCTAGGTACTCTCGCACAAACCAATTTCATCGTCGTGGGAGAAAGCGACGTTGCGTTTGATGTAATTACGAGAATGTGGAAACAGCGGGCGGTCATGGCGGTCGTCGTCGGACACGGCAAGGGGCATGTGCTTCCTCGTGTGCTGGGCGTAATTGCCAAAGAGCATATCGCTGACTCGGTGGCGAGCAGCGTAAAAATTTTCCCTGGATAGCGATTCCGCGAGATGGCGATGAATTTTATCTGCCCGCATCGAGCGGGCGCTTAGACAGAGACCGGCATCGTTTATATGAAATGCGCGGATGCTGTCACTGTAGATGTCAACAGATAAACGGCTTGCGACCGGGGGCAATGTGCTTCGACGGTCTCGCGGGAGCCTCGCCGCAATGCTGCCACTCGCAGCGGTTACGTGGAATATCGGGCAACGACCTCGCAGTGGCATGCTGAAAGGCGTGGCAGACGTCCGAGGACTGCGGAGCTCGTCAGGGGCAATGAACTCTGACAGTATGTCCATGACCGGCTCTTCGTGGCAATCAAGGCTCCGTGGTCCTACGCAGGGTTGTCAAGTGACACGGGCATAGGAGTTTACGAGTGCGCGCAACATACCAGCGATCGTCGAATCAAGAATGCCGGCGTCGTCGTTCCCTTCTGCGAGTACCGGTAATGCATCGTTCAAGGTGAGGCGCGTCAGTTCTCTATGCCCCTCCTTGAGTATGACAAGCCCGTCTCTCTCCAATACTGCAGATAAGTCACGCGATCCCACTTGAACGAAGACTTCCATGTTCCACCTCGAAAACGGGCCAATGTAGCTTTGCAAAAAAACATAACAACAATCTTAAACAGTTTGGCAACCAGGCTTTGGATAGCACGGGGCAGCTTATCGCTAAGCGCTTGTCGGCATATGGAAACGATGCGGTTCGCATCTTGCACAAATGGTGCGCTTTCTTTTAGCACACGCGACTAGCATGCCACACCGAGCCATAGCAAAAGAAGCTAATCAACTCCTAAACGAACATCCAGCGTCAATTGCTTTGGCCGCGTGAAAGGTCCTTATTTTCCTGAACCTTTTATGCCATACCGTGCGGCGGCGCGGTTCGGCAGTACTCTTCGGAGTTCAAGCAGTTTCTGACTACGCAAATAAAGTGCTGCGAAGAACAATACCGTCACGCCACCCAAGGTGCCCCAGATTGTTAGTGCCATGGCGATACTCCTAGTTTACTAGTTCTTTGGTGAAGCGTTGACGCACCATGGGACCGTAGGACCGTAGGACCGTTCATGGAGATGGTCGATATAATTATCCAAAACTAAGGTTAGTTACCCTCAGCGTTCGACGCATGATTTTTCCAATATTCATCTACCTTCTGGCCCTTTTGCCCGAAGCCATTGGTACGCATTGCTCGGCCGTCTGCGACCTGCGGGGCCCCATTCATCATCTGCTCGCTTGCATCGAGGACGAGTAGGTCAACGTTAGGAGTCGCCTCGAAGCTGTCCCATGGAACAGGGACATACTTTTCGCCGATACCGAACACGCCTCCACGGCCAATAACGAGGTAGGCGATCTTGCCAGTCTGTGGACTCATCAGCAGGTCTTCGATGCTGCCGAGTGCTTCACCTTTTGGGTTGCGAACTTCGGTACCTAGCAACTCATCGGAGCGGAACGATTTATTTTGGCCGGTAACGGGTTGCGCCGCCGCGATCTGCCGCTGTTGCCAGTACGGTACATCAACGATCGGCACACTTATGCGGTGTAGATCCGCTACATAAAGCTGGTAAATGCCGCGGGTCGTGCCAACGACGGTTTCACACGCCTTTTGTTGGCCGTGTTGTGCCAGGATGTTAGCAGCGGCGAGGAGGGTGCGAACTTCATAACCAGGCCGTGCGTTCTCGTATCCGTTGGCGGTCGGATTGCCACCGCCAACGGCACCGTACCAGCCGTAGCCAGAACTACCCATCGGATATCCGTACCCGTATCCCGATCCACCTAGCCAGTACCCGTCTTTTCCCATCTGGCTCGTTAGCGCCCGGAGATCGCTGACGCAAATCAATGCGGCTCTCGGATCGGAGTTGCTCGTTTCGGGGGGGAGGCGAGAAACGGCGGCAGCAGACACAGGAGACTGAGCTGCACATGCCGTGGCCGCAATACCAACACAAAAAGGTACTGCCATGGAGGCAACAAATGTAGAGCGTTTCATGGTTTCCACATTCTCGTAGCGATCTTATGTCCCGGGGCCGATGTAAACGTAGAACATCGATCCCAAGAGCGTTTATCCAATGTAGTCGCCAACAGAAGGTTTGGGCAGGGTCGGAAACTACTCAGCGTCCTTCAGACCAGCAACGTGCCAAATGCTTAACCCTAAGCAACAGCGTTACGCAGGGCTATCTACGGGCGCCTTTTCTGTGCGAATATAATTCGCATTATGTATTAACGTTAAAAGACGCGTTGTTCCGAACAGCGGAGCAAGTAGCGGCAGCGAGCCGGATAGCGAATCGAGCAGAAATAAGTCGACGTCTACCTTCTTACGTCCGTGCGTGGCACTCTGGTGTGTGCCGAAACAAAAGCCGGAGTCACTGGCCAGCATCCAGCGGGTCGAGCGGAATGCAGAGAAATAGTTCGAATCCGTGGATGAAAGATCAGCTTAATAAGCCAGACACATCCATGTGACCTGTTTGCGAAAGATAGCGGCTTCATACGGTTGCTCCAAAAAAAATGATACATCAGATTGATGTCACCTATGAGCAAGCTGTTCAAGCGCTCAACCGATTGTCAGATACCGGCTGACCAATCGGATCAACCCTAGCTGGAAGGCTAATCAACAGCGCGTCGAAAATTTTCCAGGAATTGAAGGAAGACTTTAATTCGCCTGCATGCGCCGTCGCGGCGAAATGCGTAATGTAGTTAAACGGTGCACGCGTACAACCAGCGAAACTATTTTCTTTAATTTAAGCCGTTAAGGTGCCTCAAGCCGCGCTCTTAATCAACGGAGTTACGGCCGGTGAGGGGAGATCATGTCCGGCGACAGCGAGGGCCAGTGTAGGGTTCAAGCTATCGACCATAGAAGTCGGCATCAGAATGGTTGCACCGCGTTCCTTCGTCGTTTCATAAATGATGTTCATCGCCCGTAGCTGAAGCGCCCCAGGCTGCGTTTCGTACACTCTGGCTGCTTCAACGAAGTTTGAAGCAATAGCTGCTTCTGCCGATCCCAAGATCACCCGTGCCTGCTTTTCCCGCTCCGCTTGTGCTTGACGCGACATGGCATCCTGCAGCGCGACTGGGATTGCCACGTCACGGATTTCGACGGATCCGACCGAGATTCCCCACGGGGCCGTTTTAGTGCCAATCTCAACCCTTAAATGAGAGTCCGCTGCGGCGCGATCCGACAATAGTTCGGCTAGCATGGTAGAGCCGATCAGTTCGCGAAGTGACGTCTGGGCAACTCGGTCGATTGCCTGGCGGTAGTCAGTGATTGCCAATGCAGCCTTCTGCGCGTCGTTGACATGCCAGAAAATGATCGCGTCAACGTTGACCGGAACCGTATCTTTGGTGAGGGCCTGCTCCGCGTTGAAGGCGGTTGTCTGGATTCTCTCGTCAATTATTGCAACCACACTGTCAATTATAGGGATAATTATAAACAAACCCGCACCTTTGACACTTTGTAGCTTCCCTACGCGTAGGATAACGAATTTTTCCCAAACGTTAGCAATCTTGATTGAAAGCAGCACGAGGATCGCTATGATGAAAAGTGGAGGTGCCAGATACAGACTTACGAATTCGCCTGCTACGAGAGCGGCGACGACAAAAGCGATTGATACAACCAAGGTGATGGGATTCATGATAGCTGAACTCTCAAGACTAGCGTCAGTGGACGCGAAAAATCGACCAGGACCGTCCGCGTGCGGCCAAAGGCCGCGTATTCAATGATGAACGTAACGTATTACAGGCGGTAGAAAGAAATGGGTTTATCCGAAATCGGTCTCCCGCTACACCCGTCTATTTCTCCGCCAGTCGGTTATATGCTTCCGCGCAATTGAGAGGCGCAATTTTGAAGCCGTGATCTAATCCTTGAGAGGCCGAATTTACCTTTAATACAGATTGGCCTTCCAAAACGCATCTATTTTTTGACTCTGCTGATCGAAGTTCGCCGGAGTGGTAGTTTCCTCGCTGCTTATGCGCGGCGCTGCGTCCATCTCTCGCTTTGTCGCGTTTAGCACGAGCAAGTTCACGTTTGGACTTGCTTTGAAGTCCGCCCACGGGACGGGCACGTACTTCTCGTCCATTCCCAAGATTCCGCCTCGGGAAAGTACCAGGTATTCAATTTTTCCGGTTTGCGGGCTCATCAGTATGTCGTCCACGCTACCAAGCGCTTGATTGTCCGGGGTACGCACGTCAGTACCGAGCAACTCATCCGAGCGGAACGAGGTTTTTCCGGTCAAGACTGGTTTGGCCATGCGAATCTCATGCTGCTGCCAACCTGAACCTCTTAACTCGGAAGGTCTCCGACCATGCAGGTTTGTCACATATGGATCGTAGATATTTCGTGTTTCGCTGAGCGCGTCCTCACACGGTTGCTGCAGCCCACGTCGGGCCAAAATACTTGCGGACGCAAGGAGAATTCGAACTTCGTACCCTGGCCGAGCATTTTGGTAAGCACCACTCGAAGTGACGGGGTATTCGGTGCTGGGATTGCCATACATTCCATAGCTTCGCTGGCCCATTGGAAAGCCATCTCTTTCCATTTGACCGTTGAACGCGCGTAGGTCGGTTAGACACTTTTCGGCTGGCTCGATCTTTGGGGGCGAGCTGTCTTGCGACGACTTAGGACTCACCACGGTGGTCGCCGGGAGCCCTGCGGCTAGTAGCGGGGACGCGAATGCAAGACCGACCGCAGTGGCGATGAAGTTCGCTTGTGTTAGGCGTTTCATATGAGAAGCATCCTTGAAGCTTTGTTGGACCGACGCTGACGTGAGTCTGGTACACCACGTTGATGAATTTGATAGTAGGTGTCTTTCTGCCGGGCGCATAGAATCGGAAACTACTTAGAGATGAACGGGCTAAGTTTGACCCTTGCATCAGCAACTCGGCTTGCGAGATGACTCCCTTCTTCGTGAGTTACGGCGAGCCATCCAAGTGCCTGTCTCGCGGTTCTGGAGTTGCAGGTGATTGCCAGCGAGACGCCTCCTCAATATCTAGATGACATCGTGAAAGGAAAGGATTTTTTGGCCGTTGTGGCCCGTGGCGTCATCGCCGCGGTCGTAGGTGATTCGAAAGGGTTCTAATGCTTCTGTCTGAGTAGTTTCCGAGCCTGCCTTTGTCGAGCATTTAGCGCTATCGTGGTAGCGATAGAAATGCGGTGGTCAGATCAAATCCAAACGCACCTCGAGCGCTCGCAATGTCTACAGCGACATCATTGAAAATCTCGATCGATCGTGTAACGAAGGCGGATAGTCGATCACCCATCCGAAGTACAACAGAAGGGGCCATATACGCGCCCATCGGAACCATCAGCTCGATTGATGGAATTCGTTAGGAACGGGTTTTCGCATTTTTGTCGCCGAGTCAAGATCAAATTGAAGAAAATTGGGAGCGGGATGCTATGTCCAAAGTCATCGAGAAGCTGCAGAAGGAACATTTTCGTCTGGGCCGACTGGTATGCCTTCTCAATGAGCAAGCGAACCTCCGCACCGACGCGACGGCACCGAATATTGCGTTGCTGGTTGATGCGCTGTGCTATCTGACGCGCTTTCCTGATGTGACCCATCACATGCTAGAAGACCGTATGGTCGAGAAGCTGCTAGCAAAGAAGGCGCTCTCAGTCGAAGTTGGGCATGAAATCGAGGCACAGCATTTAAGGTTGATCCGGGATGGACGCGATTTGCTGCGGGATCTAGAGGCCGCAACCCGGGGCGAGAACATGTCGCAAGAACTCGTCGACATCCGTGTTCGACTCTACGCTGAGCGGCTGCGACACAACATGGTCATTGAGGAGTTGACGCTGTTCCCCGCAGCAGAGGCAAGCCTCAACGACGAAGACTGGCACGCGATCGAAGACATTGCCCCACACGGACAATCAGATCCGCTTTTTGATGGCGAGGTGGATGAGCAGTTTGTTCAACTGTATCGGGTTATTAACGACGAAGCGACTACCGCGCATGCTGGAGCACCGTTCTGTGCTGGGTTGTAGCGCGATGCTTGCAATCGACTTCTCCCAATGCGGCGGATTCATCTCAGGAGACTGTCATGTCAAAACGGGTTTTTACTGCGGAGCAAATTCGTCAGGAAGTGGATAGGCGCTTACGCGAGCCACTTGCGCCCGGAGATCGGTCGGAGATGCGTGTCTCGTTGCCGACAGCGCATTTGATCGATGCTGAAGAGCGGAACTGGGATATGAAGGAGGAAGACCATGGCCGCCACGATCAATACGTCCGACGAGTGATCGAGGAGGCGAGACGGGAATTCTTTCTCTCCGATGCCGCCGAACGCGACGAAATAATAGGGGACTCTTTCGCGCACGGTTGAACGGCTCCTGAATCGAATTACCGGCGGGGGTCTCTATTGGCGATATCCCTTGGTTTGACGTGACTTACTCTGTAAGTGTGCGGCTTCCGCCAGCTCTTCTGGGTAGGCAATCCCATCAGTGCGGGCGCCGAACCGTTTATGCACGCCATCGGGAAGATTCTGCTTACGTTCTATTCGTTCGGCGAGGCGACCGAAGCACTCAGGCGACCTTTGGGAGGATGGCATGAGCAATGCGGTCGCGCTTGTCTCGGCCGGTCGACACCCCCTGGGCTCACAGGAGATGGCACTCAGTCGTGCGCTGTGTCACGCCCTCTATGAGTTTTGTAGGCAAAAAACGGGGATAAGTGCTTAACGCTCATTTCGCGCGATCTCAGAAATATCTAGCTTAAAAACAGCATCGCTCAGCAGAAACTTTGTCAGTCGCTTGAGGTGCTTCGCCGGATACGCACTGAGTAGTTTCCGAGGCTGGCTTCGGTGTGGCCTAAGTCTATGATTGCCGCATCAACCCAAAGATCGATGTCGACTGGCATCGCTTTGTTGGAGTGGGCGCCGCGGTGATGTTCGTGGGTATTCAACGCTACAGCATACGGAAATGAAATTGCCCGGCTATCGAGAATTATCTGCGAAAACGCGTTGATCGGCCGTCCGATGCCCAAACGTAAAGCGCCTTAGGCGCACTCGTCAGGATCACGAGCATTCTGATCCTAGTTGCGTAAACACGCTTGAGGTCACCCTTGGACCTCCGGCGCACTCCTATCCTAAGAGAGCAAGACAATGGCCTACCAAAGTGTTAACCCCAGCGATGGAAAAATCCTGAAGAGCTTCGATCAACTGAGCAACAAGCAGCTGGAACAGTCCCTTGCCGCCGCCGAGGCCTGCTTCCAGACCTGGAAGCACACCACCTATGCGGAGCGTGCTGCGATCGTAGGGAAGGCCGCCGCGCTGATGCACGCCCACGTTGATGATTTCGCGAAGCTGGCGACGCTGGAGATGGGCAAGCGGATTGACGAAGCGCGTGGTGAGGTGAAGTTCAGCGCAGACATCCTTGCTTACTACGCCGAGCATGCTGAGAAGTTCCTGGCGCCAACCAAACTCCATCCTAAAGTAGGCGCAGCCCACATGGAAAGCAGCCCGTTTGGTGTGCTCTTTTGCGTGGAGCCGTGGAACTTTCCGTTCTATCAGCTTGCGCGTGTCGCCGGACCGCAACTGATGGCGGGCAACACGCTGGTGGTCAAGCACGCGGGCTGTGTGCCGCAATGCGCCATTGCGTTCGAAAAGCTCTGGATCGACGCAGGCGCACCTAAAGGCGCTTACACCAACTTGCTGATCTCGCATGAACAGTCCGAGAAAATTATCGACGATCCGCGGATCAAGGGTGTGGCGTTGACAGGCAGTGTCGCGGCAGGCAAAAGTATTGCGGCCCAAGCCGGACAGAACCTCAAGAAGACATCGATGGAGCTTGGCGGCAGCGATGCGTTTATCGTGCTCGACGACGCTGACCTTGAGAAGACCATTCCGTGGGCAGTATGGGGGCGGATGTACAACGCCGGCCAAACCTGTTGCGCCGCGAAGCGATTCATTGTTCTCGATTCCATCGCCGACAAGTTCCTCGAGAAGTTCAAGGTCGCTCTCTCGGCCCTGACGCCGGGCGACCCGATGGACGAGAAGACCACGCACGGTCCCTTATCGACCGAGGCAGCGCTGGTACAACTGCTCAAGCAAGTCGACGACGCGGTGGCCAGCGGCGCGAAACTGGTGATGGGCGGCAAGCGTATCGACAGGCCCGGCTCGTTCATGGAAACGACGATCCTCACCGATATCAAGCCTGACAACCCGGCCTTTCGTGACGAGTTCTTCGGCCCGGTCGTCTCGTTCTTCCGCGTCAAAGACGAGGCCGCCGCGAT
>Ga0302308_10002305_pt1 | contig 15473 bp, 12 predicted proteins | sample III_Palsa_E3_3_FD_200531 | JGI IMG/M metagenome (GOLD analysis project Ga0302308, IMG submission 200531) | Peat permafrost microbial communities from Stordalen Mire near Abisko, Sweden - III_Palsa_E3_3 | ecosystem: Environmental > Terrestrial > Soil > Palsa > Peat permafrost | place: Sweden... | reverse complement strand
CGTTGAGGCGATCGGCAAGGCAGGTTTCACCCCCGGCCAGGATGTCGCGCTGGCGGTGGACGCGGCCGCGTCGGAGTTCTACGCCGATGGCGCGTACAACTTCGAGGGGAAGCCGCGGACTTCGGCCGAGATGACGGCTATCTACGCTGAGTGGCTGGACGCCTACCCCATCGTGTCCATCGAGGACCCGCTCGCCGAAGAAGACTGGCCGGGCTGGCAGGAGCTTACGGCGAGCGTCGGCGATCTTGTCCAGGTGGTCGGCGATGACATCTTCGTCACCAACCCGGAACGAATCCGTCGCGGCATCGCTGAGCGCTCGGCGAACTCGCTGCTGGTCAAGCTGAACCAGATCGGCTCGGTCACCGAGACCCTCGACGCGGTGAGCCTGGCTCACCGGGCCGGCTTCAGCTGTGTGATCAGCCATCGCTCCGGCGAGACCGACGACACCACCATCTCGGATCTTGCTGTCGCGACGAACTGCGGTCAGATCAAGACCGGCGCGCCCGCCCGGGGTGAGCGGGTGGCGAAGTATAACCAGCTGCTCAGGATCGAGGAGCTCCTCGGCGACGCGGCGGCCTACGCGGGCTCAGCTGCCTACCCCCGCTTCGCGGCGCGGGCCAGCCAGGGCTGATGTCCCCGCCCGCCGCTGCTCCCCGGTCAACCCGGCTGACCGGCCGGGCTGCCGTGCTTGCGGTGGTGATCTGCGCGATCGCGCTGAGCCTCGCTTATCCGGTTCGTGAGTACGTGGCTCAGCGGCGGTTGATCGATCAGCTGGTAGCACAACAGCAGACCACGCTGGCACAGGTGAAGAACCTGGAAACGGAGCAAGCCAAGCTCTCCAGCCAGTCATACATCGAGCAACTGGCCCGGCAGGAGCTCGACATGTGCTTCCCTGGCACGAAGTGCTACATCGTCGAAGGCGGCCAGCCGCAGGTCGCCGCGGCCCCTTCGTCGCGGCCAGGGCTACCACCGTGGTACGACAAGCTGTGGCGGTCGGTCCAGCAGGCAGACGCGAAGTGATAACAACGCGGGATGAGGCGGTCATCGCCATTCAGCTCGGCCGCTCGCCGCGTGCGCTGCTCGGCGTCGCCCACCGCTGTCCCTGCGGGCTCCCCGATGTCGCGGAGACGGCGCCCAGGCTGCCTGATGGCAGCCCCTTTCCCACCCTGTACTACCTAACCTGCCCCCTGGCTAATGCGGCGGTGAGCAGGCTGGAAGCCTCCGGGCTGATGCGTGAGATGACGGCCAGGCTGGCTGACGACACGGTGCGCTGTCGCTATGAGTCCGCGCACCACGACTACCTGACGCGGCGAGAGACGGCGGCTCGCTCAGCGGGAATCGAGCCGCTGCCACCGGGCACTCAGTCCGCTGGCGGAATGCCCGGGCGGGTAAAGTGCCTGCATGCGCTGGTTGCTCATGAGCTCGCTGCAGGCGGCGTGAACCCGTTCGGCCGCGAGGCGCTGGACGCCGTGGGCGAATGGTGGCTGTCGGGACCCTGCGTCCCGCAGGACACCTGATGACCTGCCGGGTAGCCGCCGTGGACTGTGGCACGAATTCGCTGCGGCTGCTGGTGGCGGACGTAGATCTCGACCGTGCCGAGCTGACAGACCTGACCCGCCGGATGGAAATCGTCCGCCTCGGGGAGGGTGTGGACAAGACCGGGCGACTGGCGCCGGCCGCACTCGCGCGGACGATCGGGGTGCTGCGCGAATACGCGGATATCATCGCCGGCTTTGCTGCCCAGTCGGTGCGTATGGTGGCCACCAGCGCAACCCGCGACGCCGGCAACGCGGCCGAGTTCGTCCGCCGGGTATCCGATGTGCTCGGGGTCGCGCCGGAAGTCCTCAGCGGGGCCGGGGAGGCGATGCTCTCGTTCACCGGGGCGACCGCAGAACTCGCCGCCGATCACGGCGGTCCTTTCCTCATCGCCGACATCGGCGGCGGCTCGACCGAATTCGTCCTGGGCCCAGGGGGGTACGGGGGGCCAGGGGGCACGGGGGGCGGGCAGCCCCCCGTAACCAGGGGGGGTCTGGGGGGGATCGTCCCCCCGGGTTATAGCGCGATCTCTGTCAATATCGGCTGCGTCAGGATGACCGAGCGGCACCTGCGCGGCGACCCGCCGACGCCGCGAGAGATCGCGGCGGCCACCGCTGACATCGACGCGGCCCTGGATGCGGTGGCTGATGCCGTACCGGTGTCAGAGGCGAAGACGCTAGTCGGTCTGGCGGGTTCGGTCACCACGGTAGCGGCGATCGCGATGGGCCTGTCCGGCTACGATGCGGCCCGGATCCACCACGCGCGTGTCTCCGCGGCCGACGTGCATGCCGTGACTCTTGCCCTGCTGGCCCAGACCCGGACTGTCCGCGCGGGGATCGGAGTGATGCACCCGGGGCGTGTCGACGTGATTGGTGGCGGCGCGCTTGTCCTGGACCGGATCATGGACCGGTTCGGCTTCACCGAGGTGCTGGTGAGCGAGCACGACATTCTCGACGGGATTGCCTGGTCGCTGGCCAGGGATTCGGGTGGCTGACCCCGCTGGGCCAGGTACGCCTGTCGCAGGCACCGCAGAAGAGGTGGCCGAGCTCGCTAGCAGCGCTGCCACGCTCGGCCAACTCATCGCGCGACAGTCAGTGTGCCGTGCGTGCCCGCGTCTGGTCAGCTGGCGTGAGCAGGTAGCCATCGCTCGCCGCCGTGCGTTTCGTGATGAGCGCTACTGGGGGCGCCCCATTCCCGGGTGGGGGTCGGCGAGGCCACGCGTGCTGATCGTCGGCCTCGCGCCCGCGGCCCACGGCGGAAACCGTACCGGCCGGATCTTCACGGGCGACCGCAGCGGAGACTTTCTTTTCGCTTCGCTGTACCGGTGCGGGCTGGCGGAAAAGCCGACCAGCGTGGCGGCGGGAGACGGCCAGCGGCTGCTAGACACCCGGATGGTGGCCGCAGTTCGTTGCGCGCCGCCGGCTAATAAACCTGAACCTGCGGAACGGGACGCCTGCGCCCCCTGGCTAGTGGCAGAACTTCGTCACGTGGCTGCTGACCTGCGGGTTATCGTGTGCCTCGGCGGATTCGCCTGGCAGGCGATGTGGCCAGTGCTCGGGCCGTGCGGGTTCGTGGTACCGCGGCCGAGGCCGGCCTTCGGCCACGGCGCCGAGGTCCGGTTGGCGGCCCGGGAGAAGCCTGGCGAAATACTACTTATTGGCAGCTATCACCCAAGTCAGCAGAACACATTCACTGGCCACCTCACTCCGGCAATGCTCGATGCTATTTTCACCCGCGCCCGTTCCTGCGCTGGCCTGGAAATCTAGTCCTGGTTACTCAGCGCTAATGTCGATCATGTAATTAGTTACGCTCTGCATTTCTCTCTGAAACGTCCCCTAGCGCAAGAAAAAATTATTTGAAGAGGTCCTTGTTACTCCTCGGTTAGATAATTGGACGCGCAGTATTATGGTGCCGCCCCCGTAGCCCAATGGAAGAGGCCGGCCCCCTAAAAGGGTCCCCAGTGTCGGTTCGACTCCGACCGGGGGTACTCATTTGCGGACACGACTGGATGTCCCAATTGTCAATCTAGTCTCAATAGAAACAATGATCGCTAAGGTCAACGTTGGAAGCCAAACCGCAAACGATTGTTATGCCCATGCCAATGTTTATACGGTTAAATCACAACATTTCTCCCGGTGTATGCCGTGGGCGATGTGGCGGCCGGGGCGCCTCGCAAGTCCGGGCCGCAGATGCTGACGGGGAAGCGTCCCGGCCGCCGGGCAGGAGCACCGCCAGCAGCCTTCGCGTCCCTAGTCACGATCCTGGGCTGCCGTTGACAGCTGGGCGTGACGTCGGCCCGCCGCACAGCACCGGGACTGCTGCCCCGCTAGATCGGACATATACCGGGGAGAATTCTGCCGCCGGGGAGAGTTGTGGGCCCTGCGCTATAACGCACAAAGCCCTCCCGCAAGCCCAAATCCTCCCCGCAGATTCCGCCCGGCCCCGGAACGGAAGTGATCCGGCGAGGTAGACGGCCAGGCGTGACACCAGCGTGTCCCGAAGAGCCCGGCGGCCGCCCCGATGCCGGCCAGGAGTCAGCTAAGCATAGGTACCCTGGCCTTACGCCCAGGGGCAGCGGCCGCGCCGACGCAAAGCCGCGAAAACATGGAAAGGTAAGCCGGACCCGCGATTGCCCTTAGCGAGGAAAGCCGCGCAAGGGACGTTCGGAATTCAAGCCGTGCCAGGGAGGCTCCGGGAGAAAACCCCCGGAAGGGAAGGCAGCAGCACACCTTAGTGCACGTATTGCGGAGCCGGCCCTGATCGGCCGGCTGCCCTTGAGCCGGGGAACGCCGCCCTTGCCCGGTCCGCCGAACGGCGGATGCGCGTACCGGGATGAGCCCTAGGCTCCGTTGAGGCGCAGGCGCCTTCGCATCTCGTACTCGTGCACGATCGCGTTGGCATAGCCGGACGAGATGCCGGCGTCGTCCGCCAGCCAGTGCGCGCGCTCGTCGCAGCGCAGGAACGCGGGGCCGGATTCAAGGCGGTGGAACCACTCAGCGAGATCACGTCCGGTAACGACCGGGATGCGTGCAATGAGGCTACTGTGCAGATTCGGTGAGTGGATCAGGGACAACGGGCACCTCCATGAAAGCTCTCTTGAGCTGAGATTGCCTCATCAAAAGCCCCCTGGCAACCCCTGGCGGCAACCAAATGTTCAACTAACCCGCTCGAAGATCATCGCCATGCCCTGGCCGCCGCCCACGCACATGGTCTCCAGGCCCAGCGTCGCGTCGTGGAACTGCAGGCTGTTCAGCAGGGTGGTAGTGATCCGCGCCCCGGTCATCCCGAACGGGTGCCCGACCGCGATAGCCCCGCCGTTCACGTTGAGCTTGGAGATGTCGACCCCCAGATCGGTGTAGGACGGGATGACCTGAGCCGCGAACGCCTCGTTGATCTCCACGAGGTCGATGTCCGCGATCGCCATCCCGGCTCGTGCGAGCGCCTGGCGTGAAGCCTCCACCGGTCCCAGGCCCATGATCTCGGGTGATAGCGCGGTCACCCCGGAAGACACGATCCGCGCGAGCGGCGTGAGCCCGAGCTCGGCCGCCTTGACGTCGCTCATCACCACGACGGCGGCGGCGCCGTCGTTGAGGGGGCAGCAGTTACCCGCGGTCACAGTGCCGTCCGGGCGGAAGACCGGCTTCAGCGCGGCGACCTTTTCGATCGTGGTACCCGGGCGGGGACCATCGTCGGCGGTGACCACGGTGCCGTCGGGCAGGGTGACCAGCGTGATCTCCCGCGGCCAGAAGCCGTCGGCGATGGCCTTCTCCGCCAGGTTCTGCGAACGTACGCCGAATTCATCCTGCTGTTCCCTGGTGATGCCGCGCAGTCCGGCAACGTTTTCAGCGGTTTCCCCCATCGCTACGTAAATGTCAGGCAGGAGTCCGCTTTCGCGCGGGTCGTGCCACGGCCCGGCATGGCCCTCGCGCGCTTGCCCGGTCCGCGCCTGTGCCTCCGCGAAGAGGGGATTCTGGGTGTCGGGGAGGGAATCGCTGCTGCCCTTGGCGAACCTGCTCACGCACTCGACGCCGGCCGAGATGTACACGTCGCCTTCGCCGGCCTTGATCGCGTGGAAGGCCATCCGGGTGGTCTGCAGTGATGAGGAGCAGTACCGGTTGACCGTCGTCCCTGGCAGGTGGTCGTGTCCGAGCAGCACCGCGACCACCCGGGCCAGGTTGAATCCCTGCTCGCCACCGGGCAGCCCGCAGCCGAGCATCAGGTCGCCGATGTCGGCGGGGTCAAGCTGCGGCACTTTGGCCAGCGCCGCGGCCACGATCTGCGCGGTCAGGTCGTCCGGGCGGATGCTGGCGAGCGAGCCCTTGCCGGCCCGGCCAATAGGCGACCGTGCGGTGGCGACGATCACTGCTTCGGGCATGACAAAGCCTCCTCGCATAGGGTGCATCCAGACTATGTCCCAGGCTGGCGAGCCTGGAAACGCCCTGGCGACGACCCGAAGACCCTGGCATCGACCGGAAGAGGAGCAACATGCAGGTGCATGACTCACTGAGCGGACTGGTGGGGAACACCCCGCTGATCCGGCTACGGTCGGTGACCCGGGCCATCCCTGGGTCCCGGGTGCTCGCCAAGGTGGAGTATTTCAACCCGGGTGGCTCGGTCAAGGATCGCATCGCGTTGCGGATGGTAGCGGCGGCCGAGGCGGCGGGAGACCTGCGGCCCGGTGGGACGATCGTGGAGCCCACCTCGGGCAACACCGGGGTCGGGCTGGCCATCGTGGCGGTGGAGCGCGGCTACCGGTGCACCTTCGTCTGCCCGGACAAGGTGGGCCAGGACAAGATCAGCGTGCTGCGCGCGTACGGCGCGGAGGTGGTGGTCTGTCCCGGCACGGTCGCGCCCGATCATCCGGACTCGTATTACAGCGTCGCCCGCCGCCTGGCGGCCGAGATTCCCGGCGGCTGGCAGCCGGACCAGTACGCGAACGCAGAGAATCCCGCCTCGCACTACGCCACCACAGGCCCGGAAATCTGGTCCCAGACGGACGGGTTGGTCACTCACTTCGTCGCCGGGATCGGTACCGGCGGCACGATCACGGGCGCCGGGCGGTACCTGAAGGAGGTATCCGGCGGAGCGGTGCGGATCATCGGCGCCGATCCGGAGGGTTCGGTCTACTCGGGCGGATCCGGGCGCCCGTATCTGGTCGAAGGCGTGGGCGAGGACATCTGGCCGGCCACCTACGATCCCTCCGTCTGCGATGAGATCATCGCGGTCAGTGACGCGGAGTCGTTCGGCATGACCCGGCGGCTGGCGCGAGAGGAAGCCCTGCTGGCCGGCGGCTCGTCCGGGCTGGCGGTAGCGGCCGCGCTGCGGGTGGCCGAGGCGGCCGGCCCTGACGCGGTGATCGTCGTGCTGCTGCCCGACGGCGGCCGCGGTTACCTGTCGAAGATCTTCAATGACGAGTGGATGGCCGACTACGGCTTTCTTTCCGCGCAGACCTCGGAGCCCCTGGTCGCCGACGTGCTCGCCAGGAAATGGCGCAACCTGCCCGAGTTCGTGCACGTGCACCCGGAAGAAAACGTCGGGGCGGCGATCGCGCTGCTGCGAGAGTACGACGTCTCTCAGCTGCCCGTGGTCAAGGAGGAGCCGCCGGTAATGGCCGCCGAGGTGGTCGGCTCTGTAGTGGAGCGCGATCTGCTCGATGCCCTGGTGGCCGGCCGGGCGAAGCCGTCCGATCCGGTCGGCGGCCACATGTCGGCGCCGCTGCCCAGCGTCGGCTCCGGCGAGCCGGTCTCGCGGGCGGTGCTCGCCTTGGAGAAGGCGGGCGCCGCCGTGGTGTACGTGAACGGCAAGCCATCCGGACTACTCACCCGGCAGGACGTGCTGACCTTCCTGGCCGGCGTCAGCTGAAATGAGGCCAGGAACTAAGAGAATCCAAAACGACGGAGGCATTTGTCGATGACCAGCTTCGAGACCCTGGCCATTCACGCGGGCCAGGAGCCTGATCCGCTGACCGGCGCGGTGGTGCCGCCCATCTATCAGGTGTCGACGTACGCCCAGGACGGGGTCGGCGGCCTGCGGGGCGGCTATGAGTACTCCCGGTCGGCCAACCCGACCAGGACCGCGCTGGAGGAATGCCTGGCCGCGCTCGAGGAAGGTTCCGCCGCGCTCGCCTTCGCCTCTGGCCTGGCGGCGGAGGACTGCCTGCTCAGGACGGTGTGCTCGCCGGGCGATCGGGTGCTGATCCCGGACGACGCATACGGCGGGACGTACCGGTTGTTCGCCCAGGTGCTGGCCGGCTGGGGGCTGGACTACGAGGTGGTCCCGATCTCGGACCTCGCGGCCGTGCGGGAGCAACTCGCCGCCCGGCCGACCAGGTGCGTCTGGGCCGAGACGCCGACGAACCCGCTGCTGAACATCGCTGACATCCGCGGGCTGGCGCAGGCCGCGCATGAGGCCGGAGCGATGCTCGTGGTGGACAACACGTTCGCCTCGCCCTACCTGCAGCAGCCGCTGCCGTGCGGGGCCGATGCCGTGGTGCACTCGACGACCAAGTACCTGGGCGGCCATTCCGACGTCATCGGCGGGGCCGTGGTCCTCGCCGACGCCGAACTCGCGACGCGCGTCGCGTTCACTCAGAACGCGACCGGCAGTGTCGCCGGGCCGTTCGACTCGTGGCTGATTCTGCGCGGCATCAAGACGCTGGCGGCGCGGATGGACCGGCACTGCCGCAACGCGATGCGGATAGCGCAGATGCTGGCCGAGCACCCGGCCGTCGCCGAGGTACTCTACCCGGGCTTGCCTTCGCATCCGGGCCACAAGATCGCGCAGGAGCAGATGCGAGCGTTCGGCGGGATGGTGTCGTTCCGGCTGCAGGCCGGGGAGCAGGCCGCGGTGCGGACGTGCGGCCGGACCCGCGTGTTCACGCTGGCCGAGTCGCTCGGCGGCGTGGAGTCGCTGATCGAGCACCCGGCCCGGATGACGCACGCGTCGGTGACCGGTTCGGCGCTGGAGGTCCCGGGTGACCTGATCCGGCTGTCGGTCGGCATCGAGGACTGCGATGACCTGATCCACGACCTGCGCCAGGCCCTGCCGAGCCGGTAACGCTGCCGAGCCGGTAACGCTGCCGAGCGGTTAAATGCCGGCAAAACCCGGAGCGCCCGCTTCCCGCGTCAGCGGGCTGCGGGCGCTGGCAAGCCTCCGAGCGGGTTAGTTCCGGCCGGCCGGCGAGCTCTCGCGGTCGTTGGCGGCCGGGGCCGCGGGCTTGGGCTTGTAGGCCAGGGCGAACCAGGCGCCGACGGCGAATATGATGCCGACGACGAGCGATCCGGTGGCCTTCAGCGGGTGATGGCCGGTCGACCCGGCGATGTGCCCGGGAATGAAGCTGGGCAGCGACTTGGCGGGTTCGGCCAGGTAGATGACGGCGACCACGATGAACACCAGGGCGATGATGCCGAGAATCACCGCGAGTATCGTCTTACCCGACGACCTCTCGGCTGATCCGCTCGTAGAACTCACGATTCCTCCTTGTACGGGCATGCGGTAGAGCTGCGTTTTAGTTGCCGGCCAGTCACGGCCGCCCGGGGTCCCAAATCCTGAAGTGTCGGCTGCGGCAGACCTAAGATCGTCAGCCGACGGGGCAAATCTACCTTCGACTGGCCCCGCGGGTGCGGAGGAAGTCACGGATGACATACTCACCGAGATGTTCGGGCGCCGCCTGCAGCACCCGTCCGCCGTTCCGCTTCGCCACATTGTCAACGAACGCGGTGAGCCGGGCGTCGTCAGCCAGCATAAAAATATTCAGCGCGGCGTGCCGGCGAGTCATCTTATCCACCTCCGCCAGAGTGAGTTCGAGGGTCTCAGGGGAGGGTGGCCAGTCGAACCAGGACAGCCCGTCCCGCTGCAGGTGGGCGGTGGGCTCGCCGTCGGTCACGATCAGGACGACCGGTTCGTGCTCCGGGTGCCGGTCGATATGGCGCCCGGCGAGCAGCAGCGCGTGGTGCAGGTTGGTGCCCTGCACCATCTCCCACCCGAGCCCGGCGAGTTCGGTTTCGTGCAGCTCGCGCGCGTAGTTGGAAAAGCCGACGACCTGGACGGCGTCCTGGGGGAACTTGCTGCGCAGCAGCGCGTGCAGCGCGAGCGCCGTCTGCTTGGCCGCCGCCCAGGTCCCGCGCAGCTGCATCGAGTAGGACAGGTCGACCAGCAAGGAGACGACCGCGGCGGTGTGCCGTTCGGTCTCCGCCACCTCGAAATCGCGCGCCGAGAGCTTAACGGCGCCGCCACCCGCGGCGGTGCGGCCCCCCCTGAGCACCGCGTTGCGGACCGTGGCGGGGACGTCGAGGGGCTGCTCGTCGCCGAACTCCCAGGCCCGGGTGGTGCCGGTGAGCTCGCCCGCTTGCCCGGCGTCCCGCTGGTCGTGGTCGCCGGGCCGGTCGCCAAAGCTCAGGTCGGCGAAGATGCGGCGCAGCGCCGTATCGCCGAGCCTGCGCACGGCCTTGGGGGTGAGGTCGAGCTTCCCGCCGCTGCGCGCCAGGTAACCCTGCCGTTCAAGCTCGCGCTCGATCCGGCGCAGGGTCTCGACGTCGTCGACCGCCTGCCGTCCGAAGGCCCGCCTGACCGCCTCTTCGTCGATGTCGTCCAGGCTCGCGCCCGGGTAGTCCTGGCCGAGCGCGTTTTCCAGCTCCGCCAGGTCGGCGAGCTCGGCCAGCGCCGTGGTGGCGTCGCCGAGGCCAAGTGGTTCCTCGCCGGACATCTGGACGCCGCCGGCCATGCCGGCCCGGTCGAGATCAGGGCGCCTGGACCTGAGCGCGTCGGCGAGCCTGGCCATCTCGGCGGCCAGGCCGGCGTCGTCCAGGGCGCTGGCCATCAGTCCGGCGAGCTCTTCGCGCTGTTCGGGGCTGAGCGAGCGCAGCAGCTGCTCCGCCGCGGCCATCCGGCTGATCAGGGAGTCGACAAGTTCCTCAAGGCTGCGCGGGTGGTCGGGGAACAGCTCACCGTGCCGTTCCATGAAGCGATCGAAATCGGCCGGGGTGTGTTCTCCGCGCGCGTCCGCGGCCAGCATCTCGTTCAGGTCGCCGAGCATGTCCTTGACCCGCTGCATCGCCTGCGGGTCAGGGTTGCTCATCGCCTGCTTCATGCCCCGGAACTGGCTGTCGAGCACCTCGCTGCGCAGCAGGTCCCTGAGCCGGTCGAAGGTCTGGCGGGCCGCGGGGGAGCGCCAGTCGTAGTCAGCTAGCTGCCTGATCGCCTGGGCCGTGTCCGCGGGCAGCGCGTCGAGGTTCGCTTCGCGCATCCTGGCCTCGTCGCTGGGATCGGGAAACAGCTCGGCGCGCTCCTGCCCGACGGCGGTATCGAGCAGGGCGCGGGCCTGCTCGAGAATGCCGTCGAGGCGACCGCTGCCGCGGACCTCCCGCTGCCTGTCCCGGACCCGGCGCAACAGGTCATCCAGGCCCCGGCGGCCCGTCTGACCCCGCCTGAGCAGGTCCCGGAGCGCGTCGGCCGGGTTGGCGCCCGCGAGTATCGCATCGCCCATCTCGTCGACGGCGCCGCGCACGTCGTAGGGAAGCGCCAGCGGGTCCGGGCCGTAGACGTACCTGCCGTACCGGTAGCTCGCCATGCTAGGTCCGGTACACGTTCGTGCCGCTGGCGCTGTCCTTCGACAGCCGGCGCATCAGGTAGAGCCCCTCCAGGGCGAACTCGATCGCGGCCGCCGCGTGCCCGAAGGACTCACCGCCGTCCATGCCGAGCCTGGCCATGATCTTGGCGAGCCCTGGGACCTCGCCGACCCCGCGCAGCAGATCGGCGGCGAGCACGAGTTCGCCTGACTCCACGGTGCCGCCTTCTTCGAACTTCGCGAGCAGGCCGGAAAGATCGACGCTGCCCAGCCGGGAGCGGAACGTGTCGGCGATCGCCCGGCGCAGCAGGGCACCGAGCAGTTCTTCTTCCCGGCCCTCCTCGCTGACCTCGAACTCCACCTTGCCGCGGAGCGTGCTGACCACGGCGGGCAGGTCGCAGACCCGGGCGACCGGCGTCTCTTCGGTCAGGCCAGCCAGCGCCGACCGACGCACGGCGGACGCCGCCGCGCTCTCCGCCGCCGCGATGGCGAACCTGGCGGAAACACCGGAGCGCGCGTCGACGGCAGGCGATTCGCGGACCCCCCGGGTGAACCTGGCGATCACCTCGACCAGGTGATCGGGGAGTTCCGCGCTGCCCGCCAGGTCGGCTTCCTGCTCGATGAGGGTGAGCTCGTCGGCTAGGTCCAGCGGGTAGTGGGTCCGGATTTCGGCGCCGAACCTGTCCTTGAGCGGCGTGATGATCCGTCCCCTGTTGGTGTAGTCCTCCGGGTTCGCGCTCGCCACCAGGAGCAGGTCAAGCGGGAGCCTGAGCGCGTAGCCGCGGATGCCGATGTCGCGCTCCTCCAGCACGTTCAGCAGGGACACCTGAATCCGCTCGGCCAGGTCGGGCAGCTCGTTCAGGGAGAAGATGCCCCGGTTGGTCCGCGGCACCAGCCCGTAGTGAATGGTCTCCGGGTCGCCGAGGGTGCGCCCTTCGGCCACCTTCACCGGGTCGATGTCCCCGATCAGGTCGCCGACGCTGGTGTCGGGCGTGGCGAGTTTCTCGCCGTACCTTTCGCTGGCGTGCCGCCAGCTGACCGGCAGGTCGTCTCCCAGCTCGGCGGCGAGACGACGGCACCGTGCGCAGGCCGGGTGGTAGGGATGGTCGTTGATCTCGCAGCCCTCGATGACCGGAGTCCACTCATCAAGCAGCCCGCCGAGGGTGCGGATCAGCCGGGTCTTACCCTGGCCGCGCTCCCCGAGCAAGATGAGGTCGTGCCCGGCGATCAGGGCGCGCTCCAGGTGCGGCAGCACGGTCTGCCCGAACCCCACGATGCCGGGGAAGGGGTCCTGCCCGGCTCGCATCTTGGCGAGCAGGTTCTGCCTTATCTCGTCCTTGACGCCGCGGTACTCGTGACCGCTCGCGCGCAGCTCGGCCACCGTGGCGGGGCCCGGCGGCTCGCTGCGGGGAGCGGCCGCGGCTGAGTCTGGGGTGTTGGCGTGGTGATGCTGGCTATGTTGCTGCACCTTTCGACATTATGTCGTGATCCCGCTTCTTCGCATCTGGGCCGGTTCAGCTGCGGGGCCGGCTGGGTCCGCGGGTTGGGGTGCCGGAGTGATGCGCGGGTGGCACACTTGCCTCCCGTGGCAACAACACCTGGTGCGGTCAGCTCCGATGACGTGGCCGCCGCCCGCAAGCTGCTCCGCGATGTGATCTCGGACACTCCTGTCCTGCACTCACGGGTGCTGTCCGAGATCGTGGCCGGCCCGGTCTACCTCAAATGCGAGAACCTGCAGCGCACCGGCTCCTTCAAGGTGCGCGGCGCCTACTACCGGATCGCCCGGCTCACCGACGGCGAACGGGCCCGGGGTGTCGTCGCGGCCAGCGCGGGCAACCACGCACAGGGGGTCGCGTTCGCGGCCGGCCTGCTCGGCTGCACGGCGACCGTGGTCATGCCCCAGGGCGCGCCGCTGCCCAAGGTGCAGGCGACCCGCGGTTACGGGGCGCAGGTCATCCTGCACGGCCACAACGTGGAAGACGCCCTGCGTGAGGCCCTGGCCTTCGCCGGGCGGACCGGGGCCGTGTTCATCCATCCCTACGACCACCCGGACATCGTGGCGGGCCAGGGCACGCTCGGCTTCGAAGTCTTCGAGCAGTGCCCGCAGGTGCGCACGGTGGTGATTCCGGTGGGCGGCGGCGGCCTGGCGGCCGGCGCCGCGGTGGCGATCAAGGGCCTGGACCCCGACATCCGCGTCGTGGGCGTCCAGGCCGAGGCCGTCGCCCCGTATCCGGGCTCGCTGGCCGCGGGTCACCCGGTGCCGGTGGCGCCCACGCCGACCATGGCCGATGGCATCGCGGTCAGCCAGCCTGGCGACATCCCCTTCGGTATCCTGGCCGCCCTGGCCGAGCGGGTGGTGACGGTCTCAGAAGAGAGCCTGTCCCGCGGCCTGCTGCTGTGCCTCGAGCGGGCCAAGCAGGTGGTGGAGCCCGCCGGGGCGGCCGGGGTCGCCGCCGTGCTCGAGCACGCGCGCGACTTCACCCCGCCGGTCGTGGTGGTGCTTTCCGGCGGCAACATCGATCCTCTGCTGCTGGTCAAGCTGCTCCGGCACGGCCTGACCGCGGCCGGCCGCTACCTGGCGTTCCGCTGCCGGCTGCCGGACCGTCCGGGGTCGCTGGCCACGCTGCTGGCCGACCTGGCCGACCTCGGCGCCAACGTGCTCGAGGTCGGGCACGAGCGACTGGCCCCGCGGCTGCACATCAACGAGGTGGAGGTGGTCCTGCAGGTCGAGACCCGCGGGCCCGAGCACTGCGGCGAGGTGATCGGCGCGCTGCGCGCCGCGGGCTACACACTGGCTTTCGGCTGAGCGCCCTGAGCGCCCTGGGAGCCCCGGGAGCCCCGGACCCGGACCCGCTTACAGGTTGCCGCGCCTGGCCTGCTCCCGCTCGATCGCCTCGAACAATGCCTTGAAGTTCCCCTTGCCGAACCCCTGGGAGCCGTGCCGCTCGATCAGCTCGAAGAACACGGTGGGGCGGTCCTGCACCGGCTGGGTGAAGATCTGCAGCAGGTACCCGTCCTCGTCCCGGTCGGCCAGGATGCCCAGCTCGCGCAGCTCACCGATTGGCACGCGGGTGTCGCCGACCCAGGAACCGAGGTCGTCGTAGTAGCTGCCCGGGGTGGCCAGGAACTCCACGCCCGTCGCCGTCATGGCCCGGACGCTGGCCACGATGTCGTCGGTGGCCAGCGCGATGTGCTGGACGCCGGGGCCGCCGTAGAACTCCAGGTACTCATCGATCTGCGATTTGCGTTTCCCGGCCGCGGGCTCGTTCAGCGGGAACTTCACCTTGCGCGTCCCGTCCGCGACGACCTTGCTCATCAGCGCGGAGTACTCGGTGGCGATGTCGTCGCCGACGAACTCCTTCATGTTCGTGAAGCCCATGACGCGGTGGTAGAAATCCACCCACTCGTCCATCCGGCCGAGTTCCACGTTGCCCACGCAGTGATCGATCTCGGTGAAGAACGGCCGCTCGCCAGGCACCGTGATCGGCTCGGCCGGCCCGTAGCCCGGCAGGTAGGGGCCCGAGTAACCGGATCGCTCGACCAGCGTATGCCGGGTATCGCCGTACGTCCCGATCGCGGCCAGTACGACCTTGCCCGAGTCGTCCTCCACGATGTGCGGCTCGGTCAGGCCCCGCGCGCCGTGGCCGACCGCGTAGCCGTACGCGTCTTCGGCCGAGCTGACCTGCAGGGCCAGGTCGGCGACCCCGTCGCCGTGCGCGGCCACTCGCCGCCCGAGCGGGGTCCCGGCCCGGGCCGGGCCGCGGAACACGAACCGCGCGCCGCCCGCCTCCAGAACGTGCGCCGCCTCGTCCGGGTATCCCGTCTCCGGGCCGCGGTAGGCCACCCGCCGCATGCCGAACGCGGTCGAGTAGTAGTGCGCCGCCTGCTTCGCGTTGCCGACCGCGAAGACCACGGCGTCCATGCCGATGATCGGAAAGTCGAAGGGTCTGTCCTGCGCTGGCGTGATCATGCCGCAAGCATGCGCGTCGATCCTCAAACTGCGCAACCATCTGATATTTCACTGGTCATCTTGTCTATTTATTCCGAACGAACGATGGTATTTCTGTACCGCATGACTACCAGTGACCCAGGGCGGATCGATCAGCTGGATGCCGCGCTCATCGAGCTGCTCGCGGCCGAGCCGAGGGTCGGTGTGCTCGAGGCCTCCCGGCGGCTCGGCGTCGCCCGGGGCACGGTGCAGGCGCGCCTGGACCGGATGACCGAACGCGGCGTGATCACCGGATACGGGCCCGAGGTGGATCCGGCGGCGCTCGGCTACGAGGTCACCGCGTTCATCACGATCGAGATCCGCCAGCCCGGCGGCCACGATCCGGTGGCAGAACGGCTGGCCGCGATCCCTGAGGTGCTCGAG
>Ga0302308_10002301_pt1 | contig 15490 bp, 16 predicted proteins | sample III_Palsa_E3_3_FD_200531 | JGI IMG/M metagenome (GOLD analysis project Ga0302308, IMG submission 200531) | Peat permafrost microbial communities from Stordalen Mire near Abisko, Sweden - III_Palsa_E3_3 | ecosystem: Environmental > Terrestrial > Soil > Palsa > Peat permafrost | place: Sweden... | reverse complement strand
CAAGGTGGTCCTGATGACCTTCCTCGACCCGGTGTGCACGACCGACTGCCCGATCATCGCCCAGGAGTTCAAGCAAACCGGGGAACTGCTTGGCGCGAAAGACAAGGACGTCGAACTGGTCGCGGTGGTGGCCAACCCCAGTTACCGGTCCGCCGCCTTCACCCAGGCGTTCGACCGGCAGGAAGGGCTCGCCGGGGTGCCCAACTGGCTGTACCTGACCGGCTCGCTCAGCCAGCTGAGCGCGGTCTGGCGGCAGTACGGGGTCACCGTGCAGAACCTGCCGGCCGGCGCGATGTCCGCGCACAACGACCTGGCTGTCGTCATCGACGGGTCAGGTAACATCCGCGAGGAGGTCGGCGCCGACCCGGGGCCCGGTACCACGAGCACCCGGTCCTCGTTCTCCGTCCTGCTCACCCAGTACGCCAGCCAGGCGCTGGGCCGCTCATGATCTCCGGATTCCCGGGGTTCCCGGGGTTCCCGGGGTTCTCGGGGTTTTCGGGGTTCTCGGGGTGGGTCCGGGTAGGCCTGGCCTTGGCCTGCGCGGGTCTCGTGGCTGGCTGCGGGTCCTCCTCGCGCAGCGCGTCCGGGTCCGGGTCACGCAGTGACGCGGTCACCCCGAGCGCGCCGACGGTGACCGTGCCGCTCAGCACCTCGCTGGTCACCGCGCAGGGTACCTGGGCGATCGCCGTCATGGGCGGATCGGCCGCGTCGGAGAACAACTTCTGGCAGCTCTTCGTCCGGCCCGCGGGCGCTAGCCTGTGGTCGCTTGCCACTCCCCCTGGCGTGGCCGACAACGGCGGCCTGGTCGCCGCGGGCACTCCGGCGTCCCTGGTCATCGGCTTCCGGCCCAGCCAGGACCTGGCGTTCTCGCCGCTGGCGACGAGCACCGACGCGGGCAAGAACTGGACGCCCGGCCTGCTCGACGCGGACCTGGGCAATGACAGCGGCGCCCTCGCCGTCGACCCGTCGGGACAGGCCCTCGCACTGCTGCAAGACGGCACCGTCCAGACGGCGCCCACGGCGCGCGCGGCGGCGGCCGGGCAGTGGTCCGAGCTCACGACGCGGCAAGCCCTGGCGGCGTCCGCGCCGGGTCGCAACTGCGGGCTGCGGGCGCTGGATGCCGTGTCGTTCGGACCAAATAAAACGCCAATGGCGGCGGGAAGCTGCGAGCGGCCGGGTGTGGCCGGGGTTTTCACTGATACCAGCGGTACGTGGCAGTCGGCGGGGCTGACGCTGCCCGCGGCGTACCGCGGCGATCAGGCGCAGGTGCTCGGGCTGGCCGCTACTTCCGGCGGCAACGTGGCACTCCTGCTCGCCGGAGACAGCCTGCTCGCTGCGTGGTCGAACGGGACGCACTGGACGGTGTCCGCCCCGGTTGCGGTCGGCGCCGTGCGCGCGTCTGGCTTCGGGACCGGCGGGAGCATGTGGCTGCTGCTCAGCGGCGGTCGCGCGGAGACCATCAGCGGAACGGGCGGCTCCTGGCAGGCGCTGCCCGCGGTGCCGGCGGGGACCGCGACGCTCGCTCCGGGGCCGCGCGGCTCGTACGACGCGCTGGCCGTGGCCGGGGCAAAACTCACCGTCTGGCGGCTGACCAAGGGAGCCTGGTCCCAGGTCCAGCGGATCAACGTGCCGATCTCGTACGGCTCCTCGAGCTAAGGCGGCGTATGGGCTACCTCACCGGCCACTGGTCCTTCGATCCCTTCCTGGTGCTGGCCGTTGTCGTGGCCGGATGGTATGAGATCGGGCTGTGGCGGATGGCTCGCCGGTCCGGGCCGCAGCGCACCCGGGAATGGCGGCTGAGATCGCTGTGGTTTTACGCGGGGCTGGCGGTGCTCCTGCTCGCGGTCGAGTCACCGATGGATTACTGGGCTTACGACTACTTCTTCGTGCACATGATCCAGCACCTGCTGCTGATGTTCGCCGCGCCGTCGCTGATCGTCGCGGGCGCGCCGTGGCGGCCGTTGGCCGAGGCACTGCCCGGCCGGTCCGGACGCGGGGTGCTGGCCGGCACGTGGTCCCGGCCGCTGCGGGCGCTGGGTGCCGTCGTGCTGCGGCCGTGGGTGTCGATCGGGATCTTCAACGCGGTGATGATCTTCTGGCATCTGCCCGGCCCCTACGACCTGGCCGAACGCAACCAGGCCATACACCTCTGGCTGATGCTCGGCAGCTTCTTGGTCGCCGGGGTGCTGTTCTGGCTGCAGTTCATTCCGTCGCCGCCGTTCCGCCGCCAGATGCCGCTACTCAGCCGGGCCGCCGCGCTGCTGGCGACCAACGTCATCATGATCGGGCTGGCGATGGCGCTGAGCATCTTCGCCTCGGGCTCGGTGTACTCGGTCTACGCGCATATTCCCGGAGTCACCCTGCCGCCGTACGCCGACCAGCAGATCGGCGCGGCCATCTTGTGGGTGTGCGGGGATTTCTGGGCCGTGCCCACCATGATCACGATCATCAGGCAGATGATCGCGGCCGATGGGAGTATGAACGGGGCACTGGATAAGATGCTGAACCGGGGAAACGCGCTGGCCGGATGGGGAGGGTCCCGGGTCACGCGAACGGGCCTGCTGGCCGACGTGCACGCTCAGCCGCCTTCCCCGCCGCCTTCCTCGCATGACGCGGAGCCGTGAACCCGGGGCCGGTAACCCGGGGCCGCCCGCCTGGCGCGGGACAGCTCTAGGCTGGCGCGGGACAGCTCTAGGCTGGCGCGGGACAGCTCTAGGCTGGCGCGGGACAGCTCTAGGTCGCCTTGCGCGGGCGAGCTGGGTCCTTGCGCGGGCCGACTGGGTCGTTGCGCAGACGGGTCGGGTCCTGGCGAGGGCGGGTCGGGTCCGTGCGGGGGGCGACTGTGGCCTTGCGCGGGAGGGCGGTGTCTTGCGGACGGTCGGCTGGTCCGCCGGAATCCGGCTTGATGGTTTCGGCGATCATGCGCAGCCCGCCGAAGGCCGAGGAGCGCGCCACCATGACCACGCCGACGATCAGCGCGGCGATCCCGCCGGCCTCGATGGCCAGCGGCCCAGCGGAAATCTGGATCCGGTCGCCGAAGACCACGATGCCGAGCGCGATGCCCGCGACCGGCTCGCCGGCCGCGATGGTCGGCAGCGAGGCGTGCAGCGGACCCGAGCTGAACGCGTTCTGCATCAGCCAAATGCCCACGATCCCGGCTCCGACCAGGCAGTAAGGCGGCCAGAAGACGAACAGATGCGTCCACGGATGGGTTTGCAAGATCTCCAGCGTCTGCCTGGTCAGCGCGTCCTGGATGCCGAAGACCAGACCCGCCCCCAGCCCGGTCAGGGTGGCCCGGATATTTCCCTGTCTGCGGTGGCCGGTCTGCACGGCCAGGAAAGCGATACCGGCGATGATCGCGGCCACGTACCAGTGCGAGAACGAGCCGAACGACAGGCCGATGGGCTTGGTGGAACGGGCAACCGACAGCAGCGTCACGCCGGCGCACAAGATGAGCGCGCCGCTCACCTCGGCCCACCGGACCGACTGCTTGGACATCGGGATGGCAAGCACCAGCGCGAACACCAGATAGGTGGTCAGCAGGGGCTCCACCAGCGTCAGCTCCAGGTGGCCGATCGACCACGCCGACAGCAGGTAGCCGCCTATCATGCACCCGATGCCGAACAGCCATCTCGGCTTGCGCAGCAAATCGGTGAGGATGCGCAGGCTCAGGAAGCGCGATTCAGGTTCCTGCTCGGCAGCGCACTGCTGCAGCACGAAACCGATCCCGAGCAGCACGGCAGCCGCGAGGGTCGTTGCGTAAGCCACATCCAGGTTCACGGCGCTCTGTCTTCATTAGGTGCAGCAGTGCAGGTATCAAGAACAACGTGCACTGCCGACGGCTAGTTTCTGGCGCAGCGCGGGACGCACGGGTGCTGGGTACGCACCCCAATCGTACGCTAGCTGCTCACCTCACAACTGCCGCCTCGTCGGGTGGCTGAACCTCATAGCGTTCCGATTGGCGTGATTGGGGCCGAACTGTTATCTGTCGCGCCTACCCGTACAAACGCTATCCATGCCGCCAACAGCCTGCCGTATTATCATGAATTCGTCGGCAGGCATGATTGCCACGGGAGAGGGTGCTGACGTGGGGGTCGGGAAAATGACGGCCAGGAAACGGGCCGTAGGGACGCGTAAGCATATCGTTGCGTATCTCGCAGAGGTGCATGAGCTCTTCGACGCCCACGGGATGGCCAGCACGCAGCTGGCGGCCGCGGTCGGCTACCCGGGCTCGAGCGTGGCGTTCGCCCAGCTTCTGTCCGGAATGGAGCGATCGGGACTCATTCAGCGGGACGTGCGCGGCAAGCGAACGTACCGGATCAGCCTAGGAGCCGCTGACCTGGGGGACGCTGACCTGGGAGACGCTGACCTGGGAGACGCTGACCTGGGAGACGCTGAGAACGCGGAGGCCGGGACGGCCGGGCTGGGCGGGACCAAGGTGATCAACGGGGCCCTCGGGAACGGGGCCCTCGGCGGCGCTGGTCTCGGTGGCGCTGGCCTCGGCGGCGCTGGCCTCGGCAGCGCGGCCGACCCGGCCGACTTCGACTACGACGAGCTGGCCCGCCGCCTGCTGGTCCAGCTGGTCCGGCGGCTGGCCGCGGCCGAGCCGGACGCCACGAAAGCGCCCGAAACCTGCGAACCGCACCCTTCGGTGCTGCGAGCCACGGTCACCGGCCTGGAATACGAGCTGGCCAGCGCGTGGACCAAGCAGGGCGAGCTGGCCGAGGAGAACGTCAGGCTGCGGGAGGAACTCAGGGCCGCGCAGCGTTCGCTGGCGCTGGCCGCCGAGCGGATGGGCAGAATGCCCATCACAACTGACCTCGACAGCAACGAGGTCGTGGTGTTGCAGCGCCTGCTGGGCTGAAACTAGAGCGGCGTTAGCCGGCGCCGAGGTAGACCTGGGTCGCATGGCCGGACAGGACGCCGACCAGGATGTCATCGGGCAGGCCGAGCGCGGCCACCGCGCGTACGTTCCGCGCCACGCCAGGGACGCCTGGCCAGTCGGTCCCGAAGATCCATTTGGCGGCCAGCTCGGTCAGGTCGAACCCGGCGTAGTAGTCGGGCAGCCGTTTGGGCGGCAGTCCCGCCAGGTCAAGCCAGACGTTGGCGTGGTCAAGCGCCATCCGGGCGGCACCGGAGTACCACGGCCCCCGCCCGCCGTGGGCCAGCACGAACTGGACGCCGGGGAAGTCGGCCACGGCCTGGCTCATCAGAGCGGGGTCTCCCGCTTCGGGACGCGAGCCGGGAAAAATGCTCCCGCCGGTATGCACGATCACCGGCACGCTGCGCTCGGCGCACAGCTCGTAGACCGCGTACATGTCAGCGGTGTCGGGGCGGAAGCCGCCGTGCACCGGATGGACCTTGAGCGCGACCGCGCCCAGGCCAAGCTGGCGTTCGGCTTCGGCGACCGGGGACGGGTGCACCTCCGGGTTGACGTTGGCGACCAGGCGGTACCGGCCCGGGTTGTGCGCGATGACCGGCAGCATGTCCTCGACCGGCTGAATCCCGGTCGTCCCCGGACTGTACTCGGCGAACAATAGGGCCAGGTCCACGCCCTCGGCCGTCAGCAGCGCGTCCAGCCGGGCCGGGACCGGATCCCCGTTGGCTCCGAATACCTCTCGCCACGGGGCATCCTGGCCGAAGTCGGAGGCCCACTGCAGCCACGCGGGCGTCACCGTGCTCAGCCTGGGCACATGCATGTGGGCGTCGATCACCGTCCTGCCGTCGATCATCGGCGTGTGCTACCGGTCGAGACGGCGGAGCCCGGTTCGGTAGGCGCGGCCGGACTCGATGTAGGTCTTCACCGCGCCATCGACCCAGTCGGCGGTCAGCCCGGTCTTCTTGATCTTCGCGGGAACGCCGGCCACCAGGGCGCCGGGCGGCACCTCGAAGCCCTCAGGCACCAGGCAGGAAGCCGCCACGATCGCACCAGTCCCCACCTTGGCCCGGTTGAGGGTGACCGAACCCGAGCCGATCAGGCACGTGTCCGCCACCGCGCAGCCTTCCAGATGCGCGTTATGGCCGACCACGCAGTCGGCTCCGATCAGCGTCGGCCAGTCGTGGGTGCAATGGACCACGGTTCCGTCCTGCACCGAGGTCCGCGCCCCGACCTCGATCCGGCCGTGGTCACCGCGGAGCACGGCGCAGGGCCACACGGACGCCTCCGGGCCGATCCGCACGCGGCCAATGACGACCGCATCGGGATGGACGAAGGCGGTCTCGTGAATCTCAGGCTCGTAATCGCCAAGCGCGTATATCGGCACGGTCGGGCCCTTTCTCCGGGTCAGGGTCGGGGTTGGCGTCAGGGTCGGGGTTGGTGTCGCGGACAGGGTCGGGGGTCAGGTCGAGGACGCCGAAGCGGTGCTGGTCCCAGAGGTGCAGGGACGTCCTTTCCGGGTACGGCGCCACATCCGGCGGGTCGGCGAAGGTGCGAGCGCATCAGGTTGCCGAGCCGGACCGCGCTGGCCGGCGGTTCCGGGCCGAAGAACATCTGCCCGATCCCGGTGTAGTCACCGAACACCAGCGGGACGTCGATCGCGTGGCAGGCCCCGAGCCCCGCGACGGAGGCCGGGTAGCTGAGCTCGTACAGGAACGTCCGCCCGCCCGCCGCGGCGTGGGCCTGGGCGAGGTGCAGGCTCGGCATCCGGAACAGCCAGTCGGAGTTGACCAGCTCGAACAGCGTTTCGGGGTCCGCGTCCGGGTAGGCGTGCTGGTAGGCCACCTCGCCGTCCTCGCCGTCCTGGCCGGGCGCGAGTCCTTGCAGCGCATGACTGGCCGCCGCGGCGGTGATCTGCCCGCGCGTCGATGACAGCTCTGTGAACAGCCGGGACTCGTCGCGGTTATGCCCGGCGATCAGGTCGATGCTCCGGCCGGCGCCCATGGCCACCGCGCGCCACGGCGCGGCGGGCAGCACCTCGCCGTCCACCACCGGCGAGAAGGGCGTGCCGGTGTGGGCGACCCGGCCCCATCGGCCAGCGTGTTCGGCGGGCCGCACCGCGTCCGAGGCGACCGCGAGCCGGGCCGGGTCAGCGGCCGCGAAGGCCTCGGCGGTGGCAGGCAGCCCGGCCGCCGCGGCGATCGCGGCGGTGACGTCGGCGGCCAGGCCGGGTGAGAAGAAGGTACCCGGAACGCTCTGGGCGATTGCGCGGCGGAACAGGCCCGCCGCACGTGGCATGACAAGCAGAGCCGCGATCGCGCCCGCCCCGGCCGATTCGCCGAACACGGTCACCCGGTCCGGGTCACCACCGAACGCCGCGATGTTCTCCCGCACCCAGCGCAGCGCCGCGACCTGGTCCAGCAGGGCCCGGTTGGCCGGAACGCCGGGCAGGTAGGCGTAGCCCTCCACGCCGACCCGGTAGTTGAAGGTCACTACGACCACGTTCTGCCTGGCGAGCAGCGTTCCGTCGTAGCCCGGGTCGCTGGCGGCGCCGGAGCGGTAGGCGCCGCCGTAGATCCAGACCATGACCGGGAGCCCGGCCGCGCCGAGGTCCGGGGAGAACACGTTGACGGTCAGCCAGTCATCGGGATCGGCGCCGGGCGCGGCCGACGGTGGGGCGAGCACGGACCCGGACTGCGGTGGCGGCGGCCCGAACGCGGCCGCCTCCCGGACGCCGTCCCAGGGCTCGGCCGGGCGGGGTGCCGCGAAGCGCAGAGCGCCGACCGGCGGCCGGGCGAACGGGATGCCGCGGAAGATGGCGACGTCATCATCCGTCCGTCCGCGGACCTGGCCGCCGGCCGTGCGGACCACGGGTTCGGTTTCGTCCATGCGCACCCCTTGCCGACGGGCCTTGACGGCCGGGCCGCGTGGGCTAGAGCGTTGCCGCTCAAAGCCGCACGGCGGATATATCCGGATGCTGACCGGTTGGCCGCCAGCAGTGAGGCTACGCTACGGGATCGAGGAGGACGACGGGAATCTGGCGCGGCGCGGCGTTCGTCTCGTATTCGGCGAAGCCCGGGGCAAGTGCCTTCTGCTTTTCCCAGATCGGGCCCCGCTCGTCCGGGCCCAGCACCCGCGCCCTGACCTTGACCGTCCCGGCGCCCAGCTCGATCGTCGTGTCCGGGTGCGCGGCCAGGTTGTAGTACCAGTCCGGGTTGGTCGGCGCGCCTCCCTTCGAGCCGAATATCGCGAACGAGTCGCCCACCGGCTGGTACATGAGCGGGTTCACCCGCTCGGCGCCGGTCTTGGCGCCGGTGTGGTGCAGCAGCAGGACCGGGGCTCCCTCGAACATCCCGCCTACTTTTCCGTCGTTCCCGCGGAATTCCTTGATGACCTTGTCGTTGAAGTTCTCCATGTCGGCCAATGCTCGCTCCTTCTGGTGGTGCTGGCTTTAGGTGGCTTCGGCTTATCCAGCTGGATCATAGATGAGCACCAGGCTGGATCGCCGTGCGGGCTAACTTGCGACGGCCGTCAGGGGCCAGCCGAAGAAGCCGTCCAGGGTCACGTTAGCGTGAGCCGACCGCAGCGGGTCGATCGCCGTGTAGGTGGTGATGAAGGTGTCGGCCTCGTGATGCACCACGGCGGGCCTGGGCGTGGCGACCTGGTTGCCGTCCGGCCAGGACTTCGCGCGCAGCCCCGAAGGGGCGCTGTAGGTACCGCTCTGAGTGAGGAAGCCGATCATCCAGAAGCCCCGGCCGTTGGCCAGCGGCAGCGCGAGCGTGGGGTCCTGGGCTGGGGTGAACCGCCCGGTGAAGGTGACCCCGGCCTGCCGGTCCTGCCGGAGCTGCGTGGCGGCCTGAGCGGTGATCGAACCGGAGCCGGCCAGGAAATCGTTGACCGCGAAGGGCGAGGCCGCCGTGGACGTCTCGGTGACGCCGGTCATGGCGCGGGTGAGGACCTGGGCCAGCACGGTCGCATAGCTCGCCGCCGGGAGCGCGGCCGCGGCGGTGGGCGGCGTCCCCTGGGTGCACAGCGCGGGCCAGCCCGCCTCGGGGCGGTCGACGGCCGCGGCCAGCTTCCACGAGCCGCCGACCCGCTCGAACACCATGGCGACGGGCTGCATGGCCGACCAGAGGTCGAAGACGTCGGTGTCGCCGTACGCCACGAAAACTTTGCTGGGTCCGGTGTGGCAGGGAATCGTGATCGACAGGCCGGTCAGCTGGAAGGCCTGCCGGTCAGCGTTGCTCGGGAGGCTCGCGTGCGATTCCTCGGACATGTAGATCGTGCGCATCGCGGCGGTGGTGACCTGATCAAGGCCGGCAAAGTCGTCCCTGGTCCACATGGCGTCGGTCTTGGCCAGCCAGTTCATGGTGGCGGCCTGCTCCGCCGCGCTATGAGCCGAGGACGGCGGCGGATTGACCGGCGCGGGGCCTCCCCCGCCGCAGCCCGTCACCGCCAGGCCGAGCAGGGCGATCCCGGCGAACGCGGCTATCCCGGCCCGGCAGATCCGCCATGGCAATCCCGTGTGGTTCATTATCTGCGTCCTTTCTTGCGGATCCGGGACGGCTGATTCCCGGCAAGGCAGACGTTAGGAATTTCGCCGTCAGCCGGGATCGGGCCGAGCCCCGAATTCTCGTCCGGGCTGACCCGGGAAAGCCTCAGGGCTGGCCCTGATGCCGCCGGCCGGGCGCGGTGCCAGACTGGATTCGTGCAGTCATCCGCGGCGATCCTGATAGTCGACGACCACGACGGCTTCCGGGCCTTTGCCCGGGTCATGCTCGAGGCCGACGGCTTCACGGTCACGGAGGCGGCCACCGGCGCGGAAGCGACGGAAGCGGCCCGGACCGTCCGGCCCGGCCTGGTGCTGCTCGACATCGGCCTGCCGGACTTCGACGGGTTCGAGGTCGCCAGGCGGCTGGCCGGGCAGGCCGGAGGCCCGGTGATCGTGCTGACCTCGACCCGGGAGGCGAGCGACTATGGAGCCCGGATCACCTCGAGCCCGGCGGCCGGGTTCCTGCCCAAGGATCAGCTCTCTGGCGCGGCGCTGCGCCGGTTTCTGGCCCGGGCTCCTACGGGAGAGGGCCGGACCTGACATGACCCGGCGGAGCCCGGAATGAACCGGGCGCTGCGAGCGGCTCTGGCCGCGGGCGCGACCGCCGCAGTAGGCTGCTTCGTCTGGTCGTCCTGGCTCCCGAACTCTCAGTACGCGCCGGTCGAGATCAGCTTCGCGGTGGTCGGGCTGTCGTTCATGGTGGCCGGGATAGCGGCCTGGCAGCGGTGGCCGGCCAGCCGGCTTGGCCTGCTGTTCACGATCATCGGCTACCTCTGGAATCCCGCGTTCAGCGGCTGCAACGCCAGTTGCCCGGCCAACGTGCTGCTCATCGGCAATGGTTCCCGGTCGGCCTGGAATACGCTCGGCACGATAGCGGCGCTCGTCGGGCTCGTGATAACCGGCATCGTCCTGACCCTGATCGTCCGGCACTGGAGGTCCGCGCGCGGCTGGTCCCGGCGGGCCATGATTCCGCTCTTGTGGATCGCCCCGGCGGTCGGCGCAGAGAACATCCTGACCGGGAGTCTGTTCCATTTTCCCGCTCTGGTCACTTACGCCCTGTTGCCGCTGCTGCTGCTGGCAGGCCCGGTCCTGTTCGTGATCAGCACGGTGCGGGCCCGGACGGCGGGCGGCGCCCTCGGCACCGCGATCGTCGACCTGGAACCGGGCGCCTCGCCGGGCCGGCTCCGGGACGCGCTGGCCCGGGCGCTGGGTGACTCGACGCTGCAGCTGGCGTTCCAGCAGCCGGGCGGGGCCGGTCACCTGGACACCTTGGGCCAGGCCGTCGACCGGTCCGTGGCGCCGATAGCGGGCTCGGGCGGGACCGTCCTGGTCTACGACGAGGGACTGGAGCTCGAGCCGCAACTGGTCAAGCTGACGGCAGCGGCGGCCAGCATGGCCCTGGAGCACACCCGGCTGCAGGCCGAGGTGCAGGCCCAGCTCGAGCAGGTCCGCGCCTCCCGGGCCCGGCTCGTCGAGGCCGGGGATGCCGAACGGCGCCGGCTGGAGCGCGACCTGCACGATGGCGCGCAGCAACGGCTGGTGACGCTGAGCCTGGCGCTGGGGATGGCCCGCGACCGTGCGGCGGGGGCGGACCCGGAGCTGGAGGCGCTGATCGACTCGGCGGGCAAGGAGGCGCGGGAGGCGCTGACCGAACTGCGTGAACTGGCCCGCGGGATCCATCCCGCGGTGCTGACCGAAACCGGGCTGACCGGAGCGGTCCAGGCGCTGGTCGAGCGCTCGCCGGTGGCCGCCACGATCACCGCGGTGCCGGACGAGCGGTTCCCTGCGGCCATCGAGGCCACCGCGTACTTCGTCGTATCCGAGGCGCTGGCCAACGTGGCCAAGCATGCGATGGCCGACGGCGCCCAGGTCACGATCCGCAGGCGGCGGCCCGGACGGCTCGTGGTCGAGGTCAGCGACGACGGGGCCGGAGGCGCCCGGCCCGAAGGATCGGGGTTGCGGGGGCTGGCCGACCGGGTGGCCTCGGTAGGCGGCGTGCTGCGGGTGGACAGCCCGCCGGGCGGCGGGACCCGCCTGGAAGCGGACATCCCGTGTCCGTGACGGCCGGGCCAGCGGAGCCCAAGGCGCGGCTGCGCGTGGTCATCGCGGAGGATACGGTGCTGCTGCGCGAGGGACTGCGCCGGGTCCTGACCGACGCAGGCCTGGACGTGGCCGGCACGGCCGCCGACGCGGACCAGCTGCTGAAGCTGGTCCAGGCGCTAAGTCCCGACGTCGTGCTCACGGACATCCGGATGCCGCCCACCCAGACCACCGAGGGCCTGCAGGCGGCGCTGGAGATCCGCCGCCGGTGGCCGGGCACGGCCGTCATCGTGGTGTCACAGCACGTCGAAACCGAGCACCTGTTTGAGCTGTTGGCTGGCGATCCGCGTGGCATCGGCTACGTGCTCAAGGAGCGGGTCGCCGACATCGCGCAATTCACCGCCGCGATCCACCGGGTGGCCGCGGGCGAATCGGTGATCGACCCGCAGGTGGTGTCCCGGCTGGTCGCCCGGCCCCGACGGAACAGCCCGCTAGAGACACTCACCGAACGCGAGCTTGCCGTGCTGGCCCTGATGGCCGAAGGCCGGTCTAACCAGGCGATCGCGCTGCAGCTTTACATGTCACCTAAGACGGTGGAAACCCACGTCGGCAACCTGTTCGGCAAGCTCGGCCTGCTCCCCGCGGCCCAAGATCACCGGAGGGTGCTGGCCGTCCTGACCTACTTGCGCCGGTAGGGTCGAGCCCATGGCAGGCGAGGTTGGCGAGCTCACCCCCCACGAGGGTGACCTGGAGCCTGATGAGGAGTACGACGGCCTGCTCTTCGCCGGCACCTCGTTCGACGAGAGCGCCGCCGGGAACTGCCACTTCCTGGACTGCGCGTTTGTGAATGTGTCGTTCGGCGACGCCCGGCTTCGGAAATCCAGGTTCACCGACACCACGATGCGAGACACCAGGTTCGTGTCCAGCGACCTAGCGGAAACCGGCTGGCTGGACGTGACCCTGACCGGCTGTGCGCTGGCCGGGGTGCAGGCCTTTTCTGCCTCACTGCGCCGGGTGAGATTCCGCGACTGCAAGCTCGACTCGGTGAACTTCCGCAGTGGCACGCTCACCGACGTGACGTTCGAGAACTGCCTGCTGCGGGACATCGAGTTCGGCGGCGCCCGGCTGCTGCGGGTCAGCTTTCCCGGCAGCACCCTGACCCGGGCGGACTTCGCCCAGGTGACCTGCACCGACGTGGACCTGCGCGGCGCCGGGCTCGGCATCACCGCCGGGTACGAGTCGCTGCGCGGCGCCACCATCGACAGCGTCCAGCTAGTCGGGCTGGCCCCGCTGCTCGCACGTCATCTCGGCATCACCGTCGCCGACTGAAGGGATCGCCGCAGGCATGCACTATTACCGGCATGATCTCGCCCTCATCCACGACCGGGGCCACGGACAGCACGCCGACCGCTGCGCCCCCGGCATCACCGAACTCCTCTCGCCCGTTCGCGGTGGGCTCGTGCTCGAGCTCGGCTGCGGCAGCGGCGCGCTGACCCGGCACCTGCTGGCCGCGGGATTCCAGGTCATCGCGACCGACGCCTCGCCTGACATGCTCCTCCTAGCGCGAGCGGCGCTCGGCCCGGGCGCGGACCTGCGGCGGCTTACCCTGCCCGAGGACCCGTTGCCCGACGCGGACGCGATCGTCTCGGTCGGCCACACCATCAGCTACCTGCCCTCCGCCGCCGCCATCGACCGGACCCTGGTGGCCATGGCCGACGTGCTGCGGCCCAGCGGGGTGCTCGCGATCGACATCCTGGACCTGGCCTTCGGCCAGATCGATCCGGGCCGGGAGAGCTCGGGCCGGGTGGCCGCGGACTGGGCCGTCATCGCCCAGTATTCCCGGCCGGAGCGGGACAGGTTCGTCCGGGATATCACCACGTTCGTTCCGGATGGATCTGGGGCATGGCGGCGCGGCGGTGAGCGGCATGAGAACGTGCTCGTGGACACCTCCGGCATCCCGGCACTGCTCAGGGACCATGGGGTGGATGCGGTGGTGGGGTCGGCGTTTGGCGAGGCGGAGCTGCCGCCTGGGCTGGTCGCGGTGACCGGTAAGAAAGACGCCTCGGCGGGCTGACGGCATCGTCAATGGCCTGCCGCGGCCGCCAAGTCATAGCTGACGCCGGTGAGCTTTTCGGACTCCTCCCACAGGCGTTGGGCCAGGCCTCGATCGCGTGCCCGTTCGCTGGGCTGGAGCACCGCGGGATATCCGGTGAACTCGTGCCATCCGCCTGGTCCGACGTACGCTCCGCCGGTTATGCCGGGATCGACAGCGGCTCGGACCAGCGACAAGGCGCCGACGTCGGCGGGGTGAGTGATCGGCCGGGCCAGCCCCCAGGACGGACCGCGGAACATCCACGGCATGTGCCGGTTCAGCTCGGTGCGCGCGCCGCCCGGATGCGCGGCGACAGCGATGGTCGGGACCCGCGCCTGGGTGAGTTTCGCCTGAAGCAGCTGCGCGAAGAGCAGGTTCGCCAGCTTGGACCGGCTGTAAGCGGCGTTCGGCCGGTACCGCTCGCGGTAGGCCAGATCGCCGAAGTCGATGTCGCCCGCGCGGTGCGCCGGGCTGGACAGCACCACGACGCGAGACCCGGCCACCGGCAGCAGCAGGTCGAGGACCAGCCCGGTGAACGCGAAATGACCGAGGTGGTTCGTGCCGAAGTGCGTTTCGAATCCGTCGGCCGTCTGACCCCGGGGAGCCCACATCACGCCCGCGTTGTTGACCAGCACGTCGACGCTCGGGTGACGGGACCGGAGCTCGGCCGCGGCCGAACGCACCGACGCCAGTGACGCGAGGTCGACAGTGAGCGTGTCGAGGCGAGCGCCTGGCGCCTGGGAAGCGATGCGCTTGCTCGCCTGATCGGCTCGCTGCGGATCACGGCAAGCCAGTACCACCTCCGCACCGCGGCTGGCCAGGATCCTTGCGGTTTCGAAACCCACGCCGGTATTCGCGCCGGTGATGACAACTGTCCGGCCATCCTGGGCCGGCACGTCGGCCACAGTCCAGCGGCTCGCTTGCCCGAGCACGTCGGCCTTCCTCTCCCGGCCTGGCCCAGTCGTCCGGACCGTGCCAGCCAATAGCTGTGCTGCCAATAGGTGTGTTCAGCAGGCTAGAATCGGGACGGTCATCCCGTTTGGAAGTATCCGGGATGGTCATCCCGTTTGTCAAGGAGAGCAGAAGAGAGCGCCCGACGGATGCCCAAGCACCCTTCGCGAGCCGACGTCCAGGCCGTGCGAGCTGGCGCGGACGGCCAGGTTTCGTCAGCTCGCGCGGACGGCCGACGCCGTCCCCTGCGCGCCGACGCCCTGCGCAACAGGGAGCGAGTGCTCGAGGTCGCCTTCACCGCTTTCGCCGCGGAAGGGCTGTCGGTGCCGGTCCACGAGATCGCTCGGCGGGCCGGTGTCGGGACAGGGACCGTGAGCCGCCACTTTCCGACGAAAGAAGCCCTCTTCGAAGCGGTCTTCGTCAGCCGTGTCGAGCGACTGGTGGCCATGGCAGGACAACTCGGAGAAGCAGATGACGCCGGGGCCGCGTTCTCCGGCTTCTTCGCCACGCTTGTCGCGGAAGGGGCCGCTAACCGCGGGCTGGCCGACGCGCTCACCGGCGCTGGCTTCGATATCAAATCCGCCGCCTCCGGGCCAGAGCATGACGTCATGGGCGCGCTGCGCGACCTGCTTGCCCGGGCCCAGCAGGCCGGATCCGTCAGGCACGACATCGACACCGCTGATGTGATGGCGCTCATCACCGGATGCCTAGCCAGAGAGTCCGATCCGCAGGTCCCCGCCGCGCGTGACCGCCTGATCTCGGTCGTCCGGGAAGGCCTCCGTCCCAGCCGGTGAAGCGCGCCGGTCGCGGTGAACGGAGTCAGTAACTGACCTCTTACCAGGTCAGTTCGGCGATCCGGGATAAGGATTAGCCGTCCGGAGCCGCCCCGCCGTCGTAGCCGTGGGGCGGTGCCGGTCATATGGGGTAGCGCGTCGGCTCAGTGACGTACTGGCGGCCGGACGGGGCGGTCCAGCGGAAG
>Ga0302308_10002297_pt1 | contig 15498 bp, 13 predicted proteins | sample III_Palsa_E3_3_FD_200531 | JGI IMG/M metagenome (GOLD analysis project Ga0302308, IMG submission 200531) | Peat permafrost microbial communities from Stordalen Mire near Abisko, Sweden - III_Palsa_E3_3 | ecosystem: Environmental > Terrestrial > Soil > Palsa > Peat permafrost | place: Sweden... | reverse complement strand
CGTCGGCGAGCTCCATCATGCCCTCGGTGCGGCGGTCGCGGTAGTGAAAGGGCAGGCCCAGCAGCCGGCGCGATCCATCGAGCAACCCGTAATCGACGCCCCAGGCATCGATACCGATGCCGGCGAAATGGTCCGAGCCCGCGGCGGCTCGGGTGAGACCCGTGAGGATCTCGGAGAACAGCGACAGGACGTTCCAGTGCAACCCGTCGGGGAGTGACACCGGCGCGTTCGCAAAACGGTGCTCCTCGCGCATGTCGATGCGCTCGCCGCTCAGGCGACCGACGATCACGCGGCCCGATTCGGCGCCGAGATCGACCGCCGCGAACGATGGGCCGAGCTCAGTCAAGGTGGAAGATCTCCTCGAGGCGGCTGAGCGACTGGTCCGGTGCCGCCTCGATCTCAAACAGCGGTGCCATCTCGGCCTGCCATCGCTCGTTGACGGCTTCGGCCTGCATCGCCGCGAGCGCGGCCTCGAAGTCATCGGTCTCGACGTAGCCGACGATCAGGCCGTCGTCACGGGCGAACAGCGAGTAGTTTCGCCAGCCGGCCCGCCGCAGCGCGTCGAGCATCTCGGCCCAGACGTCGCGGTGGCGCTCCTTGTACTCGGCCATCGACTCGGCCCGCGCACGCATCAGAAAGCACACGCGCTCGGTACGCTCGCGCGGGCTCACACCGTCACCAGCTCGAGCTCGAGGAGATCCGCGACCGCCCGAAGCTCAGCGATTCGGTGGCCGGTTCCGAGCGCCCAGTGATGGTTGACGGCCGTCGCGCACCAGGCGTCGCACCACTCTCCGGGGTCGCGGCCGAAGTCGACGCGGGAGGTCGTGTTGCCGATCTGCAGCAACGGGCCGCCGACGACGGCGCCTTCGGACGCGACGAGCCGCAGGCGGCCGTCCCGGAGTTGCGTCAGCCCGAGTGCGGTGACCGGGCCGTGCGCCACATCGAACTCGACCGACACGCCGTATCCCCGCTTTCCGTGGTAGACGCCGAGGCCGCGCAGCAGCGGACGCCGCTCGCTGATGCCGAGGTGGGCCGGGCCGTCATGCCCCATCTCGACGACGCCGTCGGCGAAGTTGAGCGCCTGGATCTCGGTGAACGAGCCCCCGGCCCCGAGGCGGTCCATGATCAGCATCGCCAGCGATGCCCGCAGTTCGTATTCGCCGCAGGCCGGCACGTGCGCGGCAGTCAGCAGCGACGCTCCGAGGATCATGCCCGCGCCGAGCCGCTCGTGCAGCTCGCCTTCCAGACCACGGTGGTAGTAGGCGAGCGTGTCGAGCGAGAAGTCGGCGGCGAGGCTCTCGAGTCCGAGCGCGACCCGCACCGCCCAGCTCAGGTCGTCCGCTTCGACCGACGGATCGAGCTCGAAGATGCCGCGCACCTGTTCGACCTTGCGCTCGATCGCCTCGTCGCTGAAGGCGGCCAAGCGGACGCGAAGGTCGTCGAACTCGAGGATCTCGATGTGGCCGCCGAGCTGCCCGGGCACGAGCGTGATGTCGGTTGCGACGTCGAGCATGCCGGGGTAGAGGTGGCCCATCAGGCCGTGGCGGCCGTGGCGCAGCACGCGCCGGACGAGTGCCGCGCGGACCCACGCCTCGACGCGCCCCCACGCGCGTTCGTCGGCCAGATGGCCGGACACGGAGCGGAAGGCGATCCCGCATCGTTCGAACGCGTTGCCGATCTCGGGCAGCGGGCAGGCTCCGCAGTACGCGAGCCACTCTCCCGTGCCGAACCGGGCGTGGTCCATCGCCTCGGACGGCTGAAGATTGACGAGCAGGACGGGCGCCTCGGCCCGCTGGGCGATCGGCACGACCATGCTCGAGGTCAAGTAGGTGGCGACGAACACGACGAGGAGGTCGCAGCCGGCGACGCGCAGCTGCTCGGCCGCCCGCGCCGAGTCCTCCGCGTCCGAGACGAAGCCCGCATCGACGACGTCGGCGTCGATCGCGCGCAGCCGCGTTGAGACGGCGTCGGCCGAGCGGCGGAGCGTCGGGAGCAGATCCGGGAACTGCGGCCAGTAGGCGCCGAGGCCGCCGGAGACGAGCCCAATGGTCGGGCGCGTTGCGCGCGCGAGCGACGGGATGTCCGGCGATCTCAGCGTTGTCGGTTCAGTCATCGTGAGCTGTCATTTCCGAGCGCGGCCGGTCGGCTCCCCGGTCCGGGTTCTCCGGGGAGCCGATGGCTGTCAGATCAGAAGTGGAACTGGTTGATGTTGGCCTTGTCGAATACGGTCGGCGGGCCGAGCACCACGGACAGACCCGTCCCAGCCGCCGGCGGGAGGATCTTGTAGGTGCCGAGCTTGCCGGCCGAGAACGTCTCGCCTGCCTTCAGCGGAACCCCGGAGGCGAGGCTCGCTGCCGCATACCCGGCGAGGTAACCGAGGTTTGCAGGATTCCACAGCTCAAACTCCTTGCACGTCCCGTCGAGGACGTATTTGCGCATCTGGGATGGAAGCCCCAGTCCCGTGAGGGTCAGAGTCTTGAGCAGTGACTTGTGCGTGTCGAGGTACTGGGCCGCGGTCGAGATGCCCACCGTGGTCGGGGAGATGATCCCGCGAAGGTCCGGGTGAGCGGACAGAAGGCCTTCGAGAACCGTCAGCGACGTCGCCGGGTCGTCGTTGCCATAGACGATCGAGACGAGCTTCATGTTCTTGTACTTGGGCTGCTTGAGCTCGAGCTTCATGTACTTGATCCACGAGTTCTGGTTCGTCGCCGTGGCGGCGGCGGACAGAATCGCGATCTGGCCCTTGTAGCCGATCTCCTTGCCGAGGATCTGCACCTCGCTCTCGCCGATCTCGGGCGTGCTCGCCTGGTTGATGAACAGGTGGTTCGGGCACGTGACGTCCGAGTCGAACGAAACGACGGTGATGCCGGCGGCCTGCGCTTGGGCCAGCTGCGGGCAGAGCGCCGTCGGGTCGTTCCCGGCGATGATGATCGCGTTCGCGTGTGCCTGGATCGCCGCCTGGATCGACGGCTCCTGCGCGGCGGCCGTGTCGGTCGTGCCGCTGCTCACGGTGACTGTGCCACCGAGCGCTGTGATCGCGGACTTGACGCCGCCGTCTGCGATCACCTCGTAGGGGTTGATCGTGTCCTTCGGAATCGCGTACACGACCAGGCCCTTCTTGATCGTGACCGCCGCGTTCTTCGCGGCCAGGGCGGCCGTCGCTGCAACGGCCAGCACGGCGATCGCCAGAAGCCCGATCGTCGTCCGCCGCTTGCGTATGAGGAACTTCACTGCGTCCTCCTCCGTATTGGTTTAACTGTGTAACCCGGAAGCGCGGTGTGGTCCGCGCCGTTCATGACCCCGCGGAGAGCGCCGGGGACAACTTTTGTGGTGATCACGTCACACCCCGTGCCAGCTTCGGCTGGCGGAACCGCCGCAGGCGAGCCCGCGCGCGGCGGTAGCCCTCGGCGCCGTTGGGAACGAGCACGCTGAGCAGCAGCAGGACCCCGAACACGATCTGCTGCTCCTCGGAGCTGATGTTGATCAGGGTGAACGCGACCTGGGAGAGTCCGACGATGATCGCCGCCAGGACGACCCCGAAGATCGTCCCGCGTCCCCCGAAGATCGAGACGCCGCCGAACAGCACGACCGCGACGACGTTCAGTTCGAGCCCGCTCCCGGCTGTATAGATCGACGAGTCGTTCTGCAGCGCGTAGACGATGCCGGTGGCGGCGCAGACGACGCCCGAGGTGATGTAGAGGATGAGCTTCGTCCGATTCACCCGGATGCCGGAGAAGAACGCCGCTTCCTTGTTCAGCCCGATCGCGTACAGCGACCGCCCGACCGGCGTCTTGTGCAGGATCACCCCGTAGACGAGCGCGAGCACGAGGAAGAAGAAGAAGGGGTAGGCGAGGTGGGCGAAGATCGGGGCGAACCCGACGGTCGTCAGCGAGGTGGGGTAGCCACTGACCTCGTTCGCTCCGAGGATCACCTCGGCGATCCCGCGGAACATCGTCAGCGTTCCGATCGTGACGGCGATCGAGGGCAGGCCCAGTCGCGTCACGAGGAACCCGTTCAGGGCTCCACCGGCCGCGCCGACCGCGAGCGCGATGATCATCGCGCCGGCCACTCCGGTGCCGTGCGCGAATGCGTAGCCGAACATCGTGGCGCCCAACCCCAGCATCGCTCCGACCGACAGATCGATCTCGCCGGTGATCACGATCAGCGTCATCGGCATCGCCATGATCGCCACCTGACCGATATCGAGGCCCCCGAAGAAGATCGTCGTCGTCGAGAAGAAGGCGGAGGACTCCGCCGTGCCGAAGACGACCACCGCGATCAGGACCAGGACGAGCGCCGCTTCCCAGCGCAACATGCCCATCGCTCGATGTGGCGGGGCCGGACTGACACGTGCCGCCTCACTTGGCATAGGTCACTCCCTCCTTCGCGAGCATCGCCCGTGATGCCCGCACCGCGACGAGCCGGTCGAACGAGATTGCCGCCAGCAGCAGGGCGCCGGCGATCGCCGAGTTCCAGAAGGCCGTGATTCCGGCGGCGACCAGCGCTTGGTTGATCACCTGCAGGAGGACGGCTCCGAGCACCGCCCCGATCACGGTTCCGCTTCCTCCGAAGATCGCAACCCCGCCGACGACGACGGCGGTGATGACGATCAGCTCATAGCCGGTGCCGGCCGTGGAGTTGACGGTCGCGACCTGGGCCAGGAACAGCACCCCCCCGAGTCCGGCGAGCGCTCCGCTGATCACGAACACCGTGAACACCCGCAGCGTCACAGGGATGCCCGCCAGCACCGCGGCGTCGGGATTGGACCCGATCGCGTACAACTCCCGTCCGGCGGGAAACGCGATCATCCACGCGGTCGCGAGGAGGGCCACCGCGACGACGATCACGAACAGCCACGGGATCCCGAGGATCGTGGAGTACCCGATCGAGATGAAGCCGTGCGGAATCACGCTCGGCTCGATCTGAACGCCGCTGCCGATGATGTTGACGAGCCCGCGGATGATGTAGAGCCCGGCGAGGGTGACGACGAGGCTGGGGACGCGGGCCAGCGTCGTGATCAGCCCGATGATCGCCCCACAGCCGGCTCCGACGCCGATCCCGGCGAGGAAGATCAGCACCATCGACGTGTGCGGATCGTGGTTGAACATCTCGCCGACCGTGAACGCCGACAGGCCGAGCGTCGAGCCGACCGACAGGTCGACGTTGCGCGTGATGATCACCATCGTCTCGCCGACGGCGAGCAGGACGTAGATCGCGCCGACCGAGAGGATGCCCTGGATGCTCGACGAGCTCGCGAAGCTCGAGTTGCGGATCGTCGTGATCCCGAAGATGACCAGGACGATGATGGCGATCACCACCGGGCGGAAGCGCGTGATCGTCTCCGCGACGCGGTGGCCCGAGGCGGCCGGAGGCTCGTAGCCGACGATCTCAGGGCGGGTCGCGGCGGTCACGTGGCACTCGCCTCGTAGGCGCCGGCGGCGGCGGCGATCACGGATTCCTCGGTCGCTTCCTCGGCCGAGAACTCGTGCACCAGCCTCCCCTCGCGGATTACGAGAATGCGATCGGAGAGCAGCAGCAGCTCGGGCAGCTCCGACGAGATCACCATCACGGCGACGCCCTCGCGCGCCAGATCGATGAGCAGGCGGTGAACCTCTGCCTTGGTCCCGACATCGATTCCGCGGGTGGGCTCGTCGACGATCATCAGCGCGGGCCGGCGACTCAGCCACTTGGCGAGCACGACCTTCTGCTGATTGCCACCCGACAGCGTCGAGACGGGGTCGCTGATCCGGCCGTACTTGACCTGGAGTCGGGCGGCCCAGGACGTGGCGAACTCGCGCGAGACGCCGCCCGCGATCAGTCCGTGGCGGCGCACTCTCGCCAGCGACGCGAGGATGATGTTGCGCTCGATCGACTCTGGCATGACGAGGCCGTGCTGGCGGCGGTCCTCGGGCACGAGCGCAATCCCCGCCTGCATGGCCGCGGTCGGTGAGCCCTTCCTCAACGGCTCGCCGGCGATCGTCACGCCGCCCGCGTCGTAGCGTTCGATCCCGAAGATCGCCTCGGCGATCTCTGTCCGGCCGGCACCGACGAGGCCCCCGAGCCCGACGATCTCACCGGCGCGTATCTCGAAGCTGATGTCGACGAACTTGCCCTCGCGGGTGAGCCGTTGCACGCCCAAGACGACGTCGCCGGGCGCCGACCCGGCCGCTTCCGGGCGGGCCTCGAGGTCGCGTCCCACCATCGCGCGAACGAGCTGGTCGGTGCTCAGCGCCGACGCCTCCTTCGCTAGCACCGAGCGCCCGTCGCGCATGACGGTCACCCGCTGGCACGTCTCGAACACCTCATCGAGCCGGTGCGAGATGAACAGCACGGCGGCGCCGTCCTCGCGCAGGGCCTCGATGACCCGGAACAGACGGCTAACCTCGGCGGCCGACAGCGCCGCCGTCGGCTCGTCCATGACGATCACGCGCGCATCTAGGGTCAGTGCCTTCGTGATCTCGACGATCTGCTGGTCGGCGATCGACAGGCCACGGGCGATCCGGTCCGGATCGAGTCGCACATCGAGGCGGCGCAGCACCGCCCGAACCTGATCCCGCATCGCCGGGCGATCGATCCGGCCACCGCCGCGACGGGGCATCCGGCCCATGAACACGTTCTCCGCCACGTCCAGATCGGGGAACAGCGTCGGCTCCTGGTAGATCACCGCGATCCCCGCGTCACGCGCCGCGGCTGGACCGACGAGCTGTACCGGCGCGCCGTTGATCTCGAGCGTGCCGCTATCCGGCTGGTGCACGCCCGCGAGCATCTTCACCAGGGTCGACTTGCCCGCGCCGTTCTCGCCGACGAGCCCATGGGCCTCGCCCCTGTAGAGATCGATCGACCCGTCTACGACGGCCTGAACAGCTCCGAAGGACTTCTTCGCGTGGACGACCGAGAGGATCGGCCGACTCGCCAAATCCATCGTGCCATCCACAGCTGCCTGTCCGACTGCCACCGGCGGCGTCCTCTCTCCGATCTCCTCACCGCGGGTGCCAACCGGCGTTGCTACAGCTCACTTCTGGTGCAACATGGTCAGCTTCCGCAGGATCCGAGCATATTCGATCAAAGAAGATCACGCAAATGTCAGAACATTCGTGCGGGACCGCGCTCAGTCCGGTGCGCGAGCTGCCCAGCTCGGCATCGCGCCGACCTGGCTGACGCTGTTCGCCGCCGCCTGCATGGCGAGCTCGGGTCCGCCGACGAGGTATCCGGCGGCGAGGGCGTCGCCGGCTCCGGTCGTGTCGACCGGCTCGACCGCGAGGGCCGGGTAATGACCCTCCGGAAACCTCGCTCCGTCCGGTCCGAGCTTGATCACCCACGTGCAATCGAACTCCGGCACCGCGGCACGTTCGGCCTCGGTGGCGAACACCAGATCGGGCGCGAGCGCCTCGAGGCGCTCGATGAAGCTGCGTCGACCGACGATGCTGATGTCGTGGGCGGAGGCGAGGTCGAGCGTCCGCCGCGGCGCCAGCCGCGCCGCCTCGATCGCCGCCTCAGCCATCGGCTCGCTTAGCAGGCAATAGCCCGAGACGTGGAGGACGTCGGCATCCTCCACCCACGCGCGTTCGAAATCGGCCGGGGTGAGCATCGACGCGATGCCGCGGTCCGAGGCCATCGTCCGCCGTCCCTCGCCGTCGCCGATCGAGACGACGACGCCGCCCCGGCCGTCGAGCACGGGGCCGAGGAGCTCCACGCCGTACCGCGCCAGGCTCCTCGCCGCGAGCTCGCTCGAGACGTCTGTCCCGCGAACGCAGATCAGCCGGCTCCTGGCTCCGAGGAAGCCGGCCCAGGCGGCGACGTTCGCCGCCTGCCCTCCGGGCGTGAACCGGATCGTGGCCGGCGTGTCGGAGTCGGCTGCGAGCTGACGCGTTGGGAGCACGATCACGTCGAGCATCAGGTCGCCGATCGTGCAGATCGTCGGCGCGCGCCGCTCGACCTCCGGCTCGGCGGGGTGGTCGTCCATCTCCCAATGATCCCGACAGCGACGCGGGGACGCAGGCACAGAGCAGCCACAGTCTGGGTTAGTCTCGACCGATGGCGTTGGCGAGCTCGGCATGGCCCACAGTCGCCGTCTCCGAGCGAGTTGCGGCGGCGCTACGGGATCGAGCCCCGGTGGTCGCGCTCGAGTCGACGATCATCACGCATGGCCTGCCCCGCCCGGAGAACGCGCAGGCCGCGCGCGAGTTCGAGCGGACGGTGATCGACCACGGTGCCGTCCCCGCCACGATCGCGGTCCTCGACGGAGTTCCCCATGTCGGCCTCGAGCCCGATCAGCTCGAGCGGCTCGTCAGCGCAGGCTCTCCGCACAAGCTGAGCGCACGCGATCTGCCGCTGGCGATGGCGCAGCGAGCGACCGGAGGCACGACGGTCGCCGCGACCGCGCTGCTGGCCTCCCGGGTCGGGATCCGGGTGTTCGCCACCGGTGGCATCGGCGGCGTCCACCGTGGCGCCGGCACGACCTTCGACGAGTCAGCCGACCTCGCGATCCTCGCCAACCGCCGGATCACGGTCGTCTCGGCCGGCGTCAAATCGATCCTCGACATCGGCGCCACGCTCGAGCGGCTCGAGACCCTGGGCGTCACGGTGCTCGCGTTCGGCACAAACCGCTTCCCCGCGTTCTGGCTCACCGACGGCGGCTACACGGTGGACGCCGTCGGCACCGTCGAGCAGGTCGCCGAGGTGATGCGAGCGCGTGACGCGCTCGACCTGCCCGGCGGGATCCTGGTGGCACATCCCCTTCCCGAACATGCGCAGCTCGACCCCGCTCTGCACGACCGCCTGCTCAGCGAGGCGCTCGCTGCCGCCGAGGCCCGATCGATCCGTGGCAAGGAGATCACCCCCTTCCTGCTGGAGTACATCCACGAACACACGGGCCGGACGAGCGTCAGTGTCAACCTCGAGATCGTCCGGGGCAACTGCCGGCTCGGCGCCGGCATCGCCCGTGCGTGGTCGGAGCTCCGAGCCGCAATGCGCGACTGAGGCTCACCCCGACGCTACGCCCGTCCGAGCCAGGCGGTCGACCGCTGTGACCACACCGTCGGTTCGCGACAGCCAGACCGAGTGATCGGTGTCGATCTCGACCACGGGGTCGCACCCCGCATCGGTGAACATCCGCCGCTGCATCTGCGGTGGGATGGCGCGGTCGCGAAGGCAGGTGATATAGGCGCGGGGGAGCGCCGCGAACGCCTCCGCGCGGTCGGGGTCGAGCCGGAACGGCTGCGTGAACGGGGCCACCGGCTGGGACACCGTGTGCTCGATCAGCCACGCGAGCTGCGTATCTGTACAGCACTCGCCGAGGGCGACCTTGACTGCCTCCGCAGGCAGCCTCGCGACCGGAGGATCGCCCTCGACCACCATGTTCGCCTGCACCTGGTCGCCGGCCGCCTCCGGGTAGTGCGTGAGCTCGAGCAGGCTCTGCCCGTCCCCGGGCAGGAACGCGGCGAGGTAGACGAGCTGGACGACCTGCTCGGGGGTGCGGGCGGCAGCTTGGGTGATCACCATCCCGCCCATGCTGTGCCCGACCAGCACGGCTGGCTCGCCGGCCGCGAGCACCTCGCACGTCCGTCGCGCGTACGCATCGAGGTCGACCTGCTCGATCGGCGTCTGGTCGGAACCCTGACCCGGCAGGTCGAACGTCTCGACCGTGTGCCCGGCCTCGCGCAGCCCCGGGAGCACCGGCTCCCAGACCCACGCGCCCGAGAACGCCCCATGCACGAGCACGATCCTCGCCATCTGCAAGCTCCTCTCCTCCGCAATGTGTCGGCGACATCATCGCCCGCGCGCGGGAGCGCTGCCGCGAACTTCGCACCCGCACGCAACACCGGCTGCACGGACCGGCAACTGGGGTTGACTTCGGCTCCGGCAAGCGCGTATAAGCGCCACACTGAGGCACGCCAGGTGGCCCGACGCGGGCCACCACCGTTGCGATGGAGGTCAGATGGCCAGCACAGTCCCGGCGCTGAGCGCCTTCCCCAGTCCCTACTCCATCGAGACCCCCGCGGGCTGCGAGGGCTGGGAGGAGATGTACCCGTACTACGCGGTCTTCGACGAGCACCGGCGCGACACCGACGAGCAGCGCTTCTGGTTCTGGAACTCGATGCACTTTCCGACGCCACACCCGGCGTTCGACGTGATCTGCATCGATTCGCCCTATCAGGCCGTCGGCTCCTGGCAGAACCGGGTGTTCGCGGTGCCGCCGGCGATGGGGATCGACTACCGGATCGTCAACGGCTACGTCTACATCTCCAGCAACCCGGTCACCGACCCGGACAAGATCGCCGAGCGGGCCGGTTACTTCCAGCGCCGCGCCGGCCACTACTACCAGAACTGGCCCGAGCTCTACGGGAAGTGGCGCACCAAGATGGAGGCGCTGATCGCCGAGCTGGAGGCCCTCAGGATCCCCGATCTGCCCGAGTACGAGGACGAGGAGGTCGCGCTCGAGGACGGCCGCAACACCGCGTTCTACGAGGTGCTCGATGCCTACGGGCGGCTGTTGCGGCTCGGCGACCTGATGTGGCAGCACCACTTCGAGTTCCTGCTGCTCGGGTACGGGGCCTACGCGACGTTCGCCGAGCTGTGCAAGACCCACCTCCCCGACATCCCCGACCAGCACATCGCCCAGATGGTCGCCGGTATCGACGTGTTGCTGTTCCGGCCCGACGCCGAACTGCGGCGCCTGGCGGCCCGCGCAATCGAGCTGGGCGTCGACGACGCCTTTGTGGAGGGCCGGACGCCGGCCGAGATCGAGGCCGAGCTCGGGGCCGGCGACGCCGGACGCGCCTGGCTCGCCGACCTCGAGGCGACCAAGCAGCCGTGGTTCAACATGGCGACCGGCGATGGCCTGACCCACGATTTCCACAGCTGGCTGGACGACCCGAGCATCCCGTTCGCCTCGATCACCGGCCACATCGCCGCGCAGCGCACCGGCGCGCGCTCGGTCCGGCCGACCGAGGAGATCGAGCGCGAGCGCGACCGGCTCGCCGAGGCGTACGGCGCGCTCCTGCCCGAGGAGGTCCGCGGTCCCTGGCGCGACCTGCTGGCGCTGTCCAAGACGGTGTTCCCATACGTCGAGGAACACAAGTTCTATTGCGACTACTGGTTCCTGACGCGCTGGTGGAACCGGGTCCGCGAGTTCGGTGCGCTGATGGCCAGACACGGCTTCCTCGAGGACGGTGAGGACATCTTCCAGATGACCCGGCACGAGGTCGCCACCGCGCTCGACGAGCTGCTGTTGACGTGGGCGACCGGCGGCAGGCCGCTCGGACCGCAGCACTGGCCCCCGATCGTCGCTCGCCGCAAGCAGCTGCTCGAGCGCCTCGCGCACTGGACCCCGCCGCCGGCGATCGGCGTCGCGCCGGCGGAGATCACCGATCCGATGACGATCATGCTGTGGGGCGTGACGACCGAACGCGTGCAGGAGTGGGCGCGCCAGCATGACGGCGGCGCCGAGCTGCGTGGCGCGGCCGCCTCGCCGGGGACGATCGAGGGGATCGCAAGGGTCGTCCGTGGGGTCAACGAGATCGCCGACATCCGCGAGGGCGAGATCCTCGTGTGCGGCTCGACCTCCCCGGCATGGGCGCCGATCTTCTCGAAGATCAAGGGCACCGTCACCGACGTCGGCGGAGTGATGTCGCACGCTGCGATCGTCTGCCGTGAGTACGGCCTGCCGGCGGTCGTCGGCACCGGGCGCGCGACCACGCTGATCCACACCGGCCAGCGGATCCGGGTCGACGGCACCGCGGGCGTGGTGGCGATCCTCGAGCCGTGAGCCGGCCCGGCGTGCCAATCGACGTTCGTCCGCTGTCGTCGCTGCGCGGTGGCGACGAGCCCTCCTTCGGTGGCAAGAGCAGCGCGCTCGGCGAGCTGCTCGCCGCCGGGATCCGCGTGCCGGCCGGGTTCGCGCTGCCGTGCGAGGCCTCCGAGCACTTCATCGCCGAGGCCGGACTCGAGCCGAAGATCAGCGCGGCGCTACAGCGCGCCCGCGGCGGCGAGCTCGCGGAGGTCACGGCGGCCGCACACCAGATCGCCGGGGCGATGCGCGCCGTCGAGCTGCCGCAGGCCGTACGCGCGGCGGTCGCCGAGCACTACCGGCGCCTCGCTGAGGATGCCGGCGACGCCGCGCCGGCCGTCGCCGTCCGCTCGAGTGCGATCGGCGAGGACAGCGCCGAGGCGGCGTTCGCCGGGCAGCAGGAGACCTACCTGTGGGTCCGTGGCGCCGACGCCGTCTGCGATGCGCTCCGTGACTGCTGGATCAGCCTCTACAGCGCCGAGGCGATCAGCTACCGCGCCCACCTCGGCGGCGAGCGGCGCGCGGCGATGGGCGTGGCCGTGCAGCTGATGGTCGACGCCCACGTCGCCGGCGTCATGTTCACCTGCAATCCGGTCACCGGCGACCCCAGCATGATCGCGATCAACGCGAGCTGGGGGCTCGGCCCGGCGATCGTCGGCGGCGAGGTGACGCCCGACGACCTGCTCGTCTCGAAGGTCACCGGCGAGGTCGTGCGCGAGACCGTCAGCCAGAAGCTGATCGAGTACGTGCCGGACAGCGTCGCCGGCGCCATGGAGCGTCGCGAGGTGCCGCCCGAGCGCGCCGGTGCCCCGTGTCTCGACGGACCGGCGCGCGCCGCGCTGCTCGAGCTCGCCCGCGCTGCCGAGCGCCACTTCGGCTCCCACCAGGACATCGAATTCGCGATCGCGCGCACCGGCGCGCCCCCCGAGAACGTGTTCGTCGTCCAGTCGCGACCGGTGACCGGCGTCGCCCCGCGGGTGGGTGGGGTGGGTGCGGCGGCCTCAGCGCTCGGGCTCGTCATGCAGAAGTTCGGAGCCGGGGGCGCGTGATGCTGAGCGACGACGACGTCCGCGAGATCCTGCGGATCATCGACACGACGCCGCTGCGCGAGCTGCGGATCGAGACGAACGGCTTCAAGCTGCACGTGCTGCGCGGCGGGCAGCCTGCGACCGAGCCGCCAACGGCATCCGAGCGCCCGGGTGGGCGGGCCGAAATCGGCCTTGTGACGATCCCAGCGCCGATGCTCGGCACCTTCTTCCGCCAGGAGGCGCCGGGCGAGCCGCCGTTCGTCGAGGTTGGCAGCCGCGTCGAGCCGGACACGACGGTCTGCATCATCGAGGTGATGAAGATGATGAACTCGGTCGCGGCCGGCGTGTCCGGGGTGGTCGCCGAGGTGTGCGCGACGAACGCTGAAATGGTCGAGTACGGCGCGCCGCTGTTCCGCGTGGAGCCGGCGTGAGGCGAGTGCTGATCCCGAACCGCGGCGAGATCGCCGTGCGGATCGTGCGCGCCTGTCGCGACGCCGGCCTCGAGTGCGTGATCGCCTGCTCGGACGTCGACCGCGACGGCGCCGCCGCGCAGCTCGCCGACGCCAGCGTGTGCATCGGCCCCGCGCCCGCCGCCGCGAGCTACCTGCGCGACGACGCGGTCGTGCAGGCGGCGCTCGGGACCGGCTGCGACGCGATCCACCCGGGCTACGGGTTCCTCGCCGAAAGTCCGCGCCTCGCCCGGCGCGCCGAGGAGCACGGGCTCACGTTCGTCGGTCCGCCGTCGGCGGTGATCGAGCTGGCGGGCGACAAGCTCAGGGCGCGCGAGCAGGCGGCCGCGGCGGGATTGCCGGTACTGCCCGGACGGATGGTCGCCTCGGCGGTGGCCGCCGTGGCCACCGCCGAGGAGATCGGCTATCCCGTACTCCTCAAGGCGGCCGGCGGGGGCGGTGGCCGGGGGATCAAGCTCGTCCGCGACGGCGCCGAGCTAGCGCCGCTGCTGGGCCTCGCGCGCAGCGAGGCGCGCGCCGCGTTCGGCGACGAGCGCGTCTACGTCGAGCGGTTCATCGCCGCGGCGCGGCACGTCGAGGTCCAGATCGCCGCCGGCGCCGATGGCGAGGTCGTGCACCTCGGCGAGCGCGACTGCTCGGTCCAGCGGCGCTACCAGAAGCTGGTGGAGGAGTCGCCCGCGCCGGAGCTGTCGGACGCGGCCCGCGCCGCGATCCACCGCGCGGCCGTGGAGTTCGCCGAGGCGATCGGCTACCGCAACCTCGGGACGGTCGAGTTCGTCGTCGACGCCGACACAGAGGAGTTCTTCTTCCTCGAGATGAACTGCCGCATCCAGGTCGAGCATCCGGTGACCGAGGTGCTCACCGGCCGGGACCTCGTCGGGCTGCAGCTCCGGGTCGCCGGCGGCGCGCCGCTCGACTTCGATCAGGACGATGTCCGCTTCGACGGGCACGCGATCGAGTGCCGCCTGTGCGCCGAGGACCCGGCACGCGGCTTCCAGCCCTCGCCGGGGACGCTGAGGCGGTTCTCGGTGCCCGAGCTTCCCGGACTGCGGGTCGACACCCACTGCGCGGCCGGCGTCACGATTCCGCCCTACTACGACTCGCTGATGGCGAAGCTGATCGCAGGCGCGCCGACGCGCGACCGGTCGCTCGAGCTGCTGCTCGAGGCGCTCGAGGAGACCGAGGTGGAGGGCGTCGAGACCAACAGGGCGCTGCTCTCGAGCGTGCTCCAGCGCCCCGAGTTCCAAGCCGGCGCGGTCACCACCGACTGGTTGGAGCGGGCGATCGCATGATCCAGGGTCGCCAGATCGGGATCGTCGACACGACGATGCGCGACGGCAATCAGAGCCTGTGGGGAGCGGTCGGGCTGACGACCCCGGACGTCGTGCAGATCGCGCCGGTCGTCGAGCGGGTCGGCTACACGGCCTGCGACTTCACGTCGAGCACGCACATGGCCGTCTCGGTCCGCTTCCACAAGGAGGACCCATGGGAGCGGATCCGCCTGGTCAGCGCGGCGATGCCCGCGACGCCGCTGAGCATGATCGGCACGGGCATGCGTTTCATCTCCTGGGTGCCTGCCGCCGAGGACCTGATCGAGCTGTCGTTCCGGGCGGTCGCCCGCAACGGCATCCGCCGCTTCCAGATCGCCGACCCGTCCAACGATCCCGCCAGGATCAGGCGGATCGCCGCGCTCGCCAAGCGCAACGGGATCGAGGAGGTCGTGATCGGCCTCACGTACTCGATCAGCGACGTCCACACACACGCGTACTACGCGCAGCGGGCCGCCGACCTCGCCGACTGCCCCGACATGGACCGCCTGTATCTCAAGGACCCGGGCGGCCTGCTGACGCCCGACGCGGTCCGGGAGCTCGCGCCGCCGCTGCTCGCCGCCGCCGGCGCGCGCCCGCTCGAGCTGCACAGCCACTGCACGATCGGGCTCGCCCCGTACGTGTACATCGAGGGCGTGCGCGCCGGCTTCCAGGTCGTCCACACCGCCTGCGGACCGCTGTCGCGCGGGACCTCACAGCCCGAGGTCGTCGCGACCGTGCGCAACCTCGAGGCAGACGGCGCGAGTACCGGGCTCGATCTCGAGGCCCAGGAGGAGGTCGCCCGCCACTTCGCCGCGGTCGCCGCGCGCGACGGGCGTCCGGTGGGTGCCCCGCAGGAGTTCGACGCTGCCTACTACCGCCACCAGCTGCCCGGCGGGATGGTG
>Ga0302308_10002292_pt1 | contig 15510 bp, 23 predicted proteins | sample III_Palsa_E3_3_FD_200531 | JGI IMG/M metagenome (GOLD analysis project Ga0302308, IMG submission 200531) | Peat permafrost microbial communities from Stordalen Mire near Abisko, Sweden - III_Palsa_E3_3 | ecosystem: Environmental > Terrestrial > Soil > Palsa > Peat permafrost | place: Sweden... | reverse complement strand
CCTAACGCGCGCGGCGCCAAACTAAAAGAGGCGGCACAGTAATGGAACAGCGCACAGACGACTGGTTCACGGCCAGGGCAGGAAAAATCACCGCATCGCGCATCGGCGACGTGATGGCATTTGCAAAGAAAGGCGGCGCGCCACTCAAAGCCAGGAAAGACTATGCGCACCAGCTCGCCGCCGAACGCCTTACAGGCAAGCCCCGCAAGCAGATCAAGGCGGCAGCGCTTGAATGGGGCCAGCGCATGGAACCCGAGGCGGTGGCCGCGTACGAGGCTAAAATCGGCGACTTTATTGAGCTTGTCGGCTTCGTCACGCACCCCCAGCACAGCTTCATCGGCGCGTCGCCTGATTTTCTTGTGGGCCTTGATGGCGGCGGCGAAATCAAATGTCCCGAATCAAGCGAAGTCCATCTGACCACGCTGCTGGAAGGACTGCCGCAGGAGCACATTGAGCAGATTCAAACCGGCATGTGGGTGACAGGGCGCCAATGGTGGGACTTCATTTCCTACATGCCTGACTTCGCACCCGATCGGCGCCTGTACGTTCAGCGCGTAAATCGGGATGACCTCTACATCGCAGCGATCGAGGCGGCTTGTCTGAGCCTGGAAGAGGAAGTCTGCGCCATCGTCAGCAAAATAATGCCGGAGCGTAAAGCAGCATGAGCGACCTCAATTCTTACAGCTTCACTGGACGCCTTGGCGCTGATGCCGAGGTTAAGTATACGGCCAGTGGCACAGCCATCTGGTCAGCGCGCGTTGCCGTTGGTTACGGCTACGGCGACAACAAAGGCACGAACTGGGTGACCACGCAAATGTTCGGTAAGCGCGCCGAAGGCTTGGGCAAGCTGGAATTGCTCAAGGGTGCGCAGATCGCGGCATGCGGTGAGCTGAGGCTTCGCGAGTACACCAAGAACGACGGCACGAAAGGCTATGCCACCGAGGTCAACGCGAGCGATGTGCATGTGCTGAGCTCGGCGCAACCGGCCGCAAGGCAAGCGCCTGCCCCGGCACCGCAGCGTAGTGCCGCAAGCCATCGCCAGGCAGCGGCACCCGCCCCGGTTTCAAATGCCGGCTTTGACGATGACGATATTCCCTTTTGAGGTGTGCCATGACCAAAGAACCGACCAAGCGTAGCGATTGGGAACTGTCTGGCGAAGGCCGGATGACGGACGCACAGCGACGCATGTTCAACGCGGTATGCGGGGATCTTGCAGCGCAAGTTATCTGGCACGGAAACCGCCTGAGCAAGGATGACTTTCGTCACCTACTGAGCGGCACTGTTCTCGGCTTTCGGATGATGCCGGCGTATGACGCAGGAACGGGCGCACCGGGTTTCATCATGCTTGGCGGCTCTTCTCTCGACCTCACGCGCAGCCAGGCGAAGGACGCTATCACGATGGGTTTGCACGTTGGCGATCACCCCGAAGATCAGGGCTTAAAGTCGAAGCCGGTTCACTGGTCCGACGTCGTATATCTCGCGATGGGATTCAACCCGCAGGACATGGCCGCATGAACAAAACCCACGACATGTTCGAAGGCTTCTTCGACAACACCCTAACCAACCACCGCGAGTACTGGTGCGAAGGCCGTAAGGGTCGTCACGGTCACAAGTCGGGCATCTCACCGGACAGTATCCACAAAGAGTTTCGCGCGCCGTGGTTGACGTATCCCGATGTACCTAGGGCATACCAAGCCAGCCAACTGCAAGCACACCCGGAAAGGAGACAGCCATGAGCAAATGGATCAGCGTCAAAGATCGTCTTCCAGTGCGAAAAGAATACGAGTTTGTAAGCTATCTCGTTTACTCGCCGCGCTTAGGCGTACGCATTGAAAATCAACATCCGTCGTGGTGGAACTACCGAGACAAACGCGGAAAGGAATTTCACGGCCCGCGCGTGACGCACTGGCAAAACCTTCCGAAAGCTCCAAAGGCCAGCCAATTTCAACCAAGTTTGGTGGGGAGAGATAACCAGTGACTACGGACTTGAATAAAGTAATCGAATGGTTTTGCAGTGATGACACCGGCATGTCGTCAGAAGCTATTGCAGCGCATATGTGGGGTGCTAATTCTAGATTGAAGTGTCGCGATATGTGGTGCGCGCCTTCTGATCCATCTGACCTTGGGCGTTGTTTGCGTTTGCTTAAATTATTTCCTGAATGGAAACCACGCATTCATGAAATGAAGAGTTACGGCAAAGAATGGACATTTTTTGTTGACCACTTCGCCGAACTTGAAAAATCCATGACCGATGAGGTTGGGATTTTTTGGGAAAAAGGACGAAGTGCGCCTAAGACGTACGAACTGATGCAGAAATTACAGAAGGCCACCCCATGACCCGCGAGCAGAGGTTGATGGAGTTGGTTGAGCGGTTGAGGCGAAGCAAGGACGAAGGTTCGCGCGTATGCGCACTTGAACTCGAAGCCATCCTCAACGAAGAGAGTGAGGGTTGGTTGCCGATTGAGTCGGCTCCGAAAGATGGGAGTCAATTACTGATATGGACAAAACGCATTGGGTTTTCTGTTGTGACGCATGACGTTGATGAGCCCATGCCGACAGAAATCGTTTCTTCAGGTCATAGATTTCTAGTTGACGATGGGAAGTTTGGGCCGTATCCGATACGTGGCGACTATCCCGAAAAATGGCAACCACTACCAGTCGCCCCAACCCGGCCGGCTGATGGGAGTGAGGAATCGTGAGTATCCGTATCGGAAGGTTTGCATTTTATGTAGGTATTGTGGGCCGCGGAAACAACGGTATTAACGAACCATGGCTTGGATTTTATTACGGGCATTGGTTCCCGCGAATAGCTTATGGTCGCCAAGCTTCATGCAAATGCTGGGACTTAGCTTGGCTATGTTTTCATGCGTCTATTTATGTCGGAGTAACCCCATGACCAAACCACTGACCGACGAGGTTATCGCTGAAATGTGCGCCGCCTACGAAAACGAGGCTGAGCACGACGCCGTACATCCCGAGCCGAAAGCCATGCGCGCCGCCGCAAAAGTCATCGAGTCAGCCTTGGCGGGGGATGGGCAGGATGCGGAGAGGTACCGGCACGTTAGAAACGACGCTAGCGAAACATATGCTCTATGCCGTGGCCGATGGGATCAGGATCGGATGATATGGCGCTTTGTTGAAGTGATCGAACGAGAAGAGGCCGATAACTTAATCGACGCAGACATAGCCGCCATCAAAGGAAAATCCCATGACTAACGGGCTTTCGCTTTTTCTAATGTGCCAAGTGTCTTTGCTAGTTGTTGGCGGATTACTGGCCTTTACCTTTTACGAAGAGTTTTCAACTCGCCATCGTATGTGGCACGTCGCCAATTTGCGCAAGCTGGCAGAAAGCAAATTCTATTGCCGAATCTTAGCTAAGACGCTTGAGATACCAGACGACGCTGGCGATCCCGCCGAATACGTGCAGTTTGCGCTTAACGAGGCTGCGGACTATGAAGAATCACCGAGGAAAAAATCCCATGACTAACGAAAGTGAGCGTGCGGCGTTTGAGAAGCAGATTAGCCGACTGAAAACGTTGTCTAACGTGTATCTCCGGGACGGTACTGGCGCAACAGACGCTTTGTACAACTTGGCAGTCAAGCATGGAGCAAGCGAACAAGAGGCTGCTGGATTCGCTCATCACGCCAACCACGGGTTGAATGATCTTCAATCGCTCATATACGACATGGCTGCGATTGCCCAACAACGCGCCCAGCTCATCGCTGAGCAGGAGAAGGCGGAGGCTGTTGTAACCGACGATGATGTGATGCTTGCTAGGCGAATCGTTTTTGGTCAAGACGAGGTTGTCGAATGGGTAACAATGCGCCAAGTTTTGGAAGATTTCACAAGGCGAAAAAGCGTTTACCCCGTCCCATCCACCGACCGGGTAGCTGCGCAGGATGGGAGTTGCCCGCATCCGAGTTGGGACGATGCTGAAAGCGGGAAGAAAAGATGCGCGTTGTGCGGCGCGATTGGTGATGAGCGTCGTTATCTTGATGTTTCGGGCGATTCGGAGCTTGTTGAAGACAATGGATGGCGCGAATGGGTAAGCAAGCTTCGTAAAGCTATTGGTAACCAGAAAGATTGGATGCTTATTACTGCAAACGTGCGGGCCAACGAATCTGGCTGCGAATTCGAAGAAGTTCGGTTGTCTATAACTAACGATCAACAATCCACCGACCGGGTAGCTGCGCAGGGTGGGGATGAGGTAACGCGGGCGTTGCTTGAGGCCGCGGCATCTGCTTATGTTGAGGATGATCCAATTCATGCCGAAGTGAATTGGAATAGGTTGGAGCGAGCGATCATTGCAGCCCTTCGCGCCACGCCAGCCGATGGAGACAAAATCGCCAAGGCTATCGGGGATGGGGTATGAGCCATTGCGCATGCGTTGGAATTCAACCTGGACAAACAATGTGCCCGTGCATGATAAAAGCAACAGGCGGCCAATCTTTTAATATATATAGGCAGCGTGAGCTGCAAATGATGGATGCCGCTAGGCAAATGCAGACATGCAAATGCGTCGAACGTCGAATTGAACTTCAATCCCTACAATCTAGGCTGGATCGGGCGCATCGCCTGCTTCGCGAATACCGCGACGTGATTCAGGAATGCATGTCCGACTACGGCGTGAAAGATGGCGGCTCAATACTTCGTCGCTTGGACGAATTTCTTGCGGAGCGTGAGGGATGATTACAACGCATCCATGGAGACGCTGGCAATCTCTCCTGATGTCAGCACTCGATTCACGACAACGAAGTTGTATATGTTGCCTGTTAGGTTGTACCCAGGGTATGGGTAGCCGCCAATGGTAGCCACGAGAGACGTAATGTTGGCGGTGCTGGCAGTTAAAGCAGCCCCATTAACTGAGCCGTCAAAATAATAAGACAAAACATCGGCGTTCTTTAGGCCAATGTTTACGCCTTTAGGTGAAGAATTATTGAAGCTTGGATTTGTACTTTGACCCGCGCCACCTTGTCCAAAGCTAGGCGACGTTCCAGAACTATCAAAAGAAAAAAACAATGAGTTGGACGTTCCTGCGCCACCAAGATTGACTGGGTATTTTTGAGCGCTAACAGCTGTTAGATCGCAAGCCAAAATCATGGACTTGCTTAAGTTTCCACCCAGCGAGCTATTGATTGCCATCGTCATGGGGGCAAGCCCGTTGTACTGGCAATAGTAAAGACCCGTGGCGCTATCAAAACCCAGCGTGTTGCCAGTGGCGCATGTTGCGAACGTGGATGGATTCTTCTTGTCTTGCACTGCTTGAATCGACTGACCTACAGCTGTCACTGGAACAGTATGTGCCGCATCCTGAAACAAGGTTGTCAAATCGTTGAAGTCGATGATTAACCCATCTTCACCGGAAGCGAAAAGCGCGTCATACCATGGTCCGGATGGCGCTTGATGATTTATACGGCAACGGGCAGCAAGGATACTCATAGAATCTGCCACACGTCTGTAGACATCTGTCGAAGGTATCGAGTATCACCGACCGCCGCAGTGGCATTTCCCCACGGATCAACAAGCGCGGGCATTCCGCTAGTGACTGCTACCGTTATTACGCCAGCACCAAGCTGCGTCACCGAAATTTGTGATCCCACAGGAATGGCGACTGCGCTATGCGGTGGAATCGTCAGCGTAGATGCGCTGGAATCGGTAATTTGAATGTCAAATAACGTGCCATTTGTCGGAAAATCCGAAAGCTGAAGCGTATAGCTTCCAGTCTGAGGGTTCCCGACGATAAGCGCTTGACCGCCAGCGCCAGGGGCGACATACGCTAAAACGCCACCTGAGACGCCTAGAACGGTTCCGTTGGCTCCGATGCCCAAGCGTGCAGGGACTCCGCCCGAACCGCCAACAATCAAATCCCCTGCGGTTGTAATGGGCGTCGGTGCGCTACCCCAGACCACCGTGGTTCCGTTGCTAAGCGGAACCTGTCCCGCAGAACCAATAGGCAGGCGCGTTGGGTTACCGCTCGTGCCACCAATGATGATGTCACCCACAGCCGTCATGGGGTTCGCAAGCGCAGTGGATGTCTGCCACGAAGGTATGCCAGCAACCACCGTCAACTGTTGGCCGTTGGTTCCTATAGCTAAGCGTGCGGGGTTACCTGCCGTAATGCCATAAATCATGTCACCAGGCGTTGTCATCGGGTTAGACAGTGGCGAGCTACTTACCGCGATGACCCATTCCGCATCCTGTCGGCCATAAATGTTGCCGTCACTTGGTGCATCAGAAATACCGGCTGTCGTGCTGATGACAGGATTGCGCGGGTCGGTATTGTCTACCGTGACATTGGCCCCTTCGACCACACTGGCGACGTAATTCCCGCCATTGAGTGTCGTCGTGTTGACATTGGTAAATGTCGCCGCCTCCGGTGTCGTGCCGCCGATGACTGTGTCATCGATCGTTCCGCCTGAACTTTCCAGCGAATCGGTGACAACGGTGCTCGCGGTGACGTTCTGGAACGTCGGGGAAGGATATGCGCTCATGCGTCACCTGAAGTTGAGAGATTCATGTCAATACCCGATGGCGCGCCAGTAGTTGTAAACAAGTCCGGCACTGTTCGCGATTACCGGCGGTGAACCTGAATTGGCGGAATAAGCGGTCCATTCAAAACCTGTCGCAATGACGGAATTCATCACCGCATAAGCTTGAACGGTCGTGCTGTTTTGATAGCCGCATGAAACGACGTGAAGGCATGCGCTAGGGAAAGGTATGGGGAAAACAAGGTTGGTGACGCCTGACGAATTGCATGCCTGAAATCCCCATTGCTCTATCATGACGATAGAACCCAGTGAACTATCCACACGCGGCGTTTTCGTCCATCCCGCCGTTACATTGGAAGGAAACTGACCCAAGGCAAGCGCTTGCCCGCCAGCAACAGCGTTGGCAACGGCGACGGGATCGGTAAAAGTGTTATTACCTATCCAGGTATTTGATGCGCCCAATTGCCCAAAATTATTTTGCTGACCTTTTGTGGGTGCTATATAGGCAAAATCACCCACACCCCACGACAGGGCATGCGTACCCTCTCGGCCACGCACAAGACCCGATAACGTAGCGCCAGAAACTGCTGTGGCGTAGATAATTTCAAAGTTCTGCTCAGTGGCCGCGTCATTTAAGGTAATGACGAGATAGGCACCCGCAGGAATGGATGATGGAAGTCCATTGGCGCTAGCCAACGTCAGGCTGGTAGAACTGCTGGATATAGCGCCGGCAAGGGTCGTATCGACGTTATTGGCGAAAACAAAAATGGTCATGGTTTACCCTGCGGAGATACAGATAAGGCCACCGTTGTTCCACAGTTGCCCCACGTTGGCGGGATCGGTTAGCGGGAGATTTCCGCCACCCAATGAAAGGAGATAGGACGCCGTGAGTCCGTCGAAATAGACCGGAGGTGCAGTAGGATTTGGCGTCACGCCAGGGACTACGGCAACCGTTCCGCCGTTGTACCAGACCGAACCCGCTTCCAGTCCGTAATCCGTGATCGGATAACCGGAAACCGCAGTCATCTGAAGCACGCCGCCATCGTTGAGAAAAACCAGCGTCAGGAAGGCGAGGGTGTACTGAAAAGGAAACGATAGAAACCCGTTGGCATAAGCCAGTTGCAGCGCAGTATAAGCGTCGCCTTGATAAGCCGACACGGTAAAAATGGTTCCCGATACGGTGATGGATGGCGGATTTTCTTGAACGGTGTAATCCGAGCCATTGGGGCCATTCAAAAACCGATTGACACGATTCTTAAGCCATCCCATCGTGAAATACTGACCGTCTCCACGGTACATGTTCCACGTCATCACGCGCTTGTAAATGTCGTCGTTCGCCGCGATGGCCGATCCGCCACTGAGATAACTAGCCGCGTTGTAAGCGATCGTGTTGTATGCGGCTGAATCGTAGCCAGCGATGACGCCTGACGTTTCCGTGGAAAGGATCGGGCGGCTGATGCCGTAAATGCCTTCAGCCGTCCAGTCGAGCAAAGGTCCGCTGATGGCAGGCGCGGTATACAGCGCTAGAGGCGTCTGGTTAAACCACGTCAGGTAACCTTGAGCGAGGCTGTTCTGCGTCGCAACGAACGCTTGCAAATCCTCATCGTCAGAGTACTCAATATATAAATAGCTAAGCGAAGGCTGTTGCAGCGGGATCGTCGCAAAGGATTCAATCTGCGCCATGACTAACCCTGCGCTACCGTCACGCCAGCGGCGGAACAATAGAAGTATGATTCTACGTCACCAGAAATAATGCTCGTTCCCGCCCCCGGCGTTGCCGTGACTCCGTTGATGGTGACCGCAAAAATCAATGTGGTGATGTTGGGTGCTGATATGACCGACGCCACGGCTTGCTGAAAGACCGCCGTCATCTCTAGCAGATTGATCGGTTGACCAACGAAGATGCTGTTGATGTAGGACTGTAGGGCAGGAGCAGCAAGCTGGTTGACCGACAAGCCTGCGGTGAAGCTTGGAAGCGTCGTGTTCCATGTTACATCCACTGTCACGGTTTGCTGGGGTGGATTGACGAACGGAATCGTATAACTGTTGGGGTTCTGGAAAACCGTCGCCGAGACATTGCGAGGGTTTGGAGTTAACTTCGCCCCTGACACATAAGCGCCAAACGCTGAACCGTTCGTGGTGGTCGTGATCGTGGTCGGGGTAACGGAAGCCACGGTGTAGGATAGGTTGTAAGACGATGGCGTCGCCCCGGAAACGACCACGGTCTGACGACCGGATTGGCTTCTGTCATCGCGGTGATAGCCAATTGTGAACCCTGAAGCGCGGCAATATCCGGCACGCCCTGAAGGATAGCTGTCGCTACAGCGTAAGCATCTCCACCACCGCAGATGATTTGCCATCCGCCCGATACTTGGTTGATCGAGACAAGTTGCTGCTGCACGCCGATGATTTGTTCAAGCAGTGTCTTGAGGTATGCCGGCGTCCCCGTCGATGCGACCACGCTCGCCTGTAAAACACGCGCCCTATAGCTTTGCACGCTCTCCGCTGCCGTTGCGGCAATGCCTGCCTCTGGATTGTTCACGGTGACCGTGTAAGCGCTGGGGACAGAGGTTATCAGCTGGGTGACGGTGTTGGCGGGTATGGCAAAATTCCCTGAGCTTGAGGCAACCGCATAAAGCTGAGGGGATAAGCCGTTGGACTGAATCACACCACCGTCTTGCAACACGTACTGATTCGTGCCATCGGACACGGTAAACCCTGGTTGGAGTACGTAGCCAGGCGAACCCGAAAAAACCACGTACACATTGCCGTTGGACGGCAAACCCTGCGGAATACCAAACTGCGCGCCTAGGTAGTTCAGGATGAACGCATTGCAGCCGTAAGGCGTCACGTCATTGACCGCTTCCACGCGCGCCTGATCCATCGTGACCAACGCCCCTACATCGGTCGAGGAAATATCCTCAATCAGCGAGCCGGGGAGGTTTGCCGTATAGCCGGGATTGGTCGATGCTACGCCCGTGATAAGGGCTTCCTGCAACACCAGTGGATCGGTCGCCACAGGCCCCGTGGTCGTCATAATCAGGGGTAGCGTCATGTGGCGATAACCTCATTGAGAATCGACCCGCTGAAGGTCACGGCATTGACGTTGTAAACCGGTGCGGAAGAACTCTGCACGCGGCTAATAGTCAGGCTGGCGAAGTAGGGTGCGAATTGCGTTTGCGTCATCATGGCGTAGTAGTCCGGCATGACTTGCGTTTGAATGGTCTGATACTGCGGAATGCCGTAGTTGGAATAGAACGGACTCTCGCCAAGGTTCAATTTGAACACCTGAGCCAGTGTGGTCAGATACACATTCTCGGAATAACCGTTAGCGTCCGTGGAAACTTCCACCCACGAGCGGCTTCCATCGGGGTTGGTGACGCGCCCGTAAGTTCTGATGACACGTTCTCCTTGTTATGGAACGGGCGGACCGGAATCGCTGGTGCCTGTCTCTACCAAACTGTGTAAATGGTTTTCAAACAGGATGCCGTCTATCGTGAAACCTGCCGAGGTCAGCGATACGACTTTTCCACCATAGGTCAAAATGATCCCGCTGTTTGTCACTTCCAGCTTTGAGGTTCCATCTTCTGTCTGAATTATGGCCCCTTGCGGACCACTGATCTGCGCCTGGTTGGGGTTGATCGGTCCCGATGACTTGTTACTCACCGGAACGAACACCAAGGCAGACAAGTTGCCTTGCTTGGTCAGTGACGCCACACCGCCACCTAACCCGGAGATACCGCCAAGATACGCATCGGCGGGCATGGTGATGCCAAAATCACCAACCTGTGTCGGCATCCTGATCCACGGGCTTTCGGCCTTGGGAATCGTGATGTGGGGTAGGGTGTAATTTGAAAGTACTTCAAACGAGACGGTGACAATTGCCCCGTTCACGGCTTCTACGCGGCACGGTAAGGCTCTCCCGGTATTTTGGATCGCCTGAGTCGCGCGCGTAATCGCTTGCTTGTTGCTGGTTTTTTGTAGCCAGTTCTTGTCGAAATTGTCAGCCATTGGTATTGGCCGACATATTGAAAATGCTGCACCAGCTCCCGCTATCGGAAGATCGGAAGTTACCGATATGCCTTATTTCATTGACCGTGAACGTTCCTGTGAAAGAACTTTGGTATTTGATGCTTGATGGCAAAGAAGAACTTGTTGCCGTAATGATACCCGGCGCGTTCTGCAAGCCTTGGGGCATCGTGACAATAGACCCTATCTGCAAATCAGCACGCATCACCGTTTTTACCTGAATGATCTGCGGGTTAATCCATGTGGGCTGACCCACAAAATCGTTGAAATTGAGTTGTATCGGGCCGGGTTTGTAGGAACTGTCATAGACCGTGATCTGCCCCGCTTGAATCGCTATGTTGACCCGATTCTTGAACGTATCTTCCGTAAAATCGCCGACGACTTGGCCTAACTGATCCAGCGTAGGGCAGAAATGCGTGTAATCGTATGCGTTGACTAGCCCATTTTTGATATGGATGTTGATGGGCATGCTTGGGTAAGCGACGGATAACGTTTGCTTCAAAGCCACAGAAAGTTCGTCGCCCTGTTTCCAGTTAAGAACGAAGTTACCGGGATTATCGTTAGTGAACGTGGAAGGAAGGATGACAAAATCCAGCGTCATCTCGGTTCCCGTCCAGTTACCGAACGACTGAAAAATGATTCCGGTAATCAATACGCCGGCTTGCTTCGGATTGACCAAAGGAAAACCCGGCATCATACCGCCCTTCATCACCAGATTCATTCCGGCGTATTGATTGGCTTGATTCAAGTCTTGTAAGGGTATTCCTTCAATCGTGATGGATTGACCGCCGGATGGCGTACCGTTAGGCAACACGGGCATGTCAAATTCGATATTAAGCGCGCCAGGATCGTACTGTCCGTTCGGGTAGGAACTGAAAATGCGCGACGGTGAACCGCCTGTTGCCGGTGTGATCGTGATGTCGTAATAACGACCCATTACGGCGTCACTTCAAAATTGCCCGTATCGGCGCGATAAATCAGTGTGGACGTGCTGAAAATGCCAGGTGCGAGAGGGATGTCATATCCCAGCGGTGAACCCACCAGACCGCCCGACCACAACGCGTTGCCGCTTTGATCCGTCAACGTGAGAAACCAGCGTTGACCGGCGATGTTCCATGTAGCCGATGCGGTATAACTCACACCATCCAGCGTCATCTGCGCCGAAAAAGGCGGGTTGCTGTTGGTGTTGATGTTGAACGGAATGATCATGGGCTGTTCGGGTACGTGATGACGGAACCGGAACTATTGGACGGTGCGGCTCCTTGCGATACGCCGCCCGCAGGACCAACTGTGGGTAACTGATTAGGGTTCAACTGCTGACCGGATGCGACTTTACCCATGAACGTATTGTAGGCCGATGTTGCCGCCTGCTGGCTAATAAGAGGCTGCACAAAATCCCACTGAAACATGATCTGCTTCTGTTTCGTCTCGCCCGATGTCACGTCCTGTATGGAGGTCAGCAGGCAATTCGTATAGATGAAGGCAGGGGTAGCCACGTTGTACGTCCCGCCCGCGTTGTTATGCGCTTGCAGAGAGTTTTGCAGCGATGTGAAGTTGGGCAGCTTGGCGGTCATGCCGCCAGCATCACGAACGGGCGCAATCATCATCACCGACACGTTGAGCGGGTTTTGGATGATGGCGTTTGCCGCGACCTGCTGATTGGCAAAAGGGTAAGTGCCGATGGCGTTGGAAATCAATTGCCCGCCAGGAATGACGAGGTACCGGGCCAGGAAGTTATCCAGTCCGCCGAGAATCGACGCCGTGCCGTTGAACGCCGTGGATTGACCAAAGAGTGAGATGATCGGCATCTGCCCGCCAGCTGCGTTTGCCGCAATACCACCGACAAGGATAATCGGCGAGATCTGGTAGGACATGTCGTAATCGGACACGCCCGTGGGTACAAGACCCGACGATAGCGCTTCCGAAACGATGGATCCGAGCGAACTCATATCGAACCTGCGTTAGCGGATACGGCTACGTTGGTGCCGGACTTGTTGGTCACGGAAATATTCACCGGCTTCTGTTGCTGCGATGCAATCTGACGCATCAGGTTTTTGACATCATCGCTGCTTCCGCCCGGTGTTTTCCAATGTGCCTGCGCAATATCCGACTTGATCTGTTCTGGCGATACTTTCCATCCGTGTTCCTGCCTAACCATCGCCGACATCAATTTTGCAATGGTATCCGCGTTGGACAGGTTTAATTTCTGGTTCGGTGCAAATCCTGTCCATTTGGATACGTCGGCAATATAGGCAGCGGTATCGTTATGGTCTGAAGGGGGCGCCCAAGTATTGATGACACTGGCGATCGTATCGGCATGATGCTTTGCTGGGTAACTACCGAGAAGCGCCGCCATAGCCGCGTAGCCGTCTTGCTGGCTTTGAAAGTTGGCAAACCCATTAACCGTAGGAACGCCCGCTGCCGAACGAAGGTTGCCGGGATTGTTTCCGGGATGAGGCGATTCGTTTAGCAAAGCTTTTGCGTGCTTCACTGGACTCCAAAGCACTGAACCAACATGCTTCATTCCATCCCAAACATCATCACCAACTTGGTCTATTGTGTCCCATGCGCTGCCTGGTTTTGGATGAGTTACGTCTGTTGGCAGAGGATCGGTAACCCAGTGGAGCATTTTTGCCAGCTTGCCGAGGTCATCGGCAAAGCCTTTGACATCGGCGCGGAAATCCGGCGACCCAAGATAATCAGCGAATTCCTTTAGACCACCTTCAATGGCTTTCAGGTTGCTTTCACTGAGGACGCCATTGATGAGAATTTCAGCGTCTTTTTCAAGACTGGTAACGAAGTTGGACAGCGCGCCACTTTTGTTGAGCTGCGACAGCTTGTTGGCGAGGTCGATTTCCAGATGGTCGCCAGCGTTCTTCAGGCTGCGCGTGAAATCGTACAACGCGTTCACCGAGCTATTGGACTGACTCAGCCCCGGCGCATCTTTCCGGTAATTCGCATACGCCGACTCAAGCTCCGCACGCGGCGTATTGCCCTGACGACGAACATCGGCGAGCGACATGCCGGACTGCGTGAAACCGGTCGCCATGAGGTTGGCGTCGGTATGCTGAGACTCTGGCGTGGATGCCCACCAGTCATGCGCCTTAATGGCGAGCTGAGCGGCAAGGGAACCGGCATCGGTACTCTGCACGGCACTTTGGGACATGCCCGTCGCGCGGGCCAGCCAGACACGCCCCACATAGCTGTTCTGCGCGTCAGCAACGTTTGATAGCGTGCCTTGGTCGATATACCTTTCAGCAAGATCGTTATTGAACGCACGGGTTTGCCCCGTCGTCATTCCTAGGCTGCGACCAGCTCGCTGGTTCGCGACCGCGCTATTCGCTAATGCATCAATGCCAAAAAAGCTTCCCGCCACTGCACCGACGCCGATAGCGCCAAGCTTGAACAGAAACTTGCCGATGCCGAAGATGGATTCGCCTAACGCTTTAGCATCTTTCGCCATGCTTTTGAGGTTATTTGCTCCCGTATGCGAGGCGGAACCAAACTCTTTTTGCGCATCCGCTGCTTCCCGCAGATTCTTGGTCAGCGCACTGGCATGGCCTGCCGCCTCTGCCAGTGTGGCAAGCACTGCGCCTGCTGTGGCTGCAAAAGCTTCCGTGCCCTCACTGGCAGCATCGTTGACCTTTTTCCAGTCATCGGGCATGCCTTCCAGCTTTTCTTTGTACGACTCAAAAAGCTGAAAAAAGTCTTTGAACTGCGCGTCCGAGACTTCAATTTCAATGACGGATTTTGTTGCCATTACCCGCGAAGTCCTTTCAGTAAATCATGGATGTGACGCTCGCGGTACGCGCGCGCCGAGGTATGCGGAAAGTCAAAACGGGAAAGTGCTTCGTAAAACCGTGTGGTCGCCAGCTCATTCAGGAAGGAAGCGATGACGCCAGGTTCGTTCCGGTAGCATCGTTCTTCGTCAACGTCGGCAAGGAAGCGATGAACTCCATAGGAGCCAAGGATGTGATCGAACCCTTCAAGACCGATGCTGTGGCCTGCATGATGGCTTTCTTTTCCGCCTTCGTCGCTAGCGCACAGTTGCAGGTAAAAAAAACGATCTGGCTCTCCGCTTCGCGCCAGTCGTCCTCATCGATCGCACCGCTGGCTATGGCCGTGTCCACCGGCAGCATGTTCCAGCCCGAGGCGGCAGGACAAAGGATCGTGGTAAGGCGTCGAATCTCCGCCATCAAGGCGCTTACACCGCCGTCCAAAGGCTGACCGCTACCGTCGTATTCCCAGCGCTCGGCGGCTTCCTTGCGGCCCTCGTCACGAAGCGTCAGCGCGGCAATGCGCGGCCCCGAGGAAACCATGAACATAGCCCCCTTGCTCATCATGGCCGATTTGGCCCCAGCGATGGTGCGGTAGTTCGCTTCAAACACTTCGCGAGAGATCGGGACGTGATAACACGTCGGGCCGTCAGGACGAAGCGCAAACACCAGATTGAGATGGTCGTTAATTTTCATCATTGCTCCCTAAAGCAATCCCTTGAATGATGCTACGGCAAGCGCCAAGGGAAGCGCCTTTCGGCTTTCGCCTAGCCGTAGCCTCAACGGTTAGCTAGACGCCCAAAGCGTCGAGTTGGCGTAGAAGATACCTTTCAGTGTCAATTTGAACACCGGATCGGTGCCGTCGAACGCGCCAGGATCAATGTCATTGATGATGCCGTTCTGGAACGTCATGAAAGGGAAGTTGGACGAATCGGGATACACCACGAAAGCCCCGATGTCGCAAAGCAACTGGGATTGTTCCAGCCAGCTAGACGACAGCGACTGGGTACGCAGTAAGCCCACGGTCACGGTGGACATCACGTAAGGTTCGGGCGATGTCACGCCGCCCGTTGCGGTGGGGATAAGTTCACCGAACGAACTGCCGAACGTCACTTTGGCGAAGCTCTTGCCCATGTAGGGCGCGGTGATACTCAGGTAAGGCGTCTGCGGGACGACAATCGAGCAACGAAGCCGATTCAATGTCCCCTGCGGTACA
>Ga0302308_10002291_pt1 | contig 15511 bp, 15 predicted proteins | sample III_Palsa_E3_3_FD_200531 | JGI IMG/M metagenome (GOLD analysis project Ga0302308, IMG submission 200531) | Peat permafrost microbial communities from Stordalen Mire near Abisko, Sweden - III_Palsa_E3_3 | ecosystem: Environmental > Terrestrial > Soil > Palsa > Peat permafrost | place: Sweden... | reverse complement strand
TGTCGCTGAGCTGGGTACGACTTGGGATCGTGCATGAGCGCATTCAGCCAGGCAAGCCGCAACAGAACGGCCGCCATGAGCGCATGCACCGCACGCTCAAGCAGGATACGACCAACCCGTCGGCGAAAACACTCCATGCGCAGCAGAAGCGTTTCGATGAGTTCGTTCGCGTCTACAACCATGAGCGTCCTCATGAAGCTTTGGGGAACGAGACTCCAGGCAGCATTTACGTCCCGAGCTCGCGGCTCCTGCCACGGTACACGAAGGCTCATCAGTACCCAGCTCACTTCCAGACACGGCGCGTGAACGATGCGGGAGACATCAGTTGGCATAAGAGCAGGGTCTTTATCAGCGAGGTCTTCCGTGGTGAAGATATTGCGCTTGAAAAAGTAGAGGAGAACTTCTACCGAGTGTATTTCTGCTCTTTGGAAGTCGGCGAGTTCAATGTCGACGACATGCGATTTCGGCCCGGGCTTCGCCCATGAAAGCAAGCGTTGGAAATGCCGAGGAGTGGAAAGCATGGAAAACCATACAGCCGGTTTTCCACCCTTCCCACTCCTCTTGGAAATCCCTTCGGGATTCCCACATTCCCAACGCTTCGACGGCGACGAGATATCTTATTAAGACCGGGCCTAGCCAGCCATAACCCAGAACTAGAGCCACTTCCTCCGCAAGGGGCTTGTAAACCATCTCCCCGGTCTAAAACGTAAACAGTGTCCCGCTTCGCTCACCTCAGCAAGGTTTGGTTTCCTTATGCGTGCGCGTGAGCGCACAGGACTTTTCGGGGCGGGCGTTGCGGGGCAGGAACGGGCCCCGCTGTGGAGGGTGGCGGAAGACGCGCTAGCGGCTGGCGACAGGCGAGGAGTGCAACTCCTCCCTCATGACACGGGTTATCGAAGTTCGCGCTCCCGCACGCGAGGCCCTATCGTAGGAGTTGTGGAGGCTCAAGTGGCGAAGAGGCGGTTGAAAGCAATCGAACCCGATGATGATGACGATTTCGAAGAAAGCGTGTGCGCCCAATGCTTCTACGACCGAGGAATCCAGCGTTTCATCCGCGGACATGTTTCGGCAAAGCGATGCTCCGTCTGCAAACGAACGTCCACAAAAGCGATCGCGGCCCCAGCCGAAGACGTGCTCAAGTTCATCGGTGACCGACTAGAGGAGCATTACGAGAATGCCTACGACGGCAGCCCCTACGATAGCGACTCTGGCGAGTACCTGGTGCCCACGTGGGACATGGACGAGTTGATCTTTGAGGAGCTGGAAGGATTGGCTCCTCCGGCGACCGTGGAGTGGGTTCAAACGCATTTACAGGATGAAGACAACAAATACTGCAAGCGGGGCTGGCAGATCATGTCTCCCGGCGCGGCCCTGAGTGCGGGATGGGAGGCTTTCTCCAAGGCGATTAAGCATGAGACCCGTTTTATGTTCTTTCGGGAAGACCCGGAGGACTTCGGAGAGCCGTTCCTCGTTCGACCTGTCCAGATGTTGGAGGAACTCGGCAGAGCGATTCGGCGATGCAAGCTGGTTAAACAACTGAAGGCCGGTACTCGACTGTACAGGGTGCGCGGGCATAGACCCGGAATTGTTTACGCTGACGGACTTTCCCTGGGCCCTCCGCCGGAAAACGTTGCGGCCTCTTCGGGAAGGATGAATGCCCCAGGTATTGCGGTCGGGTACTTTTCCTTCGACGAAGACACCGCTTTGGACGAAGCTACCGGCAGGTTCACTCAATGGTCTTCCGGTGCTTTCAAATTGCTGGAGGACATCTGGGTGGTGGATCTCACCGAGATTCCGGAAATTCCGTCCATCTTTGAACGAGGCCCGAGGGAGTCGTTGGACTTTCTGCATAAGTTTGCAAGCGATGTATCGCAGCCTTTTACGCCGGACACAGAAACCCACGTCGAATACACACCTACGCAGGTTGTCTCCGAGTACCTCCGCCATCGCTTTCGAGACAGAAGGAAGCATCCCATGCGAGGCGTGGTGTATTGGAGTGCGAAGTCGAAAGGAACGAAGAATGTCGTATTGTTCGTGGGTGCGCAAGAGGTTGTAGGCTACAAATCGTCGTCACGACTCAAGCCGAAGCCTCTGCTCAAGTTGATGAAGTCGTGCGAGCGCATCCGAAGGAAGAAGAGCCATGGAAAGAGTCACTAACCTCATGCCGTATGAAATCGACAGCCTAAAATGGGTCGCCGAGAATTTCGACGTGGAAGAGGAAACTCTTCAGGGATTTGCTTCATCCCTAAGCGCCCTGGCATGGCTCTATCTCCAAACGCTCAAGGACGCTAAAGAGTTTCGGGAGGGGCGTGTTGTCATCCTCGGCCTACTCAATCAAGCTCATCACTGGCTTACTGGCAGGTTGACAGCATAGCAGTCGGGTAACGGTGTCGTGTGGTCGGCATGTCTACGCGGACTTATCGAAGTGTTCGGCTCCACAGTGCTCATCCGAGAGAACCCGGGGAAGGTCGTAAACCATCTTGGGGAAATCTCTGCTGGGAAGTTGTACTCCGCTGCCCACCGCTCCCGTCCGGGTTTTAAGGAAGATCTGGAGCGTCTTCACAGTGTCGTTCACCCTGGCGCCCGATCGATGTATCTCGGGGTCGAACCGACGAACCCGGAAACACGTGAGGTGCGATTAGAGTTCGGTTTGCGAGCACTTAAGAAGGCGGAAGGCAGAGAGGCCGTGATCGTGCTTGCGAACATGGCTGGGCTGTTGGAAGAGAGCCTCGGAGCGATAGCGATGGACTCTGCTGTACTTCGAACTGGGCGCATTGTGATGCAAAGCAACGGCAAGAAGGTCGAGTCACCTTTACGGTAATGGCTTGGCTGCGCCTCCCTGGTTAAAGGGAGCCACTGATATCCTCGTTCGATGGACGCTAAGGGTGCGCTCAAGAAGGCAGCGCTGATCCTCACCGAAGAGCGACGGCAACCGACAACTGCATATCGGCAGACGGGTCACGGCTGGCTTGAACAGGCCGCACTGATAGTGAACGATAAGTATGACGAGGCGGTTCGCTTCGGTAACGCCCGGAAGTTGTCGATCGTCGACCAGCGAAAGCAGTCGCCACGACAAGTCTGCGAAGACCCAAGCGCCTATGAATTTCAAAGCGTCAATTTCGACTTGCTCAATGCGCTATTCGCTCAACTGCATGAAAATGTGCGTGATGAGTTCATCGCTGGCTTACTTCATCTTGTCGAACATGGTGGAAACACTGTTTCGCGTGCGGAATATTTTTATCCGAAGTTCAATGGGGTGATATCCGACCTTCCGCTGGTTGCGGAGTTCACGATCAGGAATGGATATACCGATGAGCTGTTCGCCGCGCTGAATCGTGCGAAGCACCCCACCGTGGGTTTGGCACTCATGCTGCTTCAACTTGAAGAGATGGTCGCTTTTAACTTCAACATTTTTTCGGAGGAAGAATATAGTTTGCTTCCCGGCTGGATCGGCGGTATCCGCCAAATCGCCGACCTTCAAACCTATAAAGCTCGCGGCGAGCGGGGTGGCAAGATGGTCGAGAACCCCCATTACAAGCCTGGGCGCGAAAAGATTGGAGAACGGATTGTCGAATCGGTGGACAACCTTTTGATCCAGATTCGGCAGGCCGAATACTTTTACCTCAAGGGTGCCCTGCAGCAAATTCCCAATCTCGAAATCGACAACGACAAGGTCAAGATTTTCAGCTTCATCGACACGCTAGGCTTCGACCCTCTTCTTGCTGCCGCTCTGAAGAAAGCAGACGATATCTATAACGGAAACCCCGATGCCTTCGAATTGAAGAGCTGCATCGGACACGTCCGCAGCTTCATCGAGCATCTCCACATACAGGCGGGCATGGCGATTGCGAAGATTGAGAACAAGTCTGTCGTCGATCAATGGGACCCAGTCATGACGTTCCTGAAAAATCAAGGCTTCCTTTCGATGCAGCAAGACAAGTTCGCTAGGGGACTTTATATGCTTCTGAGTGATGAGGGTGTGCATCCCCTCATCGCGGAGCGAGAATTCGCTCGACTACTCAGAAACATGTCGATTGAATACGGGCTGATGTTTTTGACCATGTTTGAGAAGAAAAACATCAAGATCTAGCGTGGCGCGGCGTCCGCTAGTTCGATGCTTGAACGTTTGCCCGTTCAATTTCCCGGAACAGCCTGCCTTCAATACGGCACCCATTTGTCTGGAGGGGCCCTTCCCGTTCCCTGCCGAGAGTCATTGCCATCTGGGGCTGTATATCCGATGATGGTTCTGGGACGGTGACGCGCCGTCCTGGGGTGTGGAAACCCCTTCAAACCGAACCGTGTGCTTTGTGGCGCACGAAGATTCCCTACGCCTTTGCGGTCGGGGAGCCTGTGACGTATGTCCAGGCCCCTAAAGCTAAAGGTCACAGGAACCGCTCGGTTTGACGGTTTTCCAACTCCCCGATCACGGGTTTTAGGGCAGTTTGCGGGGGCGCACCGCAGACGTTTCCCGCCCTTCCGATTGAGGAGTTATGCTGATTCCGCATAATATTTCCCGGAAATGGTTCCTACCGGTCTCCACGCGACCGGGATTTGTATTGCCCTTAGGTCAGCGATGGAAGCATGGCTTTGTGCGCATGACATTTCCATGTGCGAGAGCGACGGGGTATCCGCGATGAGCGCCATTCGCGAACTGAACTTCGCACCCAAAGGCGAAGCGCGTCTGCCGCTGCCTGACCGGTGCAGCCTCGATGTCTCCTGTTTTGAAGAACCGGAGGTACAAGACGCACTGGCCGTCGCCATCGAAGAAATACTCTACGTCGTCACGTTTTCCGGGATTGAGTTGCAGGCGCTGGACGGCGTGACGGTCACTTCGGATTGCCGTGCGGCTGCGTGCGCCCTGCAAGACCTTCCCCAGGGTCAGGTTCCGTTAGAAATGAACCCCCAACCGGAGGTCATGGAAATGGCACGGACGGCGGCGGTCCGCCGTGAGGGAGACCTGCGTTTCCATATCGTGTTGCGCCGCGGTCTCGCGTTGTCGACACTTTCTCCAGAGCCGGAGATGCAACGGTTGGCGCTGGGTTGCATCGCCCATGAAGCCGCACATGTGGACCACGAGAGCCATCTGTACCGGATGTTTCCCGACAGCTATGGCAAGCCGCTGGAGTGCGGCAACCGATCGCGCCAGACCTTCTTGAAGGCCATGGATGTCTGGAGCGAATATGCGGCGTGCCGGTCTTCGGCGACGTTTCGCCCGGAGGCGGTGGAGGAGTTTGAACGGATTCTGTGCCAGGCGATCGAAGACAGCTTTACAGCAGCACAGGAACAGATCAGGGCCCATCGCGAGGGGCGCGGCGCGTGCGATGTGTTTCGTGAGTTTCAGCAGATCTTCGGTGATGTTTTCATCTGTGCCGGTTACCTGCTCGGCCACGTCCACGGTGTGGAACGAAATCTGAAAGATCGCACCGCGCGCCTGGACGAGGTCTTCCAGACGAATGCGCAGGTGCAAGATCTCATAAGCCGTCTTGAACGTATCCTGCATGAACTTTGGCTGCAGGAGTTCGTCTGGGAATCGATCGAAGTATTTGCGCCTATCTACGATCTGATCTGCGAGATGATGGCCCAGTGCGGACTCGTCTTTGGCAGGCACAAAGAGGAATGGCGCATCGTGATGTATGAGGAGCCGGAAGCAGCCGAAGCTGCTAGAAAAGCTCTGCAACGGTGGACCGATCCGGTCGATGAACCGGGAGCGTAAATACTGGTAACCTTCGCCCTTTAGGCGAATACAAGGCGAACATGGCAGAATGGTGTGTAGGTTACGAAGTCCTGCATGTCCAAGCCGGATCAACTCGAAGTTGCCATGGAGAAGCTGTTTGCCGAAGATGAGGGCCTACCGTGTCCAGCCGGAACAGAACTCCTACGAAACTTTGCTGAAACACGTTCGTTAGACTTCGCGTTTCTCAAACCACACAATCTGATCGATCTGAACAACGCCGCCTTCGAGTGTATTCCCGAATGGGACGCCTTCGCTGAGCATTATGCAGAATGCGAGCTGTGCAATGCCTGAGTCGAGCGAGATTAAGGCAACGCTCCACGCGTTGGGTCCTCGCAAGATCGTCCATGTGGACATGGACGCGTTCTTTGCCTCTGTCGAACAACGAGACGAGCCAAGCCTTCGAGGTCGGCCTGTCGTTGTGGCCTGGAAAGGAAAGCGCTCAGTTGTCTGCGCTGCTTCGTATGAGGCGCGTCGTTTCGGTGTGAGGTCGGCGATGCCTGCGGTGACGGCGGAGCGGCTGTGTCCTGAAGCAGTCTTCGTGCCGCCCGACTTCACGCGTTACAAGGCGGTGTCGCAAGCAGTGCGGGAGATCTTTCAGAGACACACCGATGCGATTGAACCACTCTCCCTGGACGAGGCGTATCTCGACGTCACCGAAAACAAGACAGGTCTACCGACCGCGACCGTGGTGGCGAAGACGATCCGTCAACAGATTTGGGAAGAGCTGAATCTCACGGCATCGGCGGGCATTGCTCCCAACAAGTTCCTGGCAAAGATCGCATCGGATTGGCGCAAGCCAAACGGTCAATTCGTGATTCAGCCGCATGAGGCGCAACCGTTCTTGCTCACGCTTCCGGTTGGTCGCATCCCGGGTGTAGGCAAGGTCACGGAGGCACGGATGGCCCGCGCCGGAGTCAAACTGGTCGGCGACATTTACGCGATGGATCTTCGGACACTGGAACAGGAGTTTGGCGATCACGGCCACCGACTGTTTGAGCTAGCCCGTGGGATCGACCACAATCCAGTGATCTCGAATCGCGTCCGCAAACAGGTCTCTGCGGAAGATACGTTCGAGGACGATATTCCGTTGTCCGAATGCGTCCCGCATATCCAGCAGTTGGCAGAAAAGGTCTGGAAAGCCTCAAAGGAGAATGCGCGCGGCGCCAAGACTGTCGTACTCAAACTCAAGACGAAGCAATTCCAATCGCTGACGCGGAGCCTATCAACCCGAGGCCCAATTTCCAGTTTCGAAATGCTTGTCGAAACGGCCTTGATGTTGTGCGAGAGAGTCGGCCTACCAAAGACACAGCTCTACCGCTTGGTGGGCGTCGGACTCGGCAACTTCCAGTTGGAGCAAGAGCCGGAACAAGGCGAGGGCATCGCAGATGTTCCATCACTGCTTTATCCTTCGGCGCTGTCCACGACCCCTCATTGTTCTTAGACCAATACGGACTGCCGGGATACACGAGGACGACTTCGAGTCCGTCATGCTTTCACGGAAAATGAGGCGCACCTCTCTTCCGCTACTACCCTTATGCACCGGGCGAGCCCCTGCCCCAGGGCACCCGTTTCATCCAGTTAACTGACAATGCAGAGGAAGCTGCGCGGGCAGTTATTGGCGAGAGTACCGCCCTCGCGAAGTAGGAAGCTTCTGGTGACTGGGGAGAAGATCAGGATTTCGCGGCTTCCAAGGCATACGTCAAGAATTCCGTGTGGGCAACACGAGTCTCATCCCATCGTCTCCCGTAGAATGGCGGTCGCGGTCGTTGCTTGCAGCAGGTGAGCAGCAGACGTTCTTTTGCTCTCGAGATCATCACGAAGAACACCGATCTGTTCACATCGTCTAAGTCAAAGAACGATTGGTTCTCGATCCCGATACCCACTACGGTATGGAACTCCAACCCCTTGCTCTTGTGAACGGACATTATCCTAACTGCGTTGTCCTCGTTGAAGCGAGCCAAAGCTTCTCCGACTGGCAAACCAGAATCGAGCGAGACCGCCAACCGGGCGTGAAGGTCTTGGAGGAGTTGATCCAATCGGTTGCCTTGCACGTAGTCCGGAAGGAGCGAACGAAGTGCGACTTCGCCTGTCACCTTCCGGAAATCGCCGGTCATGGAACGCAGGAATTGATCTGAAACTCCCTCGAAGTCCGCGCTGCGAACATGGATACGGTACTTCTCGATCAGATTCTTGAAGGAGCTATCTTCACCTCCGTCGAAGTCCTGAGAACGATAGCGTTCAAAGAAGTTCGACACGGTTTCGTAGGAGACCGGATCGCGGTCGAAGAACACACACCGCAGGAATGCAATCACCAGTTCGACAATCGGTTCCTTCGCCAAATCCTGAATCTGCTTTTCGTTGCGAAAAGGAATGTTCCGTGCGAGAAGTTCGTCGCACAACTTGTACGTAAAACACTCTGGAAGCATAGATACGAGCACCGCAATCTCAGACGGAGCGATGCCCTCACCAATCCATCGCTGGATGCGTTCTGCTACGTCCTTCGCTTCGAGATCGTCGGAGTCATACTGCTTGACCCCGATCGTACCCGCGTCGCCGAGGAGCTGTTCGTCTGGGGCGGCCGCGCCAGGGTCCATCTTCTTGACCATAGCGTTCTGCATTCTTCGCAATCGCGGCAACGATCGAAAGTTCAAATAGAGATTCAGCGGCAGAGCTTGGAAGTCCTCGGCAAAGGCAAGGAAGATACCTTCAAGCGCGCCTGCAAAGCCCATGATCTTTTGCTTGGTATCGCCGACAGCCGTCAGAAGCGCGCCGGTTCCGAGGAAGGCGAGCTTCACCAGTTCATACTGCCCTTTGTTGCAGTCCTGGAATTCATCTAGGAAGACATGGGAGTAGGTTTGCGCGATGGCTGTCCGCACCACCTGAGATGACTTCAGTATCTCGACGGCGAAGGGGACGAGGTCCTCTAAACGTATCTGTGCATTAGTGACCCTCACTTCACCGATGGTGTAGTTGGGATCCAACGCGTCGAGCCCCTTCAACACGAGGCGAAATCGATCAATAATCCTCTTCGCGAAAGCTTGAAAGGTAAAGGAGTCAAAACGGTCGGCGAACTCTCGAGAAGAGCGTTTCAGGACACGATCACGAAGGTTCGCGCTGGCGTCAACCTTGAATGCGATGGCAAGGATACGCTGTGGGTAGTAGCAGCTGCCGGTGCGCAGAAGGAAATCGGCCTTCTGCGCTAGCATCTCCGTTTTGCCTGCGCCTGGACCGGCAGTGACGGCGACGCTTTTGGCGTCCTCTCTGATGGCCGTGAGAGCGTTGGGCTCGAGCTTGAGGTTCCCTGCGGGTTTCCAATCGTCCCTGTTCATCATTCCGGCAACCCTGCCACCAAGGTTTTCGCATAGGCGGCAAGCCGCGTCAGGAAGCCAGGGGCGCCCGCTTTGAATTGCTCGTCCGAGAGCTGTATGAGGGCCATCAGATGTTCCACTGGCTTGCTCCCAAGCTTGAAGAGCTTGTGGTACCGCTCGAACAGCAAGAGTTCGGCAGCAGAGTACTGCGCGACATTGCCATGGCTCTTGCCGAGAACCGACTTGATCGTGGATTCTTCGGGCGCTTCAGTGGTTGCGTACTCTGCAGCTCCATAGGCATTTGGAAAGGCCTGAAGCATGGAAAAGTCGAGATCGAGGGGGTTGGAAAAGAAGATCCCTTGCCCTTCGAGGTAGTTGATCCACTGAGGACCGAGTTCACCGGGGAACGATTGCGCCGGAGCATTCCACACCGGGATTCCGTCTAGGTTCGCCTGTGTCAGGGTTGATCCTGCAGGAGGAAACGCGAGGAGCTGCGTGACGGCGTATCGGATTCGTCCCCATCCCCCTTGATACCTTGCCAGATCAAGATCTAGAAGTGTCACATAGGGAATGTCGATCCCTCGCAGGAGCCGCCAGAAATGATTTACATGCCTGCCGCCCAGAGGAACAATGGAGATCGATGCGTCATCAGCTTCCAGCCCCTCCAACTTCAGGACGCGAGGCAGGACGACCTCCTCGCTATCCCCTTCGCCCAAGATCACTATCCTTGAGAAGTACAGCTCAGGGAAGGCCTCTACGGCCTCGCGCACGAACTTGTGCGCTTCATCCGCGCTATTGGGCAGAATGATGGATGTGACCATCGTCTTCCGCTCCTCGTCCAGACGGAGGTAGCGGATGTGTTCCGGGGCGACCCTCTTCAGGACGGAGGGAGAATGCGTCGATACAAGCGCCTGTGCATCCTCGGAACCGACAGTCTCGTTGAGGCACTTGATGATGCGCCCTAGGTAATGCGGCGAGAGACTATTTTCTGGCTCTTCAAGGGCGATTAACGTGAACACCGCAGGCTTGAACCGGTTCACGTCGAAGTCGGTGATTTCCTTCTTTAACACCTTCCGTCCCAGCGCGTGCATGGCCACGACCAGCGAGAAGTAGAGCAAGGATTTCTGACCATCGCTGAGCCTGGAGAAATCGACGGTACTCTCGACCTGCCCCGGCGAAAAGCCGATGGTCAGGTGGCGCAGAAGTTGCTCCAGTTCTCCAGAGATAAATGCAACGGACGGCGAGGTGTAGTACTTGCCCTTGTGTACCGTCTTCCATGTCTGATCGATCTGGCTACTAATGGCAGCGATTGCCGCGTTGCTGACGAGCGCTCCGCTGATCATCCCGGATAAGCCCGTGATGGTCTCTTTCTCGTCCCTCCAATTGGCTGCGCGCAACGCACGTCCCAGCAGCGTGGACGCGGCGTACGACACATGATCCGCAGGATCGCGCCTTGCTGGAAGGTAGTGAACCTGGAGGCTGTTGCGATCTGCTTTCGATACGGAGGTGCTCTTTGTCGTTTCACCGACCGCATCAGTTTCCAGCACCCAAACGATCTCGTCGTTGATCTCGCCATCCACGTCGAGGTCCGCCGTGAGCCTTACTCTCACGCACGGGATGCCGTCTGCGGTCAGCAGCTGCATGTGGGCGAAGTGGCTAGGTACGGTCGCGTACTTACCGTTCGCATCCTTCAGTTCAGGAAATTCGAAGTGAGCCTCGATCCAGAGAGTCTGCTTCGCCGGAGGGCTCCCAGGTGCCACCGTCCCGACATGAAAATCGGAGCGCCTGATGGCGCGGAGGGAACGCTCGAACCCGAAGAGTCGCACAAGCGCGATCAGGACAGCGGTCTTACCAGTGCCGTTCGCTCCGATCAGGAATGTGAGTGGATCGAGAAGGATTTCCGTTGGGGTTGGGCCAAAGCATTGGAAGTTCGACAGTCGCAGTTTGATGAGCTTCATTCTGTTCCTCAGCGGACCAGCCAAGGATAAATCAGGCGCTGTATAGGCTTACACCGTCGCCTTTCCCGTAACCAACTGTTTGCCCTGCCAACTCCCGTTCCGCACGATCGGTTTGACAGTTAGCGGCGTGAGCGTTGGGCCTGGGAAGAAGTAAAAGCTATGCAACGTCTACACTGGTCCGAAACAATGGGACAGGTTTGCTCTTAGCCCGAGGTCGTAGAATTGATCCGAAGACAATGATCTCCCACACAATGGCTTTTAAGACGTATCGTAATCTGAGCCAGGCCCACCTCGACTTCGTCGTGCTCTCTTGCCACAGCATCCCTTCCCTCAAAGCGCAACTCCAACTACCGGGAGCCGTCCTTCCGAAGCCGGACCATTTCAAAGGAAATGGGAACACGATCCAAGCCATCCAGAAGTCCATTGGCAACTACCAGGTGGAACTGGCTCGAAGCACAATAATCATGGCTTTCAGCTATTTCGAGGCCTACTTGAAAAGCGCTCTCGCCGAGGTCATTGAGTTCCACGGCGGTCAGACGCTGTTCCAGACAAAGGCAAAGGACAGGTCAGAACGCTTTTTCGCTGCGATTCCGCCGCCGATCGAGAAGAGCAAGCGTAAATTGCAAGACGCGCCCAACCCGAACAAGCGGGCCAAATTCGAAAAATACGGCCAGCTTCTCGACAAAGCTGGCTTTCGATTCCCGACAGATCTACTCTCTCATTTCGGCGTCATGCACTTAGCTTTAAAGGCAGACGAAAAACGCGGTTTCAAGGCGTATGAGATCCCGTCCATCCTGCGGGATGCACTCTTGTATCCCTTAACGACGCAGGAGGAGACGAAGCTCGAGCGTATCCGGATTGATCGGAACAGGGTTGCTCATGGCGCTTCTGCATCAATCACGTTGGCCCACAGCTTGCGGGACTCATCGTTCTTGCATACGCTTGCCGCGGCCGTTGACGGGCACATCGCAGACCACTTCCTGCTCAATCAGCAACTTTGAAAGTACACGCTCCCTGCGGGAGCTTCTTGTTCGATACGACACGGCGTTGATCCAACTCTCTACGGCACGAAATACCAACTTGGAATGTTCAGAGGGTGCGCGGTTGTGTCGGGTGATTCTTGCGAAACAACAATTATGGGGAACCCCTTGCGCCGCGCGAATCGCGGGAAGGTAGTGGTCATAACAGAACCCCCTGACGGTAGGCCACAGTACAATCATCGCTGGAGAAATATGAACGTCAAGAAAGGCACATTTCGGCTTTGGGTGGTGCTGAGTGTGTTCTTCGTGATCTGCGTCGCTGTCGTATCGTATTCCGACATCCGCATTGAGTTCAGGAACGCCAATACCGACTGGAACGCTATTGCGACGCAGTTTGGTGGAACCAATCTTGTACCCGCCGATTGCGAAAAAGCCCGGGGAACTCTCGAACGGGACTATACCCGCGATGCCGACGGAGTGTGCTGGTACGAGTTTTCCAAGTTCAGGTCTCTGTATCCCGAATACAAGGACGTTAGCGACAAGGAACTGGACAGAAGACTTTATGAAAAAGCTGGCAAACCGCTTGCCGAATTTCATCCTTGGGCAAAAGTTTCGAAGACAGCCGGAATCGCAATCGGCGTACCCTTAGGCTTTCTCGCGCTTGGGTGGTCGCTGTTCTGGGCGTTTGCCGGATTCAGTTCTAAGCCTGTGGCTATTCCCTCAGAGCATTCCAGATCACAGGACGTTCCATGAAAAGAACGCTCACAATTTTGATGGTTGCCGTTGTGTCATTTGTCCTTGGCGCCGGATGCATGTACCTGGTCCAGCGAAAATCGAGAGCGCCCGGACGCGACGGGTGGATATCTGTTACCGTCACGAATTTCCCGATAGGCTATGCGCTTGATTACCCGATCGGGATATCTCCAACCCCTAAAGTGAATGGCCTGTCTGGCAAAGTGAAGTTTCTGACACGCGACAATGGCACACAGCTCGGATACATGCTGAAGATTCCAGTTGAATCGGTGCCCACAAAGTCTTTGCCCCTGAAAGATCGGCAGGAGACGAAACTGCCAGATGGCACCTCCATCGGTCCTCCCGATCAACTCCATCTTGAAGGCCAGTTTGATTTTGTTCTGAAAGATGCCGATGGCTTCGAATTGCAGCGAATATCGGCTCTTCAGCAAAACCTTTCAGCTGGTGATGACAATGAGAGGCAAGGAATCGCCGATGGCACTATCGCACCTTCCGTGCAGGAAAAGACGAAGAAGGTTGAGGTCAGCGTCTCGGTCAAGAGTTGTTATCCCTGCAACAAATGAGAATGCTATGCACCCCGGTGTTGACTGGAAATCCGCCCCGAAGACCGCGCAATGGTGGGCCGTGGATGAGGACGGCACAGCCCATTGGTTTAAAGCCCCGAATGTCGCCGCTTTCACAGATTTTTGGTTTACGGACAGTGAGAAAGCTCCGTTGTTTGGCTATGACGGCGACTGGAGGGAGAGTCTGACCCGGAGGCCTTGAGTGATATTGCCTGTGAGCTAAATTTGGCAGCCTGCGAACACCCAACGGCCATTGACGGTCCGTTTGACCAAGCAGATATACATACACCCGTTCTTCAAGATTATTCTTGTCGAAGGCCACAACTCCTATGCTGCGATCTGATGGACGTAGTACGGCAACTCCTTGTCCGAGAGAATGTGATTAAGGCGCTCTTTACTCAAAGTCTGCGGTGACAACCACTCAGAAAGATACTGTTCCTGGATCGTGATGATGGTGCGCTGGTGTCCCGTCGCTGCAACCTCGGGGGTCGGATCGTCGGTGATCGCCGCAAACGAATCGAGGCAGGGTTTTCCAAGCTGTTCCCAGTGATCCCAAAGGCATGCCACAAGCATGTCACGCGCGGGCTTCGGATGGAACTCCAGAACGAGGTTCTTTTCCTTCTCTTCGGGAGCGAGTTCACGATGCTGATACAGGTGCTCGGGGACGTTCTCGTAGAAGCCACTAATGGCCATAACGGCATGACTGCGCCCGTACACAGCGCGCCAGTAGTCGTCGAGGCTGTCTCTGCGAGCGTTGTAGATGCCTGGAAACCGCTTCTCTACGTCCGCGGGCTTTCCCGAGAGGCGGCAGGTATAGCGCATCGGCTTGATGACGATACGTCCCTCTTCTGCAATGAGCACTGGAGCGAAGCTGAGCGGGAAGATGCGTGCATCTTCACTGTTGGGTTCCGTGCGACGAAGATCGGCAAGGCGATCGAGGTAATCCTGCGCCTTTTTCGTGCCGATGCGAATGTCTTCCCGTGCCTTCTTGGTCTCGCGCTTCGCGAGTGATTCCTCAGCCTCGGCGACGCGGCGGCGCTGTGCGAAAATTTCCTTCTCCCACTCGTCGCGCTTTGCTTTGAGGTATTGACCGATGTATGCGGCGGTGCGGCGCTCGACATCGGTTTCCGGGTGCTGGAAGTTGCGCTGGAGGTCGCGGGAGGCACGAATATCCTCTCCTTCCGCTCGTCGCCGATACAGCTCCTCGAACGCAGCCCAATCGACCTCTGCCTCATAGCGACGGGAGAGGTGTTTGAGATTCTGCCGGACTCTGGCTGAGAAGCACATAGACCTCTATTCTAGGCTTTTGCGGATATTTTCTGCGATTCTGAGGCCGCTCCGTTAGGTCTCCCGGACGACATTGCGAGGATCTTTGTCGTCGCGTAGAGCGACGAACTTCGTGTGCCGCAGATGGTCGGCGCCTGTCCATTCGAGGAAGTCGATCCGGGCGACAGCTTCCGGGCGAAGCCAGATGCACTCTTTCATCTTGTCGGCAGTCAGACCCTGCCCCCAGCGGCCAGCCTGCTTTTCAGGTAGGTTTGCGAAAGGACATTTCGTTGTCGTGAGGTCTTTGATCTTTGCGAAGACTTCTCTGCGTGTGGCGGGGATGAAGCCGGCGCGAACACGCGCCGCGTAGCGAAGCTCTTTATCTACGTAAAGGCCGACGATCAGCGCATCGAGACCGTGCGTTCCCGGTGTGTACCCACCGACGACGAACTCCTGACCGAAATTGATCCGGTGCTTCGACCAGACTCCCGTTCTCATGCCGGGCTGGTACACACCATCGCTGCGCTTGGCTACGATTCCTTCCAAGCCGTGGGAACGGACGAAGCTGAGCATCTGGGACGCTGTCTGGTCGGAGACCTCCGACAACGCGAGATGCTCAGAGGGCTTGATGACGGAATGTAGGATCTTGCGGCGTTCGGACAGCGGGAGCATGGTAAGGTCTTTGCCTTTGTGGACGAGGACGTCAAAGGCGTAGTACGTGATGTGGGATTCGGCAGAGCGAAAGTTCTGAAGCAGATTGAAGTTCGGGCGGCCGTCTGGCCCCATTGCAACCAACTCCCCGTCGATCACGGTATCTTCCGGCAAAGAGTTGAGAGCGGAAACGATGTAGGGAAACTTCTGATTCAGGACATTCCTGCGACGTGAATACAGCGTCGTTTCACCACCGGCCCGGACAGCTTCCAGCCGGTAGCCATCGAGCTTGAGTTCG
>Ga0302308_10002288_pt1 | contig 15514 bp, 19 predicted proteins | sample III_Palsa_E3_3_FD_200531 | JGI IMG/M metagenome (GOLD analysis project Ga0302308, IMG submission 200531) | Peat permafrost microbial communities from Stordalen Mire near Abisko, Sweden - III_Palsa_E3_3 | ecosystem: Environmental > Terrestrial > Soil > Palsa > Peat permafrost | place: Sweden... | reverse complement strand
TTACACAGGAAGTACACAAATGGAAAAGGCCCCACAGGTATAAAACCCGTGGGGCCTTGTCTTTACTGGTGGGCCCGGTCGGACTTGAACCGACGACCAAAGGATTATGAGTCCTAGAATAACCAGGTTTATTTAGATTGATCAATGATGACAAATCTAAATAATTTATTAAAAATCATATACTTAAATAAATTTCAACGCACATTGCATTGACTGAGATTGATCTATATACTTCAAAAAAGGTTACATATGGGTTACATGAAGTTGGATCAACAGCTAATTTTCGATGGCAAAAGTAAAATTTACGAGTGGTCGAGTAGACAGCTTCCGATGCGAATCGGGCAAAGGACAATCGTTTTTATGGGACGCAAACTCGCCGTTAGGCCTCCGTGCTACTTCCACTGGATCCAAGTCCTATATCTATCAGGCAAAGATTCGCGGCAAAACGTTGCGCCTAACTATTGGCAATATAGATAGTTGGTCAATCGATGCTGCAACAAAAGAAGCACGTCGCCTGCAGCGCTTGGTCGATGAGGGTAAAGACCCGCGCCAAGTAAAGATCGATATTCTGGCCGCAGAGAAGAATGCTCGAGCCGCCAAGCAAGCTGAGATGGATGCATGGCAAACTCAGCAATTACGTGAGTCTTTAACGCTTTGGGACGCATGGCAGGACTACGTGAAGGCGCGAACACCTAAGTGGTCCGCCCTGCACCTTCGGGACCACATTCGTGTCATTCAGGCCGGCGGAGAAAAGAGAACACGGAGTCCAAAATTAACTGGACCAGGTCCATTAGCGCAGCTCCGGTCGACAAAGCTATCTCAGTTGAGCAGCGACCGCGTCACTACGTGGCTGGAATCACAAGCCATAGACCGCCCCACCATCACGGCTTTATCCTATCGGCTGCTGCGCGCATTTATACGGTGGGCGGATGACAGTCATCAATATCGTGACATCATTCCTCCCGACGCCTATAAGGCTCGAAGTGTGAAGGATGCAATCCCTAAGGCGAACGTGAAGGACGGTGACTGCTTGCAGCGCGAGCAGTTACCCGCTTGGTTCGAAGAGGTGCGCAAAATTGGTAATCCGGTAATCAGCACCTACTTGCAAGCTTTACTGCTAACTGGCGCACGACGCGAGGAATTGGCCGTCCTGAAATGGACCGATGTGGATTTTCAATGGCGCAGCCTATCGCTTTCAGACAAAGTGGAAGACTCGGGGCGGGTTATTCCGCTTACCCCGTACCTTGCGTCGCTACTCGCGGCATTGCCACGCCGTAACGAATGGGTTTTCAGTAGTCGCACAGCGAAAAAAGGGAACATAACGGAGCCACGCCTCGCGCATAATCAGGCGCTAGCCGCTGCCAGACTTCCTAATCTAACCTTGCACGGATTGCGCCGCTCATTTGGTACATTGTCTGAATGGTGCGAGGTTCCGGTGGGCGTAGTGGCGCAGATTATGGGCCACAAGCCGTCTGCGATTGCAGAAAAACATTACCGTCGCAGGCCATTAGACCTATTGCGCTCTTGGCACGACAAGATCGAGGTCTGGATACTGGCGCAGGCCGGAATAGAATTTCAGCCTCCGCAACAATAAGGTTTGTGACTTAGGCCGCCACCTGACGGACTGTTAATCCGCAGGTCCCTGGTTCGAGTCCAGGTCGGGGAGCCAAAAGATGCAAGGGGTTCACGGCTCCACGATGATGGACGATGACGTGGAGCGTGAACGTGGAACGCTTCGGCGGACGGCGGTGAGCGAGGGGATCGGGGAAGCGGAGGTACGCACCACGCTGGCGAAACTGAAAAGGAAGACGACGGGCAAGACGTTGCCGGCAGACGAGCGTGAGGCTTGGGCGGAGTGTGCGTTTGATTCGAGGGCCACGCTATCGAGCCTGGCCGGGTTCCGGGCGTATTCCGCGGGCGCGCTTGGGATGTCGCTGTTCCTCGAAGAACTCGAGCGGATCGGGTTTTTAGTCGTGCTTTTTTGCCGGCGAGCCGAGGGAGTGAGTTAGCCTGGCCGGAGGAGGATGAGCGATTTTCGCATGCGAAACTTTGCCATCTAGAATCTCGTTGCCCGTGTCCATGGTCACCCGATGTTGTTCGACGTGGAGTTTTTGTGTGAAGGAAAGCATCGCTCAGCATGAACCCAGCGTCAAAAAGCGTGGGGGTTGATGCTTTTATTGAGTCGTTCCGGGCTTACTTCGCGCGAGCCAAGCCATTGTGCGCGGGAGGGTCTGGATCGTTGGGCGAGGTGACAGCCGACCCGGCGCTTTGCGTGCAACTCACCAGTGCAGTGTCCGCGTACGATGATATCGTTTCAAAAGCGGAAACGGCCGTGAGCAACGCCGAAAAAACCAAGGGCGATGCGGATCAGACGCTGCTAACGATCCGCAAGCAAGCGGGCATCGATGGATAGAGACGGGCACCCAACTCAAGCGGCGTGCGTTCGGAATGCTTTGGCTGCGCGCGTCAGCAGCGTGACGCATTCCCGATGGCTGGATAGCGCCGCCACATCGACCGGTAGAAATCCGTTGAGATTTTCGATGGTCGGATCGGCGCCGGCCTCGAGCAAAATCTGAACACGCTCGACGTTTGGAATGGCGTGATGCAACGCGGTATCGCCCGCCTCGCTTTGCGCGTTCACATCGGCGTCCGTGTGCTTTAAAAGCCAAGCCAAAATTTCGGTGAGGCGTTGTTGCACGTCTTCGCCGTCACCGGATCTCGGCTCTGCGTTCGCCGCCAGGTGCAACGCACGGGCGCCGCCGAGTCCTGGAACGTTCACGTCCACATCCGCCCCACCCAACAAAAGATGAACCAAGCCCGTGTTGGTCGCATCGATTGCAATCTGCAACGCCGTCCATCCGCGCGGCAGCGGTTCGCTGACCGGTGCCCCAACGCCAGCCAGAAACAAAACCATGTCGATGTGCCCGGCGGTCACGACCGCGTCCAGCAACAACGGATCTTGGAAACAACTTTGATCGGCTCCGCGCTCGATCAGAGGCGTCAAGGTACGCACGTCACCGGACAACGCTGCCGTTCGAAGGGCATGGTCGAGCACGGTATGACCGGCGGGTGGTGGCCGGCGAAGCGGTTGAACGTTGGTCGAGGGGGTGGCGCGCGGCATGGGTCGGGGATTGGGATTTGAGCCGTACTGTACCAAAGACAAAACTTTGCCATCGCTGCCGCTTTAAGTCGTCGGACCGCCGCCGACCGTTGTGAGGGAGTCCACCTTGCGCGTGTATATGTACGCCTCCACTCCGGCATCACGCGGTGGGCGATTGAGGGGTACAGCTCTAGGTCTATGCCCCGTGAACGGCTCCCATTGCAGCGGTTGAAGATCAGGACCCAGTAAGGCGACAAATCCCTGCTCCCACTCGTGGTCGAGCGAGTCTCGGTACACAAAGAAGCCGTAAACCCATAGTCGCGTTTCGTGCACCTCGATCTGCTGACGATTTTCTGGAGTGAACGCCATAACTTTTGAAATCGTGATGCTTTTCTGCTGCTCGAGAACCGACCCGAAATTAAGATGGTCCGCGCGAAGCAAATCGTTGAACGAGTGCCGAGGTATGGGATCGAGCATCGGTTTTACGACGACTTGGAACGTGTATTGCAAGATTTCTGCATCGGATCGCCCAAAGTTTTTCAGGGATACCTCGACCCACCAGTTGATGTTGTCGGCCGTCTTGTTGAAATATGTTCCAATCACTGACTTGATCATAAGCCTTGGGCGTTCGCCCGCCAAGGAGACTTCGGCGGCCAAACGAGTTGCTTCTGCGCTTTGTTTTGCCACCTCGACCGCTTGCTTCGTCGTTTCTCCCGCGTTCGCCGTTTCTCGCCAGAGTTTTCTCGTGACAAACCAAAGTCCTAGGGTCGCGAAAGTCAGAACAACCGTCGCAAGCGCAGACACGCCAGCGCTGATAGCAACGATGCTGTCGGTGAACGTCATGGGGTGCCCAAACAACGTTATCATTGACTCGTCTGGGTCCTGTGCCGCTTTGCCTTGTGGTGTCGGCACGCTTCCCTGGATCACCTCGTTTTTCCGCGTGGGTTTTGCTTCCGCTGCCGTTGGTTTTGACGTTGGGGCGGCGGATGCCAACATGACTTTGACTGCAACGCTCCCCGATGTCGCGGTTGCCGACGCTCCGCCGGCCAGCGGCGCTGCGCTCGTCGTAACGGAAACGAGGACGAGCATTGCAAAAAGTAAGCGGGTCATGTCAGTCGCCGGTCGAGGAAACAATCTGGGTAGATTAGCATTGTTCTGTCCCGTTTTATCGTAGCATAGCGTGACATACGCTACGCCAGAGACCCCGATGAACCGCCTGACCATCTTTCTGACCTTCGTTTTGCTCGCCTTCACGCTGAACGCTTGGCCGGCCGTCCACGCGCCACACGCGAATCAAGCCAGCGCTCCGCTCGTCGCATCCGCGCCCACACCGATCCCTATAAACGTCTCGGTCACCATGGGGGATCGCGGGTCCGCCTCGTCGCCCTTCGTCGTAAAGCCGGCGGTCGAAGAAAGCAGGTTGGATCGCCTCTTAACTTACATCAACGACGTTTTGACGCCGCTTTTCACTCTCGCGCTTGTAGGCGTGACGTGGCTTTTGTACCGTGCCACAAGCATCCTGGCGGACGAAACGAAGCAACTTCGCGCGTTCGCGAAACAGCAGAGCGAAGACATGGCGACGACGATCGCGTTGAGCAAACAAACCGCCGCAGACAGTCTAGCGACCGAAGATCCACGGCTCAATATTGGGACGATTGAATTCGACGAAAGCGGCCTGCAGTGTGTGTTCAAAGTCACCAACCATGGACGAACTCCTTCTGCGGTGGAGCGCTACGCGCTGGTGTTCACGACCGACGCACTTCCCACGGATCGCTCCTTCGTCGATGGCTTGGAGACGATGGCGCCCCCGACCGACAACCGCGTGCTCGCAATCGAGGGAAGCGTGAAGTTGAACCATTCCGTTCAACTGACATCTCGGCAAAAACTAGACGTGCGCGACAGGAACGCGATCCTGCATGTCCATGGGTTCTTCGACTACCTCGACGCGGCCCGAAAGGTCCGACGCCATGGCATTTGCCGATGCTTCATATACCGCGACACCAGCGTACGCTACGGCATGTTCGGCACATCGCCAGCCAGCAGGAAGTTGACCGGAGACTGGACGGACGTACCGGGGGTTTTGAACTATGACGAACCGTTGCTAGAGCGAGACGCGTAAGCACGTCTTACGGCTTCGCCCCGCACGTCGCCGCGTCCGCATGGTATTTCAGTCCCCCCGGCACCATCAACGGCTGATCCTGGTCGGGGGGTTCGATCTCAAGGTTGGCGAACGTCTCAACCCAACGAACCGCCGGTGCTAAACGCCCATCGGTGATCGGACGCCCTACTTTGTCTAAAAACACAACGTTGGTATTGACCGTCAAAACAACCTTGACCGGACCGTTCGGCCCTCGAAGATTGGCCCACATCGAAAACGGTCCCATCACGGCCCCGGCTAAATGGGGCATCGCCACGCCGCCCACCCGCGTCCCCATCGGATCGCTCACGATTTCAACGTGGCACAGCACGTATTGCTTAAGCGCCGGTTGAGCGTCGAGCAGGGGGATGATCGCTTGCTTGAAATCGACCGAACCGGTGCCGGGGAGCGCGCTCGCTTGGGCGCACCAGAGGGCGAGCAAGCACAGAGTTTTCTTCATTCAATAGCCTAAAAACGTGACGGTGGACGGCCCTTTACTTCCCGTCTCCCGGCATGGGGTTGATTTCGACCGCGTAGAAATCCTCTTTCACGCTGACCGCTTGCTGGAGGTCGTCCAATTCAACGCCCTTCGCATCTAAATAATGCAAATAAGTGTCGATGACCACGGCGGTGGTGTAAGGCCCCGCCGTTCCCTTCTTTTTTGCAAAAACGGTGTACGGGCCAATGCGCAGACCGGCCAACGTCGGGTTCACGGCACGGCCCACCGTTACCGCTTGCGCCGATTTATCGAAGTCGAACGTGTCCAACAAAAACTTCGCAAAATAGGGGCGCTGCATCAAAATCGGCTGGACCTCCTGCGCAAAATCAAGGGTTCCATCCGCGAAAGCCGGGCCGACCCCACTTTGCAAAACGAGGCCGATCGCCACTGAAATCAGATATTTTTTCATTCATTGCCCCAGATATTTGATCTTGTGTTGTGTGCCGTTGATTGGCCCATGGACCCAGGCGGTGACCACCGCCGCCCCCGCTCCTAAAAAGTTATCGACGTGATATCCAAGGACCCGGCTACCACGATCATCTGCGTGACGATCGCCCACGGCATCCACGTTAACCCGTGCCCGCGGCGGAATGACGGTTGGATCGACGGCGATCGAGTGGTTGACCGTGACCGGGCCAAAAGACCCCGTAACAGCATCGGTGTACGCGAAAACTGCGGTGTTCGGGTTGTTCAAATGATCCGGGTTCCCCGCTTGGTCGTGATGCCAACCGCCGCTCATGCTGACGTACCGCACCATCTGGCCGTTTAAAGCTTGTCCCGTCCCCTGCATCACGACCCCACGTGCGCCGTACAAAAAATCCTGGCGGTGCTGATCTCCCAAGCCGTTCGCCGTGACGAGTTGCCCCGAGAAATCTGCTTCGTCGCACACGTTGTAGCCGGTGATCAAAAACGTGCTTTCATACCACGCTTCACCGAGCGAAACTGGGAATGTGCAGGTCGAGTCGGTGATGTCAGGGCTACCGGTCACGGTCAGCGTGAGATCCCCTTTATCGCGCGTTTCGAGCGTCACTAGGATCGAGCCGGTCGCATCGGTGATGGGCGACGCCAAGGCGATGGTGTCATGCGCCCGGTTCGACTTGATCGATAGAGGGTGACCCGCGACGAGTTCCCCCGTGCTGAACCGATGCAGGGTGACTTTGACCGTCAAGTGATACAAAATTTTGCCGTGGTCCACGCGTGACGCGGTCGGGATGATCGGCAACTTGTCGTGAAACGCGTTGTCTTGAATTTCCCACGCCAGTAGTAAATCCGTGACGTTGACGATGACCACCGACCCAGGGGTGGTGTTCGTCGTGCCGGTGGCGACTTGCACGGCAGTACTCATGAAGTACTCCCGGGCATCAAATGAAAGGTCAACGATTGCGGATCGTCCGTTTGAACGCGTTCCGTTCGCCCGTTCGAATCGGTGGTTCCGTTGATGAGGTTGCCCCCACCGGTCCTGATTTGGTACGGAGCGTTCACAAGGGGTTCACCACTCGTCGGGTCCCTCACCAGAAACTGCTCGTCTTTGGGGAGATGCGGCGAGTCGGTGTCAGGTGTCGCGCCTCCGCTGGTCGAGGGACCGGGCGAGCCCACCGTGTCCATCGAGAGCACGATTTGACTTGAGACCAAGCGAGGCGCGGGGCTGCATTTGCAGAGGCATAGATCATTGTGCAAAGCCGCTTGCCGACCGTCCACGCCCGTCATGGGCCACCGGGGGCCATCGCACACGATCTGCCCCGTGGATTTGCATCGGGGACATTGAACCTTGTCACCTTCGTACGCCATGCCTTGACTGTAGGATGCCGTGACGCCGGAGCCTTGAATCACGGTGCCGCCGACGTTCGTTTTATCGCCGTAGTGAATGTAATAGCGTGTGACCATGAAAAAGGGGGCTCGTCGATACAGGGTTGTCCAGTGTATCGAAGTGACCTTGCAAAAAGATTACGGCGCAGTTGAGACGTATTCCGGTTGTCCACAGCCGGGCGGTCGCCGCCCGTTCGTCCTTGCGCTCGTTATGAAGCGCTGGGGACGATATGCTCGTGCGTCAACGGGGATACGTCGATCACTTCAAAGTCTTTTGCGCGCCGGAGGCGCGCTGGGAAGATCAACAACCTCCCCGGCCTCGGTCCCCTCAAGCGCCGCTATTTCTAAAATCCATCGGTCGACCATCGCGGCGATTTCCTCAAACCCTTCCCCACGCGCAACGTCCGCCGGCGCCTGGCCCATCTCCGTAGGTCGTTCGGCATCCGCCCCGGCTTCGAGCAATCGACGCACCGCCTTTTCGTTGCCTTGCCAGCACGCCAGGGTCAGCGCCGTGTCGCCGTGTTCATCCCAAGCATCAAGGTCCGCGCCGCTCCGAATCATCTCGTCAAGCGTCGAGGGCGAACGGATGGCTTTCATATAATCAGCGTACGACATCGCACCACCCCTTCTTTTGTTAGAGCCGCGCCCGCGCGGGCGGGGTCACGTTCACGCTTTCCACAACGCTCCGTAGGGCATCTTTCGCGCTTTCCAGCAACGCCGGCAAAAGCGCTTCGCCCACGGCATACGACCGCAACGCCTCAACGCTGAAACGTGCCCCGGCCTTTTCTAGCAAGCCTTGCACAATGGCCGGCGTCAGCCGGGGATCGCTTCGCTCCAACGTCACCACCGCCATCCACGCCTCCGCAAACCCGTAGCACGGCCGGTTTAAATCGTCCGGGGTCACGTCGGACAACAAGGCAACGAACGTGGCATAGCGTTGCGCTGCGCGGAGGAGACGCCTCGGCCCCGCGCCTCTGACGCGATATAGATGCTTACTTCCGCTACACCACGATATACATACCGAGAGGAATATGGACTGAGCACGGCCCATCCGTGCACCCGGCCCTCGTCTTCAACTACGAGTCGACACTGAGTAAGATGTCCACGATCCCATGCTTCATAGTCTGGGACCACGGTCTGGAAAGTGGCGATGCCCGTGGCAATTCCCTCTAAGTAGATTTTTTGAACGGCTGGCCAATCATTAGGTGACATTAAGCGGATAGACATCTTCATGGTTCTCACAGTACGTGGCTTTACACCGGCATTTTATGGTCGCCATATTTCAAGAAAAAACGAACCTTCAACTAGGAGAATATTAGTTTGTCTCCGACGAAGTAGCTTGCGTCGTATCAAGTGGCCATCCAGACATCGCCATCCTCCGCGACATGTTTAGACAGAAGGAATTCCCCCGGAAGCTTTGATATAGCCGGGCTCGACAAGTGCCAAAAAAGGATTGTAAATCCTCGCGGCGGTATCGGGGCTCTATCATCGAGGTCGCAAATAGCGGGGTTAACGAACGGTCGTTGCTCAATATGAGCCGCAATGCTTGATGTGTGGTGGCTGCGCGAAGTATTACGCGACTAGTGAACGACGGGTAGGCTTCTCTTGGTTTCACGCCGTCGTTTCGCCCTCAAAAGCGGCCACCCACATCAAGGAATTGCCACTCAGTCGTTGTACTTCCAAATGTTGTAATACGCCGTTTGACCTACATTCCAGTTCAACTCGGCAAGCCGTGAGCCGCCCGTCTGCAAAGCCGGAAACAAGCAGGCGCTGGTGCATTCCTGAATGCCGTTCTGGTCAATCCCGGCCACCACCGAAGCGCTGTACTGTCCGCCGGCGACAAAGCTGGCAGGTCCAGGCCACCATCCATCGACTTCGGTCGATGGCGTCACCCCTGTACCGGGCACGCTTTGAATCTGCGTTTTCAAGACCAGCGGTGCAATATTCTGGTTATTCACCAGATTGGACCACGACAGGCTCACCGAGGACTGTGCCGCCAAGAGCGCCCCATTCGGGTTCAGAAAGCTGCTTTGCACGCTGGAGGCGAGCGTTTGCCATGCCTGACCTGCCCCGGCTGAGGCGGGGAGCGCCGGCGTCGTATTGACCACGCTCACGGGTTGCCCGATCTGCGCCCCGGTCGAATCATAGAACGTCACCGTATAGGTCGCGAACTGGGTCACCGTCGACAGGTCCACGGGGGCCGATGCATAGAACCCCAACTTGCCGTTGGCGGGCGCAAACGTTCCCGTCGCACCGGGCAGCGCCGCCCAAGACCAGCGATAGAGGTTCGTATTCGAGTTGGTGATAAGCCCGCCCGTGGGCACAGTCGTCCGCGCATCGCTCGTCAGTCCAAGCGTGCCATTGCCGGTGCCGCTGCGTGTGACCAAATAGAGCGCCCCGTTAATGCCGGGGCCCGCCACGGAAGCGGATGCAAGGTTGGCTGGATTGAGTCCGCCGACCGGGACGCTAATGCCCAGGCCCGATTCGTAGCGCCCGAAACTAGCATCGGCGGTATCACCAAACTGCCATCGGCTTAGATACGAGGTGATGCTGACATCGTATTGTTGCTGGTTGCCGATAATGTCCCAGGCACCGCTGCCGGCCTTTTGGGCGACGGTCACGGCTGTCCCCGCGACCCCGGTAGAGGTCATATAGGGTATCTGGACCAGCGCCTGTTGCACTCCACCGCCGCCGGTGAAAAACTCCAGCGTCTGAGGTGACCCCAGCGTGACCCCTGCCGCCGCAAGCCCCGTGTGGGCGGTCGTAAAGCTGGTATAGCCGTTTTCTTTATAGTTTGCGTCGATCGCCTGCGCGCATGCCGCGGTGGTCCCAGCCAAGCACTGCCCCAACTGGGCCGTCACCGCAGCCAGATAGTTGGCCGCAGCGGGCGGCGCGGCCAGCGGTGCCGATACCGCCGTGCTCTGATTCAATGCGATCCCGGTCGATGGAGCGGCGGTCGAAACAAGTTGATTGCCGCCGCCTGGGGCCGGCACCACCAGTACCGCATCGATAACGGCGTCAGCGCCGGTCTGGTTCGCAGTGAAAGCGGTGCCAATGGGGTCAAACGAGGTGGCGCTCAGGCCGTTTGCGGTCAGGATGGTCGTCAAGGCCGTATTGAGCTTTGCCACGGCGGCGTTCACGGCCGAAGGCGTGGCCTGTGAACTCAGGCTGCCGCTGGCCGACAGATCCAGCGCGTTACCGCTGGTCGTCAAGAGCGTGGCGACGGCAGTGGTTAGAGTGGTGACGTTCCCCACCACCGGCGCAGACGTGCCCACAGGCAAGCTCGACACCACCGACGCAAGGGTCGGATGGACGCCGGTCGGGTCCGATGCCACGATCAGGAACGGGGCACTTAGACCCGCAATCGATGCCGTGTAGTTACCTGAGGCATCGCTGGATGCATTGATGCTTTTGCCGGTCGCGTCGATCACGGTAATGTCCGCGCCGCTGACGGCGCCGCCAACCGCTACCGTCCCGGTCATCGTTGCAGGGGAAGCGTTACTGGTCGTCGCGCCGCTTTCGTCGCTACTACCTCCGCCACAGCCGGCAAGGATCGACAGCGCTATGGCCCCTGCCGCGGTGAGCGCTAAGCCCGATTTGGTCTGATATTGCATTCCTGTCTTATTCATAATTCCTCTTTCTTTTAAATGCATGGCTTAAACAGTTATTCGATAACCAAGGTTCGCTTGGTCTCTAGAGTGGATATTTTTTGATGTTCCTACTTGCGGCGATTGCGCTTGGGACGGGAAGGTCTTTAACTCAGGTAAAAGAACAAGACAAACGCGATGATGAATAAGAAATCGCCCATTTCAATCTCCAAGAAAGTTGACGGCATAAAGGAAAAGGTGGGGCAGCGCTCTCTCGCTCAACGGCGATTCTGGAAAATTGATCCGATGCGCGGCGTCAGTCCCGGCTGAGGGGTATGTCCTGCGCGTGAGCGCTGCTGTACCTTGGAGGCCTATTTGAGCGCCGGGTCTTGATTGCACGTTGAAACAGGAACCTGTGCAACGTCGAGTATCTGGGTGACACTCATGGCCTGCTTGTTAGTCTCGACGGTCAGGCAGGCGCATGAGAATCGCCCGAGTTTAAGTACCTTCTCGATACCTGGCATCGATGCACTGGGTGGCAAGAACCACATGCCGTCTTGGTCATGGAGAACGATGCTGCTATCGCCAACCGTGACGAATCCGCACCGCTTGGACGACCCACCATCGCTAGTCACGGGGCCAGACGTACTGGCCTGTGCAGCGTTTCGACATTGATCTCGCCATGCCAAAATTCTGGCAGAAGACAAATCGGCCGCACCGGCACGCTCTGTGACATAAGTTTGCGTTAGATCGTTGATGCATTTGGCGACGGTGGGGTCGTTGACAGCTTGCCTCGCGTCTTGAGCTTGCTGCTTGTCGATGGCTTGCCGCTTTTCGACTTCAACGTCCGTGCCGTTATCGTAGACGATATGTTTTGTGACGTTACCCTGGCTATCCCACTCGGTGTAATCGCCGTTGAGCACGCCGTTATCCCAGTTGGCGTGGACTAGATGCTTCCCGGTTGGAGGATCGTAGACATCGGAAGAGCCTTGCTTTTTCCCGTCGACATAGGGAGTCTGCGAAATTAGCTGCTTACCGTCAGGCGCATATACGGTGATTGTCCCGTTGAATCGACCTTCGCTATTGCGGGTGGCGTGAACATGCAGATTGCCCGTGTCCGAGTAGTAGCCCTCCTCTTCGCCGGACAGTACCCCATTTGCCCAGGTATTCGTGTAGATCAGCGCATAAGTCGTGGGGTCGTACAGCTTTTGTTGACCGTTTGGCTGACCATCCTTGAACGTGACTGTGGCAAACGGGTGGCTGCCGGTGACATCGGTGGCCGTGAAATCCCCATCAAGTGCACCCTTGCTGAAGGACATCTTCGCCCGAACAATGTCGGATTGAGGCGTCTTACAGGTTGCGTCACCGTTCAACATGCCTTTCTTGATTTCGACGTCGCAAATCGACGAGTAGCCAATATTGCCGAAGGCGAAGCTCGGAAAGTCGTAGTTGATGACATTTATGAACTTCATAAATCCGCCGTCCGGGGGAGCAATCTTTACCATGGGAATGTTGGTCAGTGTTCCGGAGAATGGCGAGTTGTCGTCGCTGGCATAGACCAGGCCATTGTTGACTTCAGCATTTCGATAATCCAACGTTTTCTGGCTGCAGGCGGAAAGCAGAGTGAGTGCGGATGCCGCGAGCACGAGTTTGTAAATTTCTTTCATTGCTTTTCCGTAGTTGGGCGGAGGTATCGTAATCAGGCAGAAGTAACTTGCTGGACGACTTGATGGCGCTGAACAACCCTTGGCAGATCGTTCAGGGCATAGACGATGTAGAACACATTGAAAAAGAATGCCCAGACGCCGCTGAGCCGGTAGTGGGACAGTTTCCACTGGAGTACCACGACGTCTTCAAGAACTCGCTTCGCCTTGAATGCAAACACAATCCACATCAGGCTCATGGCAAGCCCCGTGAATAACGACAGGCTGATGATGTCGTCGGAGTTAATAGCGCCACCGAGGAAGCGGAGACCGAGCGTCGTGCAAAGTAGCGTGATCTGCGTGACGACTAACCAGTGAGGGATGAGTTCGGTAGCGAGGGCGTTATTGATACGCTTCTCGCGGGCGGCCAGATATGACACAGGCCAGATACCGAAACCGAGGATACCGATGATGACGAACAGCGGAAAGATGGTTTTCGCTGCAGCTTGAACTTTCAGTGCGTTTTCCTGCATGTGACTCCCCGAGGGTGGTTGGACTGCTTGAAATAGCGTTAAGAAATATCTGTTGTGTGTCGGCGAAGACAGTGATTGAGGTTGGTTTTATAAAAAATCATCCTTTAGAGATGTATATCATCCTACAAAGTACTTAATTTTAAAAGGGTGAGGCTCGACCATTTGGGTGGAATGGGAGAGCGAATGACGAAAATTGATATAAATCTGCTGGCCGGAGTGATCGGACGCGCTATTGCGAAGCGTCGGACGGAAAGCGATTACACCCAAGAGCAGGTGGCGGAACTACTGGGTGTGGGTAATGAAGCCGTCTCGCGGATGGAACGCGGCGTCGTCATGCCGACCGTGGCCCGCTTGGTCGAGCTGGCAGATATCTTCGAGTGTGATGCCGCTGACCTGCTGACCGAGGCTAGCAGCCGGACAACCGATCAGGCAAAGCATCTGAGCCAGTTGCTGTCGAAGCTGAGCGGAAACGACAAGGCGATGGTGATCGAGATCGTCGAGCGCCTAGCCGGTCGTTTGGCGCGCCGCTGAAGCCGCGCGTGCGGTGCGCTGTAACCTTCAGTAATCTCCCGGCAGCAAAATCGTCGTGGCCGAGCGATCCGCCTCGGTAATAATCCAGACTTTTTTGCCGTTCGGCAGCCTGTAGCTAGACAGCAAGCGCAATTCGAGCAGTACTGCCAGCTCGTTTTGTAGGCGATCTTCCTCTCCTAAATCTCCCCAATCCCCGTGTACGTGTCTCGCCAACAGCGCGACTCCGTGCACGCTGGTCGCGTCCAGGGCGGCTTGAGCGGACGGGGTTATGGAAAGACGACCAAGCTCAAAGCGCGGTCCGGTGGATTCATGACATGATTGATTCATAATGAGCTTCTCCAGGTAGATAACGAGCGAGCGCCTCCAAATGACGGGATGGGTTGCGGCACCGCGATTGAATGAAACTGAGGGTAAAATTTAAAATGGGCGCAATTGCGCCCATTTATGCCCGTGATGCGATGAATTGCCGCCGTAGGGCAGCGGCTTTAGCTTGCGAGCAGCTGAGGCGACGTCGGATCTCTGAGACCGTCGGTCGTAGGTGTCCCGCCTCGATATCACGGATAAGAGACGTGATTTCGGTTTCGAGTGGCGCGACCGGTTGGGTGACGACTGTTGAATCTGCGGTTACTTCGGCGTAACTCGCCGTGACTGGCACAGGAGCTTGCAGCGCAATCCACCAGAGCAAACACGCGACGCCTTCGAGGACAGCGGCGAAAGCCAGTCCGGCAAACAGGTCGATGCGCCCCGCCGGTACGGCGAACAGATCTGCCAGGCGTGATGTGACCGGGTCTTCACGCCGTGATTCGCGCATCGCCGTTTGACGGTCGACCAGGGTCTGCTGTCGCCTGATGTCATCGGCCTCAGCGTCGAGCGCGTCGCGACGGGCAGCAAGTGACACGCGACGCACCGCCTGCTGTGGGCAGTCACGCGTGCAATGGCTTGCGTTGGCCCTGGCTAGCACGGTGACTATGCCGACTCGCTCGGCCGTCACACTGGTCAGACTGCGGTACGCCTGTGTACCCGCGATGGAAACGGTTTCAGCGCGTACGTCACCCGCATGCTGCTGCGAGAATAGGAAGAACGTCGCGTGCCCGTATGACGCCGCTACCATGCATGCGGCCCACAGCAAGACGGCTATGCAACGCACGACCACCGGAGAGGATCGACAGAGCGCCGGCAGCAAATGCGCGCCGATAACGAGCACGGCGCCGGTTGCCACCCACACGAGCCGTTCCGCCAGCCAGCCACCGCGCTGCCACCCGGCCAGCACCGACATACATAGCGCCGTCCCCGTGGCGGCAACCGCGAGGCCCAGTGCCCAAACCGGCTGACGACGTTGACGTGAGGTCAATGCAGTCATGTCGGTACCGCTGCCAGAGCCGCCGCCTTTCGATCGAGCTTGTCTTTGAGGGACGACGGCGTGCCGGGTGTTGGGGCAGATTTGGGATCTACTGTGACGGCACCCCCGTCTTCCGGGAAGAATTCCTCGGCCACCGCAGCACGTTCGTCGGGACTGTCCTCGAACGCACCCTGACTGAACCCGAGTCGGGCGGCAGCATCCAGGGCTGGCTGGTCAAACCCGACCGCTTTACGTCTTTCATTCAGGTCGTGCGCCTGCGCAATCGCCGCTTCCAGATCGCTACCGACTCGCACCCCTAAATCGACGTAGAAGATCGGG
>Ga0302308_10002280_pt1 | contig 15527 bp, 16 predicted proteins | sample III_Palsa_E3_3_FD_200531 | JGI IMG/M metagenome (GOLD analysis project Ga0302308, IMG submission 200531) | Peat permafrost microbial communities from Stordalen Mire near Abisko, Sweden - III_Palsa_E3_3 | ecosystem: Environmental > Terrestrial > Soil > Palsa > Peat permafrost | place: Sweden... | reverse complement strand
TTAACTTGTCGAGGTAAACCAGAAAGCATCGGTCCTCCCGTTGGTCGGAATCATGCACCCGCCGAGCAACGCGAGGGCCCAGGCATTTCACCCCGCAAGACAAGACATACCCACCACGAAGTGGTCGCCCTCCGCGCAGGAGGCCCGTCCGGCAGGACAAACTCTTCTAAGCGCCCTGCGGTATCGGACGAGGATTGATAATCATCCACGATGTCCCAAACCTATCGCGAAGCATACTGAAGCGAAAGGCGTAGAAGGTCTCCTGCATCGGCATGAAGATCTCACCACCCTCGGAGAGCAGCTTATGAATCCGCTCCGCCTCCTCCGTACTGTCAACCGTAAGTGACAGATAGGCGCTGCGCATGGGCTCGAAGCGATCAGGCGGCACGTCGCTCCCCATCAGTTCTGTCTGCCCGATCGTCATGCGAATATGCACGACAGCCTTCTCATACCCAGGCGGCATGCTGGTTGCATCCGGCATCTCGCCCCAGGTCATCATCATGGTGATCTTTCCGCCGAGATGCTCCTCATAGAAGCGGAAAGCCTGCTGGCAGTTACCGCCATAGTTGAGATAAGTATGAAGTTTCATCGTCCTGTTCTGCCTTTCGAGTGTGATAAATCTGCAAAGAAGAGACAAGCAGCGAGAGGATCACGTCGCACCATATCGCAACAGGCGTGCAATCTCGGCGCATTCTCGTACTCATCATGACGGCGGACAAAGTCCCGCAGCCACCGTTTACTTCTTCTTCCCGACCTTCACCGAAGTCACCTTCAACGGCACCACCATCGGCCGCCGCATCGGAACCAGCCCCACTCCCGGCTCCTGCTGTTGCTGCATCCGCGACAGCATCTCCGTCCGCACATAATCGACGAACCCCTGCATCTGCCGGTTCATCTCCTCCATGCGCTCGCGCATCTGCAGCACAATCGCAATTCCCGCAATATTCACACCCAGATCCCGCGCCAGGTTCAAAATAAACTCCAGCCGTTCCAGGTCCTCATCGGTATACAGCCGCGTATTCCCTTCACTCCGCGAAGGCCGCAGCAATCCCTCGCGCTCATACAGGCGCAGCGTCTGCGGGTGAATCTCATACATCTCCGCAACCGACGAAATCATATACGCGCCCTTGCTCTTCCGCTTCGTAGCCATCTTCGCGACCTCTTACCCTGATACTTTTACCGAAAGTCTAGCTCTTCTACACATACGCACGTCAAACAAACTCAGCTATTCTCAATTCAGCATCTCACCAAAAGCCATGAAAAAGTCCAGAGCCGCCCTCCAGACCGTGCAGCTCCTCACCGGCATCGCCGCAGCAGCCGCTGCCTACGCTCTGATGCCCCGCCCCGCAAAGCGCCGTCCCGGCCAGGTTGTTCTCATCACCGGCGGCTCCCGCGGCCTCGGCTTCGCACTGGCCGAACGCTACGCCCGCTCCGGCGCCAGGCTCATTCTCACCGCCCGCAATCTCGACGAGCTCACCCGCGCCCGCCACTCCCTCCTCGCCCATCAGGCCATTCAGTCCCCCGACGACGTCCTCCTCATCCCCGCCGACCTCACCGACGCCGCCCAGGCCACTCTCCTCATCGAACACGCCATCAGCCACTTCGGCCGCATCGACATCCTCATCAACAATGCCGGCGTCATCGAGGTCGGCCCCGTCGAAAACCAGCCCATCGCCGCCTACCGCCGCGCCATGGCCACCAACTTCTTCGCCGCCCTCCACACCACCCACGCCGCGCTGCCTCACCTGCTCCGCCGCAAACCCAGCCTCGGCAACGCCGCCATCGTCAACATCGCCAGCATCGGCGGCAAGTTCGCCATGCCCCACCTGCTCCCCTACGTCGCCAGCAAGTTCGCTCTCGTCGGCTTCTCCGAGGGCCTCCACGCCGAACTCCGCCACAAAGGCATCCGTGTCACCACCGTCTGCCCTGGCCTCATGCGCACCGGCGGCGAAGTCCACGCCCAATACACCGGTCAAACGAAAAAAGAGCAGCGCTGGTTCACCTTCGCCGCCACAACTCCGGTCATCGCCGCCTCTGTCCAGCACGCCGCCAACCGCATCTACAACGCCGTAGCCGCTGGCCGCGCCGAGATCACCATCACCCCTCAGGCCTGGCTTGCCGCCCGCGTCGCCGGCATCGCCCCCGTCACAACCCAATACCTGGCCAGCCTCGCCAACCAGTACCTCCTGCCCACCCCCGCCAGTGCCGATCAGCTCACCCTGGGCTTCACCCTCAAAATCTCCACCCTGACCTCCAGCCACGCCATCACCGAAGCCTTCGATCCCGAACCCCACCAGTCCTGACCTTTTGGTGATCCTGACTATTGCGCAAAATCCTTCATCGCGTAGCTAATGGATATTGGCCCAATTTGCTGCATTTCTTTAAAAACACTTCCAAATTCCAGCGAATCTCGACTGGAAGGATCCCCTGCAAATCGACATCGATATGTTGATGGTCGCTATCGGCGGTAAACAGAAGAGCCGTGTCTTCCGCTGCATATGGATCGAACTTTTCTCTTCCAGAAATAAGTGCTATGTGCGTTCCGAAATCGGTCGTTGCACCACAGTCATATTCGTACAACACTGCGTTGTAGCGTCCACCTGCCGATAAAAATGTACGGAAACCATGAGAACCACACATCCGACGCGGAGAAAATTCGTATGATACAAAGCCAATCAAACTGCAGAACAACCTGCAATGATAAGAAGAAGCAAGCTGCTAAGCTGAGCCCACTTTGGCAGTTCTCCAAACCTTTTTAAAAGATTGCTTAACTAGCGCCGACACGTCCCTACACCTTCCCAAACAAATCCTGCCGCGGGTCCTCCGGATTCAGCTTCGCCAGCTCTCTCAAAATCTCCTTGCTCCGTTCATCCTGCACCTTCGGCACCACGATCTTCACCTCAACGATCTGATCGCCCCGCACACCCTCCCGCGAAGCCGAAGGCACGCCCTTCTCCCGCAGTCTGAGCTTCTGCCCCGTCTGCGTCCCTGGCGGAATCTTCAACTGCGTCCGGCCCCCGCCCTCATGCGTATCGATCGTCGGCACATCGATCTTCGCTCCCAGCGCGGCCTCCGTCATCGTAACCGGAACGGTTACATAAATATCATCGCCGTTCCGCGTAAACACCGAATGCGTCCCGGCCTTGATAATCAAAAACAAATCTCCCGCAGCCCCGCCGTTGGTCCCGGCATTTCCCTTCCCTGCCAGCCGAATCCTCTGCCCATCCCTGGTCCCTGCCTTAATCCGAAACTCCAGCGGCTCCTTCTTCGTGACAACGCCTTCCCCATCGCACGTCTGACACGAGTTCTGCACCTTCCCCGAACCACCGCATCGCGGGCACTGAATATTGAACTTCATCCGCCCGCCCATCTGCGTCACCTGCCCCGACCCATGGCACTCCGGGCACTCCACACTTCCCCCCGTCGTCGACTTCCCCTTACACGTCGGGCAGATCTCCTGCCGCTGAATCTCCAGCCGCGTCACCCCACCCCGCACCGCCGTCCAGAAGTCCACGCTCACCTGATACTCGAGATCGGTCCCCGGCTGCGGACCGCGCGCGCCCTTCTGCCCGCCCGTAAACATCCCGCTGAAAATATCTTTGAAGCTTCCGCCGAACCCGCCACTCGACTCCTGCTGTGCCGTCCGCCCACTCTGAAAGTCCGAAAAATCAAACCCTCCAAAGTCGAACGGAACCTCCTGCCCGCCGCTCCGGCCTGTTCCCGCGCCACCATACCCTGCAGCCGCGCCCCCGCCATACCCACCCCTCGCCGCAGCCTCCGCCGCAGCCGGGTCGATATTGTCCGAGTAGAAGCCGAACTGGTCAAAGATCTTCCGCTTCTTCTCGTCGCTCAAAACATCGTTCGCCTCGGAGATCTCCTTGAACTTCTCCTCAGCCTTCTTGTCCCCAGGATTCACATCCGGGTGATACTTCCGCGCAGCCTTGCGAAACGCCTTGCGAATCTCATCCGCCGTCGCCGTCTTCTTCACGCCCAGCGTGCCGTAATAATCCTTCGTCTGTGTCGCCATAATCTTCTTCCATTCTGCAGCCAGTGCGTATCGTTCGCACCTCTATTTGAACGTATCCAGCAAACTTCCCTAAACCGCCGCCTGACAACTCGGACACCAGAACAAATTCCGTCCCGCCATCACCTTCGTCAAAATCTTCGTCCCACAAACAAAACAAGGCTGTCCCTGCCGCCGATACACATAATGAGCCTCTTCCTTCACCACCGGCCCATCTCCATCCGGCCTGTCCTTCGCCTTCGTCGTCACAATCCGCCGATCGACCATCCCCGCCTTCATCAGCACGCCCGCATCCTTCCATATCGACCGCAGCGTGCTCTCCGCTACTTCATTGCCCTGCGTAAACGGATTCAGCTTCGCTCGAAACAGCAGCTCCGCGCGAAAGATATTCCCAATCCCCGCGGCCACTGCCTGATCCATCAGCAGCTCCCCAATCGCCTTCTTACTCTTCGCAACCCTCGCAATCATCTTCTCCGGCCCATCCCCGTTCAGCGGATCGGGCCCCAGCCGCTGCAGCAGCTTCTCCCACTGCTCCTGCGCATACACCGTGCAGTCCATCGGCCCGCGCAGCTCCACCCACGCCACCTGCTCCGGCGCAATATGCCCCGTGCCGTCATCGTCCGAGTACCACCCATGCCTCTTGCTCACACCCGGCACCGCCGGCTTCTTCACCGCAGCCTCATTCCACATCCTCAGCCTCAGAGCGCCCCGCACCTCCGGCAGCGGTCCCGAGCCTTCGGTAAAGTCACCCTGCAGTCCCAGGTGCACATGCAGAATCCGGTCCTTCCCAAAGTCATACCCCAGATGCTTCCCCACAGCCATCACCTGCTGCAGCTTCCTGCCATCGATCACCGCAGCATCGGTAAACCTGCCCTGCGGCCCATCCACGCGAACAGCCTTCCCGGCAAACGCCGCCGCATGACGCTCCGCCCACCGATGAATCTCATTCCCCTCTGGCATCGTCCTTCAACCTCGTCGCTGTCACCTGCGTCTGATGCCGCCGCCGAATCCGCCGCGGCCGCCCACTCGCCTGTAACTCATACTGATAATGCTCAATAATCCGCTCGGGAGTCCACAACGCCCAGTGTTCGCCCTTCTGCGTCTGCATCTTCGCCATCTGGATCTCGTCCATCCGCCGAACCATCCGCTGCAGATCCTTGTAATGCTCCGCGTACGCGCTCTCCTCGTTCTCAATCAGCGGCTGCATGTCCACATACACCGGCTGCGCCCATTCATAGAACGTGTGCCACACGTCGTACACATCCAGATGACCCTTCTTCACCAGCAGCGAAAGATGCTCATAAAAATCCAGCACCTCAAACGCACTCACCGGCGGATCGTCTACCGTCCAGGGCCTCAGTCCGGTTCCATCCAGCCGCGACTCCGCCAGCCGGCTCCGCACCGCCACAAAATTATCCGACAGAAAAAAGCTCAACTGCTTCTCAAGATTATCGACCGCCCGGTACGCCCGCTCGTGCCGAAGCTGCAACCCGGCATAAGCAATGGCGCCGGCGCTGGTAAGAACCAGAGCAACCGTCGCCATCGCCTGTACCGCTTCCCAGTTGATCGTCAATAAATTAGTTCCAGACCTGCCGCGCCTCAATCGCCTCGATCGAAAAAACCTGATCCGGCTCCATCTGCTGCATCCGCTGGACAAACTGCACAGCCTCTTCGCGCGTATCGAACATCATCCGGTTATACAACCGTCCCGCGCGTACCTGGTCACATCTCCACATCGTCTCTGTCATCGCTCTTCCTCCAGACAATCGATTGAGTTCCAGGTTCTCCAGCCAAAGCATATCCGCGTACTCGTCTTCGCCTTCGCTTCTGTTCACCTTCAACACCTTTCCTGGTGATAAGTCGCACTCTACACGCCAATCATCATCATCGGGCCCTGATAAAAAGAGGGGCACCTCTATAGATGCGCCCCTCTTCTTTACTACGTCCATACAACTTCTGCGGATTACACTTATTTCTTCTCGTCTACGTCCACGTACTCCGCATCGATAACGCCTTCATCCTTCTTCGGCTCTTCATGCGCTTCCGTCGTGCCTGTCGCACCTTCGGCCGGTGCAGAAGCCGCTGCTGCCTTGTACATCGCCTCGGCCAGCTTGTGGCTCACCGTAGTTAGACGCTCTTTAGCCGAATTCAGCTCAGTCGCGCTCGGAGTTCCCGTCAGGGTCGTCTTCGCCTCCGCCAGAGCCGTCTCAACCTCGGTCTTATCGGACTCGGCAACCTTATCGCCAGCCTCCTTCAACATCTTCTCGACGTTGTAGACCATTGAATCCAGGCCGTTACGCGCCTCAACCGCATCGCGCTGCTCCTTGTCCTCAGCAGCATGAGCCTCGGCATCCTTCGCCATCCGCTCAACCTCTTCCTTGCTCAGGCCCGACGAGCTCGTGATCGTAATCTTCTGATCCTTACCCGTCGCATTATCCTTCGCCGTCACATTTAGGATGCCGTTTGCGTCGATGTCGAACGTGACCTCGATCTGCGGCACGCCACGCGGAGCGGGAGGAATCCCGGCCAGCTTGAACTTGCCCAGCGTCCGGTTCTGCGCTGCCATCGGCCGTTCGCCCTGCAGCACATGCACCTCAACCTCGGTCTGCGAGTCCGCCGCCGTCGAGAACGTCTCCGTCTTCTTCGTCGGAATCGTCGTATTCCGGTTGATCATCGCCGTCGCCACGCCGCCCATCGTCTCAATCGACAACGTCAGCGGAGTCACATCGAGCAGCAGCAGATCCTTCACCTCGCCAGCCAGCACGCCTGCCTGAACCGCCGCGCCGATCGCCACAACCTCATCCGGGTTCACACCCTTATGCGGCTCCTTGCCAAAGAGTTCCTTCACAAGCTGCTGAATCTTCGGCATACGCGTCTGACCACCAACGAGAACCACCTCGTCGATCTTCGACGCATCCACGCCGGCATCCTTCATCGCCTGCTTCGACGGCCCAATCGACCGCTGCAGCAGATCATCGACGAGCGACTCCAGCTTGGCGCGAGTCAGATTGCGAACCAGATGCTTCGGCCCGCTCGCATCGGCAGTAATAAACGGCAGATTGATCTCCGACTCCTGCGCCGTCGACAGCTCGATCTTCGCCTTCTCCGCAGCATCCTTCAACCGCTGCAGCGCCATCTCGTTGCCCTTGGCATGCAGGTCAAGCCCGGTATCGTTTTTGAACTCGCTAATCAGCCAATCCACAATCCTCTGGTCGAGATTGTCGCCACCAAGGTGCGTATCGCCATTGGTCGACTTAACTTCAATCACGCCCTCGCCGACCTCAAGAATCGAGATATCGAACGTACCGCCGCCGAAGTCATAGACCGCAATTGTCTCGTCCTTCTTCTTATCCAGGCCGTAAGCCAGCGCAGCCGCCGTCGGCTCGTTCACAATACGCTTCACCTCAAGCCCGGCGATCTTACCCGCATCCTTCGTCGCCTGCCGCTGCGCATCGTTGAAGTAAGCCGGAACCGTAATCACAGCCTCGTTCACCGAGGTCCCCAGATAATCCTCAGCCGCCTTCTTCAGCTTCTGCAGAATCATCGCCGAGATCTCAGGCGGCGTGAACTCCTTACCCTGCGCCACGACGACGATGTTGTCGCCCTTCGCCACCACCTTGTACGGCACCATCTTCAACTCATCGCCGACCTCGTTCATCCGGCGTCCCATAAACCGCTTGATGGAATAAACCGTGTTCTCCGGGTTCGTAATCGCCTGGCGCTTGGCCACCTGGCCCACCAGCCGCTCCCCGCTCTTCGTGAACGCAACGACAGACGGCGTAGTCCGGCCGCCCTCTTCGTTCGGTATCACCTTCGGCTCGCCGCCTTCCATCACGGCCACGCAGGAGTTCGTCGTTCCCAAATCGATTCCAATAATCTTTGCCATCCCTGTCCTCATTCCGGGCACACTGCCCATAAGCATTTATCGACTCTTCAAGAATCTCACCTTGAGTCACTTACTGTCAACTATTCTGATGCACTTTATCCCCAAAAGATGCGAAAAGACGCGCCAATATCCGCCAAATCACCCCAAACCCCATCCGCCCGCCAAAATCCCTCCCCAAAATCCCAATCCCACGCCTAAATCCCAATCCCTGCAGGCCGATAACCATTTCAGCTGCCACGAACGGGGCATTGTCGTCCCGGATGCCCCCCGATAACCTTCACTCACGTTAAATGCACCACTTTGGAGCTCTGCTCATGCCCTCTCTGCCTGTTTCTCGACTAACCCGCCGCCTGGTCAAACTGGCCTCTCTCGGCCTCGCTGGCCTCCTTGCCGGTCTGCTCTCCGGCTGCCACTCTTACTCAACCGACGACTCCTCCACCCCGCCCGCAACCACCTGGGAGTTCACCCCCGCCACCACCCCCGACGCAAACCTTCCCCCCAGCCTCGACGCCATCCAGATCCCCGCTCTCCATCACCCTCCCTCCGCCCGCCGGCTCGAATACGGATCGGCGCATCTCCGCCAGGCCGCGCTCCCAAACGGTCCTCACCGCTCCTGACCCGCTAACCCCAAAAAATCCTGCCTCAAAGCCATCCAGGCAGCAAATTCCTCCATCTAAGGCGATACGTCTGACACAAAGACGTACCGCCTTTTTCCGTTTATCGCACTCCGAAACCTACAAAAAGCATCTCGATTCCTGGTTTTCTCCTCTACTCTTACAGAGCGGTAATCCACCAAAGGACGTCCTTTCGAGACATGGCTTCAGCAGCAGCAACGGCACCTCAGGATCAATCCGCTGAAGTCACCCACGGCATCAACCCCTGGCTGATCGCGGTCTCGGTCATGCTCGCCACCTTCATGGAGGTGCTCGACACCGCCATCGCCTCGGTGGCCCTGCCTTACATCGCCGGCTCCCTCTCCGCCTCCAACGACGAAGCCACCTGGGTCCTCACCAGCTACCTCGTTGCCAACGCCATCGTCCTCCCCGCCAGCAACTGGTTCTCCCTCAGATTCGGCCGCAAGCGCTTCCTGATGTCCTGCGTCACCATCTTCACCATCGCCAGCTTCGCCTGCGGAGCCGCTCCCACCCTCGGCATTATGCTCCTCGCCCGCGTCATTCAGGGAGCCGGCGGCGGAGCCCTTCAGCCTCTCTCCCAGGCCATCCTCCTCGAATCCTTCCCGCCCGCCAAACGCGGAGCCGCCATGGCCGTCTTCGCCTTCGGAGTCGTCGTCGCCCCCGTCCTCGGCCCCACCCTCGGCGGCTGGCTCACCGACACCTACTCCTGGCGCTACGCCTTCTACATCAACATCCCCATCGGCATCCTCGCCCTCTTCATGATCAACCGCTTCATCTTTGATCCGGCCTACATCAAAAAAGCCAAAGTCCCCGCGCTCGACCGCTTCGGCTTTGCCGCCCTCATCGTCTGGACCGGCTGCCTCCAGGTCGTTCTCGACAAGGGCCAGGAGGACGACTGGTTCGGCGCCATCTGGATTCGCTGGGCCGTCTTCTTCCTCGTCATCTCCTTCGTCTACTTCTGCTGGCACTGCTGGCGCGACAAAGACACCATCGTCGACCTCAAGGTCCTCAAGGATCGCAACTTCCGCCTCGGCTGCGTCCTCATCTTCATGTTCGGCGTAGGCATCTACTCCACCGTCACCGTCCTTCCGCTCTTCTATCAGGAGCTCCTCGGCTACACCGCCTTCACCGCCGGCCTCGTCGTCGCTCCCCGAGGCATCGGAGCCGTCTGCGGTATGCCCATCATCGGCTACCTCTCCAACAAGGTTGACCCCCGCTACCTCCTCACCTTCGGCTTCTTCACCTTCGGCCTCACCACCCTCTACTTCGGCAACGTCACCCTCGACCTCTCCCCCACCACCCTCCTGCTCCCGATCCTCATCACCGGCTTCGGCCTCAGCTTCGTCTTCGTCCCTATCAGCACCGCCGCCTACGGCACTCTGGACAACAAGCAAATCGGCAACGCCAGCGGCCTCTTCAACCTGATGCGCAACGTCGGCGGCTCCATCGGCATCTCCATCGCCTCCACCCTTCTCACCCGCCGCTCCGCCGTCCACCAGAACGAGATCATCAACTCCGTCCCCATCACCGGCCAGCAGTTTCAAAACAGCCTGAGCACCACCCAGCAGGCCCTCTTCAGCTACTTCGGCAAAGCCAACACCCTCGCCCCTGCCCAGGCCACGCTCTACAACCAGCTTGGCCGCCAGGCCTCCACCTGGGCCTTCGTCGACGTCTTCCGCTGGCTCTCTCTCCTCTGCTTCTTCTGCGTCGGCATCGTCTGGCTCTTAAAGAAAGTAAAGCCCGGCAAGCCCCCCGCCGGCGCTCACTAATTCTCCTAGCCGCAATTGCATCTGTGTAATATGGGGTCGCGAGGGAGCTTTTTGATGAGACTTCTAATGGGTTTCACAGCAATCAGCCTGTGCCTGAGTGTTTTGCTCCTGGTTGCTGTCCCTCTTACCCGCCGGAGATACTTCGCGTATGCGAGCCAGGGGCTCTTCATCATGGCGTGGATATTAGCGGCGATCTTTGCCTCCCTCAACCACACCTACTGGTTCGCCATCATAGCGGCCATATGGGCAACCATCTGGCTCTATAAGCTTCTGGCAGGAAAAATCGTAAGCAAGACTCTCCTCTGACGAAGCCTGACCTCGCTGATGGCTGTCCTTTCGCCTCATCCAACCAGCTGACTTTTCCCCGGCAATGCGAGTAAGCTTCCGCACAGCCGGCAGAGCGGGCCTGCCACATCCAGCAAAAAACACGCCTTTAGCCAGAAAGGAACACCCATGGCAAACCCCTTCGTTCACCTCGAACTCTCCACCTCCGACGCCGCCAAAGCAAAGGAGTTCTACGGCAGGCTCTTCAACTGGACCTTCACCGACAACGATATGGGCCAGGGCATGATCTACAGCACATTCAAACCCGACAGCGGCCCAGGCGGCGGCATCTTCACCATGCCCGGCGCTCCCACCGCATGGCTCGCCTACGTCGGCGTCGACGACATCAACACCGCCACCGCCAAAGCCACCGACCTCGGAGCCAAAGTCACCGTCGGCCCGCAGGAGATCCCCAACGTCGGCTGGATGACCGTCCTCACCGATCCCACCGGCGCCCCCATCGCCCTCTTCCAGCCCAAAACCCCGCAACCCTGACCCCACCGGAACCAAAGCCGGGTGCCCCATGTCCGGACTCTCGGACATGGGCATTCGCGTGAATGCGCGAACCGTCTTCCCCTCCCCGGCAACCCCTCGAACAGGCAACACCGAACGCCTCCGCACCTCACCCGCCAGGCAAAATCCTTGACACCCCTGATAAAATGAACTCAGAGCAAGAAGAAGGCCCGGCACCTGGCCGGGCCTTCTTGTTGTACGTTGCAATCCCCTTGAAGCACCAGGCTAAGTATTTTATTTCGAACACTTTGACACATTAAGACGGAGGGAGGGGGAGTACACCGGATGCGCCACAAAACACACGACCGACAGCAGCCTCTCCTCGATCTTCCTGGGTCAGTCCCGCATCGCCCCGGCAAATCCGGGAAATATATCTTCACCCTCCTGCGCCTCGCCGCGATCCTGGCAATCGCAGCTCTCACCACTCAATCCCAGGCCCAGTGGGACCTCGAAGACACCCACACCACCGCCAGCCTCCGCGGCATCCACAACGTCGGCGGCGGCGTCGTCTGGGCCAGCGGCACCCACGGCACGGTCCTCCGCAGCGAAGACGGCGGCTACCTCTGGCAGACCTGCAACATGCCTCCCGGCGCAGAAAACCTCGACTTCCGCGGCATCCAGGGCTGGGACGAAAACAACGCCATCGTCATGTCCAGCGGCAAGGGCGACCTCTCCCGCCTCTACAAAACCACCGACGGCTGCCAAACCTGGCGCCTCCTCTTCACCAACCCCGACGCACCGGACGACGGCTTTTTCGATGCCCTCCTCTTTCTCGACCGGAAGCACGGCCTCCTCTTCGGAGATCCCGCCCACGGCAGCCCCACACGTAATCCGGTTGAAGGTGGATACTTCGCCTTTCGCATCCGCGTCACCGACGATGGAGGCAACACCTGGGCGCCCGTCAGCGACCCTGAGCGCCCTCAGCCGGGGAAAAACCTGATGCCCCTCGGGACCGAAGGACTATTTGCCGCAAGCAACTCCTCAGCCGCCTTCAGCGATGGCTGGCTATGGATTGGAACCGGCGGAGCCCGTGTTTTGAAGCGTCGCCTCTATCAGCCTCCCGCAACGAATCCCACCTTCAATGCGGGATTCTGCGCCGGAGCAATCGACCCATCGTCTCATCGTTGCGGTCTGCCCTGGGTCGACTGGTCAAACACCACCGCGCCGCTCGCCTCCAAAGGCAACGCCGCCGGCATCTTCTCACTGCACTTCATCAGCGCTACCAAAGGTGTCGCCGTCGGCGGAGATTATCAAAAACCAGACGATCCTGCAGGCACTGCCGCTTACACCATCGATGGCGGCCAAACATGGCAACCCGCCCAAACCCCACCCCACGGCTACCGCTCCTCCGTAGCCTACGACCCCACCCAAAAACTCTGGATCACCGTAGGCGCCAACGGCACCGACATCTCCACCGACGACGGCAAAAACTGGCGCCCCCTCAAACCCTACGACTACGACGCTCCCGACACCGACAAAAACTGGAACGCCTTGTCCCTCCCCTTCGTCGCAGGTTCCAACGGCCGCATAGGCCGCCTCCGCACCATCCCGCTGCCGGCAGCAAAACCATAGCCGCATCGCGAAACCAGCAAACCCAAAGCCTTACTGCGGCGTTGTCGTTGTAGTCGGCGTAGTCGTCCCTGTCGAACCAGCTCCGGTCGACGGCGAACTCCCCAGACCACTCCCACTCGTCGGGCTGGAGCCAAACCCACCCCCCGTACTCGAGCCAAACCCGCTCCCCGTACTCGAGCCGAACCCTGTACCTGTACCGGCCCCACTCGTCGAACTCCCAAACCCCGAATTATTCCCCGAAAGCGTCCCCGTCGATGGAGGCCCGCCAAACAGACTCGCCTGCGCCTTCATCTGTTCGATCCTCGGGTCATACAGAAACTCCCACGTCTGATAGGTCGTCTGCTCGTTCACCACAACGATCGAGTCACCCTGCTTCGGCAGCCCCACTCCCACAAACGGCGAACCCCCACCCGTAAAGCTCGACGCCGACTGACCAAACCCACCCGGCGACGACGATCCCGTCCCCGAACTACCCGTTGCACCCGTAGTCCCGCCACTCGCCGAACTCCCCGTGACACCCACTCCCGAAGATCCCGACGACGAACCCCCTAACGTAGCCGGCCCCGACGAACTCCCAAACGCACTCCCGCTGGAAGAGCCAAACGCACTCCCGGAAGAAGATCCCGACGAAGAGCCAAACGCACTCCCCGAAGAAGATCCCGACGACGACGAACCAAACGCCGACCCTGTAGCCCCAGCCGCGCCCGTAGTCCCTGCCGCCCCGGCCCCAATCCCTCCCGACGAAGCCATCCCCGCCGCCGACCCCAGCCCAGGCGCCAGCCCGGCCAGCGGCTTGCCGAAAAATCCCTTCACCGTCGTCTTCGCTTCGCCCACTTTAATCAGCCGCCAGTCGGGCTTCCCGGTAAACGGGTCCAGATACCGCTGCCGTAGAAACCGAATATTATTCGTCTTCTCCAGCTGCTCCAGCGACGCAGGATACTGCCCACCGATCTTCCTGTAATAAAGCTGAATCGCCCGCACATACTGGTTCCCGCGATGTACCGCCTCGATCTCCCGCTCCCGCTGCAGATCCTTTGCGACCTTAGGAGCAGCAACACTCAGCACCAGCAGAATCAGGAAGATCACGACCACCAGCCCCACCAGCATCGACCCTTCTTCAGTCTCTCGCCGATCGCACCGCATCGCCATCCTCCTCACCTCACCGCGCCAGCAGCGGCAGAGTCTGCCGGTTATTATTCGCCATATCCTCCACCACAATGGAGTTGGCCGAAATCGTAATCACCCTGTACCGCCGCTGCACAATGTCCCCGTTCGAAGCCAGAAACACATCCTCGCCATGCAGCAGAAACGCCCTCCGCACCCCGTTCTCTCCCGTCGCCGTCCCAAAGAACTTCAGGTCGATCGGCGGCGGCGGCGGTGGTCCAGGCGGTGGCGGTGGCGGCCCCGTCGGACCCTTCGCCGCAGTCCGTACCGACGCAATCGGCTTCGGAATATCCACCGGCGCCGAGTTGGCCGAAAAGATATTCCTCCCGCCCCCCGCATACACCACCGACTCCGTCACCAGCATCGCTTCCATTCTCAGCGTCGGGTCCAGCTGCGCCGAAGTCGTCCCCAGGCTCTTCGCCGCACTCCCCACCGCATTCCCCGACGGAACCGAAATCACCGCCCCCCTGGTCCCCGCAGCCCCACTCGCCGCTGGCGCAACAGTCACCGGAGCCGTCACCGCTACCGGCGCAGGCGGCGCGCTGTCATGCGGCAGCTCAAAATACAAAATCCCGCCCGCCAGCAAAACAAACCCTGCCACCGCGGCCACCTTCTTCTGCAGGTCCGGAGTCATATTCATCATTTCTGACCTCCCGGCACAGCATCGCCACTCGCCGCATCCGTCGCCGGCGCGGTCACATCCTTATTCGAAATCTCCCCACCCACCGGAGCCCGCAGATACGTCGTCAGCACCAGCCGCAGACCCACTGTCCCCGACTGCTGCCCCGTCAGCGTCAGGCCCTGAATCATAAAGAACATCCTGTCCCGCTCCAGCCCGTTGATAAACAGCACCAGCGGCCTGTAGTCCCCGCTCAGACTCGCATCCATCCGAATCTCGGTCAGCTCCCCCGCCGTCCCCATCATCACCGGCTTGTACGCATACTGTGTCCGTGTCAGCTTCACGCCCTGCTTCTTCGCCAGCGCGCCCATCTCCGCCGCAATTCCCGAGATCGCATACGGCAGCCGCTTCTGATAAAACCTGTCCGAATCCTTCGTTGCATCCACCAGCTTCTCGTCCAGGCCTTCCAGCGGCTTCTTCGCAATCTCCGCCGCCTTCATCACCACCTCCTGATCGGCCCGCGCCGCCTCATTCTGGCTCTTCGCCTGCCGCCACGCGAACGCCATATGCACCAGCAGATAAAGATTCACCAGCCCCAGCACCGCCACGCCCGCGATATGCAGATTCAGCAGCGTTCCCAGCCTGCGCGCCTTTTTGGCCCACTGCCTCGTCGCCACGGCTGCCCGCTTCTCTGTCGCAACCGTCATCGCGCCCCTCCGTTCGGAGTCTTGGCCATCTTCCCTTTGGACGCCCCAGGAACCGTCGCAGGCGCAGGCGCTCCCGTCTTCACCCTGGCCTTCTTCTTCACTGCCGCACCGGAAGCATCCGTCCTTGCAGCCTCACCCACACCCTTACCCGAATCCTTCTTCGCCACCGGCACTGGCAGCGGGTTATACCCACTCAGAATCTCGAACACCACCCCACCCGGCACCACCGGCGCCATTCCACGCGTCCCCTGGTTCCCCTCCGCCGTCAGAGCCTGCTCACCCGCCAGCCTCGGAGCCACAAACCGCTGCGACGT
>Ga0302308_10002278_pt1 | contig 15535 bp, 6 predicted proteins | sample III_Palsa_E3_3_FD_200531 | JGI IMG/M metagenome (GOLD analysis project Ga0302308, IMG submission 200531) | Peat permafrost microbial communities from Stordalen Mire near Abisko, Sweden - III_Palsa_E3_3 | ecosystem: Environmental > Terrestrial > Soil > Palsa > Peat permafrost | place: Sweden... | reverse complement strand
ACCTCCGGCGGCATCTGGGGCATCACCGAGGGCTACAGCATGATGATCGGCGGCGACGACGATGTCGTTGAGCGTCTGCGACCCATCTTTGAGACCCTCGCGCCAGCCGCGGACAAAGGCTGGGGCCGCGTCGGGCCCTCCGGCTCCGGACATTTCGTCAAGATGATCCACAACGGCATCGAGTACGGCATGATGCAGGCCTACGCCGAGGGCTTCTCCATCATGCGCGCCAAGAAGGTGCTGAATCTCGACCTTACGCAGATTGCCGAGATCTGGCGTTACGGCTCGGTCGTCCGCTCGTGGCTGCTCGATCTCACCGCCGACGCGCTCGCGAAGAATCCCGACCTCGAAGGCCTGGAGGCTTACGTTCCGGACTCCGGCGAAGGCCGTTGGACGGTCTATGAGGCGATCGACCTCAACGTGTCGGCGCCGGTCATTACGGAGTCGCTCATCCGCCGCCTGCGCTCCCGCGAAGAAAACAACTTTACTGACCGCATGTTGTCGGTCATGCGCAATGAGTTTGGCGGCCACGCCGTCAAGAAAAGCTAGATACGAGATACGAGATACGAGATTCGAGATTCGAGAGCAGAGACCGTATCTCGCGTCTCGCATCTCGAATCTCCCAAGGAGAAGCAACATGTCTACAACGCAGGTGAATATCAGCCCCGCGGCCAGAAAAGCCAGCCAGTCTCTGGAGCGCCGGCCCGATCCATGTATCGTGGTCATCTTCGGGGCATCGGGAGATTTAACCAAACGCAAGCTGCTGCCCGCGCTCTATCATCTGGAGCAATCGGGTTTTCTGCCGGAGAACTTCGCCGTGCTCGGCGTCGCACGGCGGCCGCTCGAAGACAGCTTCGCCGCGGACATGAAGGACGGCATCGTCAAAGGCGGCGGCGTCGAGGATGCCGAGGCCAAGCTCGCCCCGTTTATGGACCGCGTGCACTACTACGCGATGAACTTCGACGACGATGCGGGCTATGACGGCCTGAAGAAGAAGCTCGCCGAGATGGACGCCAAGTTCGGCACCAAGGCCAACCGCCTCTTCTATCTCGCGGTCGCGCCCGAGTACTTCTCCGACATCGTCTCCTTCCTGGGCAAGCACGGCATGAACAAGCCTCCCGCAGGGGAGGGCCAATGGGTGCGCACGGTCATCGAAAAGCCCTTCGGCCACGACCTCGAGTCGGCCCGCGCCCTCAACGACGAAGTCAACAAGGTCTTCGACGAAAACCAGATCTTCCGCATCGACCACTACCTCGGCAAGGAGACGGTGCAGAACATCCTGGTCTTCCGCTTTGCCAACGGCATCTTCGAGCATGTGTGGAACCGTAACTACATCGACCACGTCGAGATCACCGCCGCCGAGTCGATCGGCATTGAAGGCCGCGGGCCGTTCTACGAGCAGGCCGGCGCGCTGCGCGATGTTGTGCAGAACCACGTCATGGAGCTGCTCAGTTTCGTCGCGATGGAGCCGCCCGTCAGCTTCGACGCCGAAGCTGTCCGTACTGAAAAAGTAAAGGTCTGGCGCTCGATCCAGCCCATCCATAGTGCCGATACGGTGCGCGGGCAGTATGGCCCCGGCAACATCGATGGCCAGCCTGTCATCGGCTACCGCCAGGAAGAACGCGTGCATCCCCGCTCCCATACCGAGACCTATACCGCACTTCGCCTGGAGATTGAAAACTGGCGCTGGGCGGGCGTTCCGTTCTACATCCGCGCCGGCAAGCGGCTCGCCAAGCGGGTAACCGAGATCACCATCCAGTTCAAGCAGCCACCGCTGCTGCTCTTCAAGGGCCACGAGGGCAAAGGCGCCGAAGGCCTCAAGCCGAACGTCATCTCGATGCGCATCCAGCCGGACGAAGGCATCGCGCTGCGATTTGCCGCGAAGGTCCCAGGGCCGAACATGAGCATGAGTTCGGTGAACATGAACTTCAGCTATGCGGAGGCCTTCGGCGCCAGCTCGGCCAACGGCTATGAGCGGCTGCTGCTCGACGCGATGCTCGGCGATGGCACGCTGTTCGCGCATCGCGATGGCGTCGAAGCCACCTGGGCGCTGATGACCCCGATCCTCCAAGCCTGGGAGAAGGACCCGGTTAAGGACTTCCCCAACTACGCCGCGGGAACCTGGGGTCCGGTCGCCTCCGACGCTATGTTGAAGGCCGATGGGCGGAAGTGGCGAAAGCTGTAATAGCAGGGGCCAGGGCTTAGAGCCCAGGGCCCAGAGTACAAAATATGGTTGCTGTCTGGACCCTGAACCCCTAAACCCTGGACCCTTTCTATGCCCAAACCCGTGACTGTCACCTACCAGGTCTGGCCTTCCGCCAAAGAAGTCTCGATGGCCTCTGCCCGCCTCTTTGCCTCGCACGTCGAGCAGGCTGTCGCCATGCGCGGCGTCGCCCGCGTAGCCATCTCCGGCGGCTCTACGCCCAAGGGCATGTTCGATCTGCTCGCCGACCCTGCCAAGCCCTTCGCTGAGACAGTCCCGTGGGACAAGCTCCAGCTCTTCTGGGTCGACGAGCGCTGCGTCCCGCCCGACTATCCCGACTCCAACTACCGCATGACCAAAGAATCGCTATTGTCGAAGGTTGGCATCCCGGAGTCGAACGTCTTCCGCATGGAGGGCGAGCTCGACCCCGAAGAAGCGGCCTCGCGCTACGAGGCCACGCTGCGCAACAGCATGAAACTCGAAGGCGCCGAGTCGCCGCTCTTCGATCTCGTCCTGCTGGGCATGGGCGACGACGGTCACACCGCCTCGCTCTTCCCGCACACCGAGGCCATCAACGAGATGAGCCGCCTGGTCGTCGCCAATCACGTCCCGCAGAAGGACACCTGGCGCATCTCGCTCACCTGGCCGGTCATTAATCATGCCGCGGAGGTGGCCTTCGAGATCATCGGCGCCGACAAAGCGGGTGTCCTCGCCGAAGTCCTCACCGGGCCCCGCGATCCCGAACAGTTGCCCTCGCAGCTGATCCGCCCCGCAAATGGTAAGCTTCTCTTCCTGCTCGACGAAGCCGCTGCGGCCAAGCTCCCGGCCATCGCCGAGGTCTTCACTACCCCGCACGGCAGCCGCAAGGTAGGCACGCTGGAAATTTGAAATGTACTGAGGCCCCATGATTCTCGCAGGCGACGTCGGCGGCACAAAAGTCCATCTGGCTCTATACAACTTCGACAGCGGCAAGCTCGTCCCCGTGCGCGATACCAAATTTCCGGCGGGGAAGTACGCTTCGCTCGACGACATCGTCAAGGAGTTCCTCGCCGCCGGCAGCCAGAAAGCCTCCGACATCGTGGCCTCCTGCTTCGGCTGCCCCGGTCCCGTCCGCGACAACCGCCTGAAGCTCACCAACCTTCCCTGGACGCTCGACGGCCGCCTGCTGCAAGCGTCCCTTGGCATCGAGCACATCTTCCTGATCAACGATCTCGAAGCCAACGGCTACGGCATCCCCGAGCTCGCTCCCGAGAGCGTCTTCACACTGCATTCCGGCGATCCCGCGGCGGTCGGACATCGTGGCCTGGTCTCGGCCGGCACAGGTCTGGGCGAGTGTCTGCTGATCTGGGACGCGAAGGCGCGCCGCCATCTGCCCATCCCCTCCGAGGGCGGCCACTGCGACTTCGCCGCCCGCAACGACCGCGAGATTGCGCTGCTCAACTACCTGCGCCGCACGCTCAACGGCCGCGTCAGCTTCGAGCGCGTCGTCTCCGGCCTCGGCATCAAGAATGTCTACGCCTTCCTGCGCGACGATCAAAAACTGGAAGAACCCGGCTGGCTGCATGACCGCATGGCCTCAGAAGACCCCAATGCCGTCATCGGCCAGTGTGCCGAGGACGGTTCGAGCGAGATCTGCCTGGAGACGCTGCAACTCTTTGCCGCGGCCTTTGGCGCCGAGGCCGGCAACGTCGCCCTCAAGGTGCTGGCGATGGGCGGTATCTATCTGGGCGGCGGCATCGCTCCAAAGATCCTCAAGACCATGCAGAATGGCGCGTTTCTGCAGGCGTTTCTGGATAAGGGAAGACTCTCGCCGCTGCTCGAGAATATTCCCGTGCGCATCATCCTCGACGACACCTGCGCCCTGCTGGGTGCCGCGGCGTTTGCTGAAGCGCGTGCGGCCGAGATCTCCGGCCACTCCGAACGCGCGGCCTCTTTCCATACGCCCTCGTCCTCCTAAGCAAATACGAAAGATAGGGTCCGCTGCACTCGCTCCTCGGCTCTGCTTCTCAAAGGCGGAGGCTCTGTTCTGAGCGGGCAGCCGAGTAGGTGCGCCGTGGAAAGCCGCCTGCCCCTTTGCACAACTAGAAAACCGCTTGACAACACTTGCCGTCCAGAGCGATAAATAGGGCCGCACGAAAGGGACTTTTCACGAGCGCAATAATTTCTCGACCGAACCCGTTCGGTTTGGGAGATGCATGGTTCGCTCGCGTCGGGGCCTTTGCAACAGGAGCGCACGAAGGATGCATCATGGCACGCGGGCGCATGGCGAATATAGATAGCGGCTTACCCTACGAGGTTTCAGGTGACACAGTTCTTTCGGTTTGATTCGGTTCGGTCGTCTCTCCTGGCCCACACGTTTGGGACGCCCCATAGGTTTGGGACACATAGAGCAGCTTGGTTTCGGTCCGCACTCTCGCTCAGTGTGCTGCTGGCTCTGCTGGCGGGCGCTCTGCTGGCGCCCACGCGAAGTGCGGCGCAGTCGCAGAACACCGGTGCCATCAGCGGCAGTGTCATCGACGCGCAGGGTAGCTCGGTAATCAATGCGACCGTAACCCTGACCTCGATCGACGAGGGCACAGTGACCGTCGCGAAGGTCGACGCGCGCGGGGAATACCAGTTCCTCAGCGTCAAGACAGGCGGCTACATCATCACGGTCAGCGCGCCTACCTTTGAGAACTTCACGGCCGACTCCGTGGTCGTGAACGCTACCGAGAACGTCCGGCTGGATGCGAAGATGACGCGCGGTTCCGCAAAAGAAACGGTCACGGTGGAAGCTCCCTCCGCTACGGTGGACACGCGCTCGGCGACCATTGCGACGGTCATCGATCCGACCCTCGTCCAGAACCTGCCGGTCGATGGAAACAATGTCGTCGCGCTCGCGGCCCTGCTGCCCGGCGTCGTCAACGTGAATGCGCCAACCACGTTCACCAGCGATACGGGCGGCCCGGTTTACACGGCAGCCGGCTCGCGCAACAACCAGAACCTGTTCCTTTTCGACGGCACCATGTGGAACAACGTCTACCTCAACACCGGCCTCAACTTCCCGCCGCCGCTGATGTTGCAGGAAGTCTCCGTGCAGTTGGTCAACTTCAAGGCGCAGTACGGACGCAACGTCGGCAGTATCTTCAATGCGTTGACACTTGGCGGCACGAACCAAATCCACGGCAAGTTGTGGGAGTACATCCAGAACAAGGCCCTGAACGCTGCCGATTACATCACGCACCTAAATCCCGAACTGGTGCAGAACCAGTTCGGCGCCACCGTCGGCGGTCCCATCATCAAGGACAAGCTGTTCTTCTACCTCGGCATGCAGGATTTGCGGTCGGTGGCCGAGGTCGTCGGCCTCACCCAGCTCCCCACCGCTGCCGAGCGCGGGTTGCAGCAGGATGGAGTTAGCCCTCTGCCCTGCATCGACCCTCACTGGGCCGGAAAGTATTGTGCCAGCTTCCGGGGCGATTTTCCTGCCGGAACCAATATTATTGATGGCGGAATTTCCAATCCCTACTACCACACCAACACCTACGCCGGGCCGGCCCAGTCGCAGATCCGCTCTACGGCCGCCACCCCGGCAGGAAACCAGGGAATCTACAACGCCACGCAGTGCGACATCGACCTCGCCACGCTCGCCAACGCCCCCAGTGTTGAGGTTGGCACCACCTACCTGTTTGAGGATGCCGACCTCCCACAGGCCGAAATCCCCACGGAATGCTGGAACCCCGTCACTTTCAATTTCTACAACAAATACCTTCCACTGCCTTCGGTGAATGGCCAATTGGTGACCGTTCCTACCAACCTGGCCACCTCCGCCAAGCAGCCCAAGAATGACTGGAATGGCCTTGCGCGCGTCGATATCCCCAACCTGCCCCACGGCCATACCATCGACGCCCGCTACTACGTAACCAGCGTGAACGACGGCACCGCCAACGCCGTCACGCCTACCAGCACAACCATCGCCAACTACAACATCGATGCCAACTTCGGGGGCATCACCAGCGGCAACATTGGGGACACCTGGGTCGTCCGGCCTAACCTGCTCAACATCGTCCGCCTGGCCTACAAACGCTATGACTACACCACCATCCCGGAAGATACGACCACGCTCATCACCCTGGGCTCCAACTTCACAGACCCAGGCTACCCTACGCTGCCGCGCTTTTCGGCCAACCAGCGCTTCTCCATGGGCTCCACCAACTCGGCCTATTCCTATAGCGTCAACTCCGATACTGAGCTGGACGACAGTCTCTCGCTCACCCACCTCAATCACAACTTCCAGTTCGGCGTGCAGTACCTCAGCCTCCAGTACATTCATCGCTTCGATCAGCCTGTATCTCTAAGCGCTCCTGCAACGTTTACAGCTCTTGGAATCGCCGATTTCACCATGGGACTGGACGGCACCCTGACCGTCGGCAACCGTACCAATATCAGTGCGGAAGAGCACGTAGCCTACTTCTATGCTCAGGACGACTGGCGTGCTACTGCCCGTTTGACCTTGAATCTAGGCATGCGCTATGAACTTGCGGCCCCGTGGTATCAGCCCGACGGTCAGTCGGTCAGCTTTGTCCCTGGCTATCAGTCCTTCAAGTTCGTCAACACGCCCGCCAGCCTTGCCTTCCAGGGCGATCCCGGCATTCCCCGCGCCATTATCAAGACCGGCCTCACCAACTTCGCTCCCCGTGTCGGCCTTGCTTATGACGTCTTCGGCAACGGCAAAACCTCGGTCCGCGCCGGCTTCGGCATCTTCTACGACGCTCTGAACGCCAACACCACCGGCGTCGGCCAGCCCTATCACTACACCGCCAATTACTCCGCGCCTCCGGGCAGCTTCTCCCAGCCACTGCTGGGCCTTACGCCCGTCCCGCCCAATTACACAACGGCCGCCAACGCCATCTTCGCGTCACCGCTCTCGGTGAATTTCGCCGACCCCAACGTCACCCAGCCCTACACCGAAGCCGTCAACTTCGGCTTCCAGCAGAGAATCCTCGCAGCCACCCTCGAAGCAGCCTACGTTGGCAAGTTCGGCCGGCATCAGATCGTCCCGTACGATCTAAACCCGGATATCTATAGCTGCGATCCCGCCAACCCCTACTACCAGGTGAGCCCTACAACGTATTGCCTGAATGCCAGTACAGCACAGGCCTCCGATCAGGCCCGCGTCACCTATCCCGGCTTCAACTACGGCGGGGGCGGGATTGTGGATAACAATGGGGTAGGCTCCTCCAGTTACAACGCGTTGCAGGTCATCTACACGCAGCGGACCCGCGCCAACCTTACCACCGTGGCGGCTTATACCTATTCGCGCTCGCTGGACGACCAGAGCAGCGGCACCACCAACGCCAGCACGCTGCCGCTGCCTCCCAACGTGAACACCAACTACGGCCCGTCGGACTACAACGCGACCCACATCCTCAACGCCGGCTGGACGCTCAAGCTGCCCAATGTCCTCACCGGCCCCAGGGTGGAACGCGCGATTCTCAACGACTGGAGCTTTGGTGGCATCTTCAACGCCCGCACCGGCCAGCCTTTCACGCCTGTCCTGACCACGGACAAGCAGTACAACGACGAGCCCAGCCAACGAGCTCCGCTGGCTCCAGGCCTTACCCACTATGTGGGCTTTCCCTCAAGTCGTCACCGCGCAGACAAGGTCAACGAGTGGTACAACTTCTGCTCATTCTCCAGTAATTTCACCTCCACCACTGCCTTTAGCCCTTGCGGCCCCAGCCCTATCCCCAACGGATATCAGCACACCACCTCCCCCTATGTCTATCCGGCTGGCACAACGCCGCTCGTTCTGACTTCGCGCAATTCGCTCATCGGTCCAGCCTTTATAGAGAGCGACTTCAGCCTGCGCCGCACGGTCCAACTTGAATACCGCGGCATGCAGATACTCTTCCGCGCCGATGCGTTCAATGTTTGGAACACGCCGAATCTGTCCAACCCCGCCCCCGCCATCTCGGGGACCTCTTCCACGATCTTAAGTCTCGACCACGGTGAGATTCTTTCCACTACCGGTAAGAACGGCACCGTAGGCACCAATGGACGGCGCGTCCAGCTTGCTCTCGTCCTTCAGTATTGACATGCTTCTGCCAACGCTTCAGCACCTGGGTACCATCCGTAACACCGCAATTTATGGGGCATGATATGACTAGGAACTTCCGCTTCAACCGCCTGCTGCTTCCCACCGCCATGTTGTTCGCTGTGGCCACCGGCGCCCCCGCGCAAACGACCATCCTGCCCGAGCCGTTCGCCGGGGTCTATGCGGGCCAGCCCACGGCCACCCCCACCGTCTGTCCTACATCCCTCCCGGATTCCAATAACAACTCCGGCCCCACGACGCTGCTTCTCGGCAACGGCTGCCTGCCCAGCCAGGCAATTATCGCTGACGTGTACGACGTCAAGCTGGACAGTGAGGGCAATGTCTACATCGGGGAAGAAAACACCACCATCACGTTGCCCAACTCCTCTGGCGGCACCACCTCCTATCAATCCGGTGTTGACATTCGCGTTGTCTACAACGGCGGAACGGCCCTCTACAACGCCCTGGTGGCCGCGAACCCGAATATTCCAAACTTCAATCCTCTGCCTGGCCACATCTACACGCTGGCCGGCTCGCTCACCGCCAGCATCTCGGCCACGAACAGCCACTACTACTGCGGTGGTACGCCAACCTACAGCGCCATCATCGGATATGACGCCTTGGGTGATGGCTGCCCCGCCGCCCAGAGCCGCATCACCCCGCGCGGCATGGCCATCGACAACGACGGCAACGTCATCTTCGCCAACTTCACCTCCAAGTACGGCACCCGTGTTATCTACGTCGGTGGAACGAAGATGTACAACCTCATCAAGCTGCTCAACCCGTCGGTCATCACGCCCCAGGTGGGCTATATCTACCAGCTTGGCTTCGGAGGCACCACAGGCGCCGAGGGTGACGGCGGTATCGCCACAAACGCAGCAGCCATCTCGCCGCGCTACGTCGCGGTGGATAGCAATGAAAACGTCTATATGTCAGACGGCACCAGCACGGGTGGCACTCCCGTCGTCAGCGCCTCGGGTGAAAACGTCCGCATGATCAACGGCACCACCGGCATCGTCACCACGGTCGCGGGTGAGACCACTTGCGGCAACACCACTTATGTTGCCGCCAACGGATGCCCCTACGGCTACTCCGGAGACGGCGGTCCAGCCACCTCGGCGCTCTTCAACTACCCTTTTGCCATGGCGCTGGACCAGTACAACAACCTCTTCATCAGCGACTATACGAACGCGCGTATCCGTGTGCTGTATCGCGGCGGCACGCTCGCGGGAATCTCGAATCCCGTAGTAGGCAATATCTACACCTACTTCGGCGGCAACGCGACCTCGGGCGTTCAAGGTACGCTCACCGTAGACAACTCGCCCGCCCAGAACGTCAAGCTCACATCTCCCGCCGCCATTAACTTCGACAAGGCGGGTAACCTGTACGTCATTGACAACTCATCCCACTACCTCTGGCGCGTTGATGCTATTACTGGCATCGCCAACATCGTCGCCGGCGGTACCAGCTCCACGGGCACCGCCCACGCCGGCGCCTTCTGCAGCGGCACCTCCGGCCCAGTTTCTACGGACAATTTTGCCGATGGCTGTCCCGCCATCCTTGCCTACATTGAGGGACAGGGAAGCATCCCGTTTGATTCGCAAGGCAACTTCTACCTCGGCTCCAACAACACCGCCACTTCGACCACGCCGACTCTCTTCGTCTACAAGTTCAACTACAACAACCAATTCCCGGCCACGGCTGTAGGCTCCTCTGCCACGCAGTACATGGCGTTCACCTCCACGGTGGCCAACACGGGCGCGGCCCGCAGCTTCCTCTTGGATGGGGCCTCCAGCACCGAGTTCTCTGACGCTGGCGGCACAGCCTGCACCCCAACTACCGCTGAGGCCGTCAAGTACACCTGCGTCGTCAGCGTCAAGTTCACTCCCGCCCGGCCTGGTGTTCGCTTCGGCGCAATCCAGCTTGCCACCTCCGGTGTCACCCAATCTGGGCTGGAATATATCTCCGGCACAGGCGTCGGCTCCGACATCGCCATCGACAACGGCACCGTCAGCACCCTTGGCACAGGCATCACACCCTCCGGCGTCGCCGCCGACCAGCTCGGCAACATCTACGTAGCCGATAGCAAAGGCGGCCAGCTCCTCAAGGGGGCCTCCACCGGCACCACGCTCGCACCGCTCGCCACGCCTGTCACCGGCCTCAAGAACCCCTCGCAGGTCGCTGTCGATAGCGACGGCAATGTCTATGTCGCCGATACTGGCAATAACCGCATCCTCGTCTCCCGCTCCTTCGGCATCACGGCACCCACCATCCTCGGCACTGGCCTCTCCGGTCCCAAAGGCGTCGCCGTCGATCAGTACGGCAACATCTTCGTCGCCGATACCGGCAACAACCGCATCCTGCAGCTCGCGCTGAACGGCACCCAGAATCCGTTCATCCTGCAAGGCCTCGTCATCCCGCTTGCGGCGCCCACTCAGCTTGCCTTCGATCCCACCGGCAACCTCTACGTACTCGATAGCGGCAACAACCGCATCGTCGAAGACGTCATCCTCAACGGCATCACCTCACCGATCGCGCTGGATCCCGGCGTCGTTCCCACCGGTCTGTCGATCGACACCGCTGGAGACATCTACGTCGCCGACGCTACCAGCAAGTCCGTGCTCGACTACTATGGCGGCGCCACTCCCGGTTTTGGCTTGGTCGTCGGCTTCGTCTCTCCGGTAGGCCTGGCAGTCGACCCCGACGGCAATCTCTTCACCGCCGATACCGGCCTCACCGGAGCCATCGAACTCCGCCGCAGCCTCGGCAACATCGTCTTCCCCAACACCAATCCTGGCGCCACAACCAAGGCGGACATCACGGTGGACAACGTCGGCAACGCGCCGCTCAACTTCCAGACGCCTCTCGTTACCCTCAGCGGGGCCAACAGCGCCTTGTTCAGCGTTGCGCCTGGGACTACAAACGGCTGCGGAGCGGGAACTCCCTTTGCCGCAGGTTCAAGCTGCAACTTCATAGGCAGCTTTTCGCCCCTGGTCGCCGGAACGGACAGCGCCACCGCAACCTTCAACACCGGCGCCGCTAACACCACCGTGGCAGTTGCCCAGTTGAGCGGTACTTCGGTTGCCCTTCCTGTCCCCACAACCACAACCATTACCGTATCGCCGGCGGGTGGAGTTTTTTATAGCCAGTCGATCACGCTCACCGTGGTCCTCACCGCTACCCCCATTACCACCACCCCCACCGGGACCTTCACCCTCACGGTCGATGGCAAAACGGATGAGCCCCCCGTCGCAGTCGGCAACGGGACCGTGGTTTTCACGCTCAATCTGCCTGTCGGGACCCACCAGATGACGGTCACTTACAGCGGCGGCTCGCCCTATGCCAGCAGTGCGGCCGCGGTCACCGTTCCGGTTCAGCCGGCCGTCACAACCACTAGCCTGCTTATCACCCCTCAGTCGGTCAACGGTATCGCTTCGCTGCTCTTCACCTCAACGGTCGGTGCGACAACGGCCGTCGGGCAGACCGGCACGGTCACCATCTGGGCCGGTCCGGTCGGGACAGGAACTGTCATTTGCTCTTCCCCCATCAGCGGCCCCACCGCCGTCCCGGCTTACTCCATTGCCTGCACCATTGCCTCTCTTACCTTCCTCCCCAGCAATGTCTTTACGGCTGCATACAGCGGCAGCAGTAACGGCAACTTCGCTCCGTCGCAGTCGGCCGCCTTTAGCGGCGGCGGCGGCGATTTCATCGTCGCTCCCGTTCTCTCCGCCTTCACGATTCCGCAGGGCGGCGTCGGCCAGCTCAACGTCAACGTCGTCTCACTTTATGGAAGCGCGGGAACGGTCACAACCGGCTGCACGGGTCTCCCGGCAAACTCGGTCTGCCGCTTCACGCCGAACTCGATCACCCTCGGCTCCAACGAGACTCCGGTCGCGGTGCTGGTCCAGATCTACACCAATGTGTCATCCTCTCTTGCTTCCAATGAGATACGCTCTACCGGGCGCGAGATCGTTCTCGCTCTCGGACTGCCGCTGGGCTTTGGCCTGCTCCTCATGCGCCGTCGCGCGAAGCTTCGGTTGCTCGCAATGTTGGTCCTGGGCGTCTCCATGGTAGCTGGCGTCTCCGGCTGCTCCGGAACCGCGTCCTTGCAGACCTTCTCAACGCTCACCACGCCGACGGGTACTTATACGATCAACCTGATCTTCACCGGTGCCAGCGGCGAAACCGCTGTCCACTCCACACCGGCCAGCTTCACCGTACTCCCCGCTCCCACCGACTAAGAGCGAGGGCATCGCCGCGCAGAACAGCGGTATCGAAGCACACGACGCGGTAAAAAGCATTTACGTGATATTGTCAAACGGCACGTTGACATTCATTTTCCCTGTACGATATTTTCGGTGGTGAGGTTTTCATGAAAAAGTTCCCCCTGTATCTGGTTGCTGCTGTTCTACTTATCGCCTCTGCCCCTCTTTATGCGCAGGGTGGTTGTGTGAACTCGCCTGAAAACCCCACTGCGGTCCTCGCACTGGTCGGCTCTGCGGGAGCTTTTCTGGTTGCCGCACGCGGCCGTTTCCGGCGTAAGTAGAACCCCTTTAGAATCGAAAGCATGTCCACTCCGCCGTCTGGCGCGCGCGCCCTCTCCGCTTCCTCAGGAGCATCGCTGACTCTGCCTGCGGCCGCAGCCATGGCCACCGCACTCACCGTGGTGGGCGTCCTGGCCGTCTTCTCCACGGTCCTCTGGCTCTGGGCGCTCTGGACCACCGATCCGCTCAAGTCCATCGGCGGCTTCATCCCCATCGTCAGCCTTGTCTTGATCCTCCGCGTCTGGCGCTCCCTCGGCTGGGAGATGCGCGGCACCTGGTGGGGGCTGGCCCTGCTCGCCTTTACCATCTTCCTCGTCCATCTCCGCGAGCACGCCATCCTGGAGCTGGTCCTCACCCCAGGCTGGACGATCTTCGTCCCTCCGCACTCGCTGGTCGCTTTTGCCTACACCGCCGGCGCGGTACTGCTCTTCGGCGGGACGCGGCTCTTTCGCGCGGCGCTGTTTCCCATCGTATTGACATGGTTCGTCAATCCCGTACCCCACTTCTTCAACCTCTATATCGATCTCCCGCTGCAACACGCCTCCGCGCTGATCGCCCGCGGCTTCGCCCACGCCCTCGGCCAGCAGTTGACCAACGACCAGCTCCGCCTGATGTTTACCCCGGACTTCGGCATGTTCATCGCGCCCGGTTGCAACGGCATTCGCGGCGCGATCACCATGGGATTCATCGCGCTCATCGCCGGCTACGTCTACCGCTTTCGTCCCTCGATCCATGCCCTGGTGGTGGCCGGCGCTGTCCTGCTCGGCTACCTGTTCAACTTCGTCCGGCTCTGTGTCCTGGTCCTCTATTACATGGTGGCGCTGCACATTACCTGGCTGCAAAGCCGCGCGGAGATGGGCGACTACATCATCGGCGCATGCCTCTTCTTCCTCGCCACCACGCTGCTCTTCATGCTGATCCGCCGCTTCAGTTCCACCGGCGACCTGCGTCCGCCCCCGCTGACCGAGTCCTCGCAATCCCAGCCCCTCTTCGCGCCCAAATCTTTTCTATTGCGCTGGTCGGCGTTGCTGCTGCTGGTGCTGGCCGGTACCGTCAGTTACGCTCGAGAGGTGTTGCAGGCCCACCAAACGCAGCACGTCGCCGTCGATCCCAACGCCCTCGGGCGCTTCCCGCAGCAAGTCGGCAGCTATACGCTGGAGCGCCGCTGGAATGAATATCTGAATACCGGCCCGCTGATCTTCTACTGGGCGGACTATCGCCCCGCGGGCGGCGGCGCGCTGGTCTCTGTCGGAGTCTCACCGGTACTCGGCGCGCACGATTCGCTCCTATGCCACCAGGCCCGGGGCGAGGACTGGCTGTGGCACGGCGATCTCACCCTGCCCACGGCAGGGGACACCGCCACCTTCAGCGGCTCCTTCTTCAACAACGGCGCAACCCAATATCTCGAAGCCACGACGGTCTGTACCGGGGTCACCTGCGGCCAGTACACCAGCAACCGCACCCATTTTGGGCTCGTCTATAGCCGCCCGGACGCGCATACGCTGCTCAGCCAGAGCCCCGCGCGCCCGATCCCGGTGCTGCTCCGCACCGAGACGCTGGACACCGCCATGTCGGCCGAGGCCGCGCGCGCTGAATTGACGGCAAATCTGCGCAATTTTATTGCAGCCGCCAGCCTCGCAGAGTTCACCAAACCCTATCGCGCGCCCTGATTTTTCTGCTACTTTCAAGAGTGTGACTTCCCTGCGACCGATCCTCGGGCTATCTGTTGTCTCCTCCTTTCTTCTGCTCCTCGCCGGTTGCGGTAGCAGCACGCCCAGCACCCCGATGACCCCCGGCGCCACGCTCTCGGTGACCTCGCTTGCCTTCGCCAATACGCTGGTCGGTTCCAGTAGTGCAGCCAGCACGGTCACTCTGACCAACAGCGGCAACGCGACGCTCAGCGTAACGTCCATCACGCTCACCGGCGCCAATCCCACCGACTTCACCATCGGCACTGGCACCAACGCCTGCGCCACCTCGCCGCTGCCGGCTTCGGCCTCCTGCACCATCTACATCAGCTTCAATCCGCTTGCCACGGGTGCATTTACCGCCAATCTCTCCATCGTGGACAACGCCACCGGCTCCCCACAGACCGTCACCCTCACCGGCACCGGAGTCGTACCGATCGCCTCGCTCTCCGCCTCGTCATTGGCCTTCCCCAACACCCTCGCAATGCCGGTCACTGCCTCAAGCCCTCTGACCGTCACGCTCAATAACACCGGCACCGGCCTGATGACTATCGGCGGCATCGCGGTTAGCGGCTCCAGTACCTTTACTCAAACGAACACCTGCGGAACCACGCTTGCACCCGCCGCCAGCTGCACTGTCTCCGTCACATTCACACCCATCGCCAACGTCGCCGTCAGCTATACCGGCACGCTCTCCTTCACTGACAACTCCTCCGCCGGCTCGCCCCAAACCGTTGCCCTCACTGGCACCGGAGTCATCCCCGTAGCCTCGATCTCACCCACCACGCTCGCCTTCCCCAATACCGGCGTAGGCTCGACAGCCGTAGCGATGAGCACCACGCTCACCAACACCGGCGGCGGGGTGATGGGCATCAGCGGCATTACGATCGTTGGTACGAATCCCACCGACTTCGGCTATGTAACCACCTGCGGTGCGACCCTCGCTCCCGCCGCCAGTTGCACGATCTCCGTTACCTTCACCCCTGCTACCGCCACCAGTTTTAGCGCGAACCTTCAAATTAGCGAC
>Ga0302308_10002274_pt1 | contig 15545 bp, 12 predicted proteins | sample III_Palsa_E3_3_FD_200531 | JGI IMG/M metagenome (GOLD analysis project Ga0302308, IMG submission 200531) | Peat permafrost microbial communities from Stordalen Mire near Abisko, Sweden - III_Palsa_E3_3 | ecosystem: Environmental > Terrestrial > Soil > Palsa > Peat permafrost | place: Sweden... | reverse complement strand
GTCGTCGGTGTAGGTCATGCGCAGCTTGTCCAGCTGCGATTGCAGATCGGCCATCTGGCTTTCATAGATGCCGCTGGAGGTCTGCACGGCATTGACCTCGGATTCACCGGATAGCTGCGCGTTCAGTGAAGCTTCCTGTGAGCGCTTTTCGGTGAGGTCCATGCGCGCGGTTTCGATCTGGTTGCGCAGCTGGGTGATGCTGGTGTTGGTGTCCGTTTCGCTGCCGGGCCGCGCGTCGACATTGGCGCCCCGATAGTCCTTCAGCTTGTCCTCGGCATCCGTCAGCTTTGCCCGATAGGTCTCGACCTGGCTGTTGATGAACTCGAAAGCCTCGCGGCTTTCACGTTTCTTCGAAGCCTGGCTTTCGCTGATGAAAAGCTGCCCCAGTTCCTGCGCCACGACGAAGGCGCGTCTGGCATCCGTGTCGCGATAGCCGATGGTGATGAGGTTGCCGTGCGTAATCACGACGCTGGTGCGGGATTTTATTTCCTGGATCAGCCGGTCCTGCTCGAGCGGCGTCGGATGGGTGGCCATCCAGCCCCCGTCGACCAGAATCTGGTCCATCACCTTGCGGCTGAAAATAACCGCCTGCGCGATCCCTGCACGATTGGCGTTGGCCGTCGTCGAGGCGGCGCCTTCCATCAGCGGCGTGATGATGTTGCTTTCCTGCGCCAGGATGGTGGTGGATGCATCGTAGTTTCTCGGCCACTTGAGACCGATAACGAGCGCGGCAAGCGCAATCACCGCAAAGATCACCCCCAGTGCAATGCGCCGACGCTTTGCCTCGGTCAGCAGGATGGGCAGCATGGCCGCGAAAGGCGTGATCTCTTCGTTCATGGCGTAGCCTGTGGTCGCTCAGAAGGCGCGTTGCGGCACGGTAATGACGTCACCAGGCTGTACCGGATAGTTGGTGCTCAACTGGCCTTTCTGGAGAATGTCGTCCAGATGTATGCCGTACGCCTTGGTGGCGTTGCCGGTTTTTCGATATAGCTCGGTGCGATCGGCGGCGGCAAATTCGGTGGTGCCTCCGGCGGCCAGCACGGCGTCCAGTACGGTCATTCCCTGTCGGTACGGCAGCGATACGGGCGCTCGCACCGAGCCGGTGACCCGCACGCGCGACAGATATTCATGGCTGCGCAATTCCACCAATATGACCGCGACCTGCGGGTCGCGCACGAACGCCTGCAGCTTGTTCTTGACCTCGCTGGCCACCTCTTCGGGGGTCTTGCCACCGGCATCGACGTCCCCGATCAGCGGCACCGTGATCTTGCCGTCGGGACGGACCGGCACACTCACACTGAGGTCGGGGTTGTGCCAGACGGAGACCTGCAGCTGATCGTCTACGCCGATGTGGTACGAACTCACCGCCTGGGCGTCCGCATTGATGGTCGGGGCGTCGCTGGAGCCGGACGTGGTTGCGCAGCCCGTGATCGCGAGCAGGCAAAAGGTCAGAAAAAGACGGTGGAACTGCGGCATGACAACCACCCCTGTTTGGTTCTCAGAATGCCAACACTATCACAATATCAAAAAACACAATAAGTTAACGGGCTCGGCGAGTGGAGGTCCCTGGGCCATTCCCGGACTGGCAATTCGCCGTAGTCAGATAGCGGCAACACTGCCAAACTCCCCAAAATCCATGGATTCATCGTATGCAGCTTCTGGAAAGCACCAAGATAGCCATCGTCGGACTCGGTTACGTTGGCTTGCCGCTAGCGGTGGAGTTTGGCAAGCGATACGACACGCTAGGATTTGACATCAACGCCGCCCGTGTCGAGGAATTGCGCGGCGGAGCGGATTCCACGCTGGAAGTCGACGCGCAGGAGATGTCCTTGGCGACGCGCCTGCAGTTCACCGCGACGCTGGATGACATACGCGGCTGTAACGTCTACATCGTCACCGTGCCGACGCCGATCGATGCCGCCAAACGGCCTGACCTGACGCCGCTGATCAAGGCCAGCGAGTCGCTGGGCAAGGTTATTGCAGCAGGCGATATCGTGGTGTACGAGTCCACCGTTTATCCCGGCTGCACCGAGGAAGTCTGCATTCCGATTCTCGAACGAGTATCGGGCCTTACCTACAACCGTGATTTCTTCGCCGGCTACAGCCCCGAGCGGATCAACCCGGGCGACAAACAGCACCGGGTCACCAGCATTCTGAAAGTGACATCGGGCTCAACCCCGGAGGTCGCCGAGTTCGTGGACAGTCTGTACGCTTCCATCATCACCGCCGGTACGCACAAAGCCAGCTCGCTGAAGGTCGCCGAGGCAGCCAAGGTGATCGAGAACACGCAGCGCGATCTGAATATCGCGCTGGTAAACGATCTGGCCAAGCTGTTCAACAAGCTTGGCATCGACACGCTGGAAGTGCTGCAGGCGGCAGGCACCAAGTGGAACTTTTTGCCGTTCCGGCCCGGCCTGGTCGGCGGCCATTGCATCAGCGTCGATCCGTATTACCTCACGCACAAGGCGCAAGAGGTTGGCCATTACTCCGACGTGATTCTGGCCGGCCGTCGTACCAATGACAGCATGGGCCAGTACATTGCCGGCGAAGTGATCCGCCTGATGGTCTGCAAAGGCATCAATCCGGTCCGGGCGCGCATCTTGATACTCGGGTTGGCCTTCAAGGAAAACTGCCCGGATCTTCGCAACACGCGGGTGGTCGATATCATGGATGCACTGGCCGGCTATAACGCCCAAGTCGATGTGTTTGACCCATGGGTGGACGCCGCGGCCGCCAGGCATGAGTACGGTATCGATCTCATCGGCGAGCCAGCTGCGGGACAATATGATGCGGTGATCATGGCCGTAGGTCACCACCAATTTGCAGCCCTCGGTGCCAAGGGTATTCGTGACTTCGGCAAATCGTCCTCGGTGCTGTACGACGTGAAATACGTGCTGCCGCGAGATGCGGTTGACGGCCGTCTGTAATTTGGCAGTCCAAATGCGTGCCCTGATTGGATTGAGGCAACGCCAGTCGTCAAAGCGAAATGGCGCCTCAGTGCGTCTATCAATCGAATGGAACACAGCGGCATGAAAATTCTTGTCACGGGAACGGCCGGATTCATTGGCTCGCATGTCGCGATGCGGCTGCTGGAGCGCGGCGATCACGTCATCGGCATAGACAACCTCAGCGATTACTACGACGTCAATCTGAAGAAGGCGCGACTCGCGCGATTCGCCGAGCATCCGAATTACACCCATATCACCGCCGATCTGGCCGACCGCGCCGCGATCGAGTCGGCATTTGCCACGCACACGCCGCAGCGCGTGATCAATTTGGCCGCGCAGGCTGGCGTGCGCTATGCGGCGCAAAATCCGCATATTTACGTCTCGACCAACGTCACCGGTTTTCTGCACATCATCGAAGGCTGCCGTCATCACGATGTCGAACATCTGGTGTTCGCGTCGACCAGTTCGGTATACGGCGCCAACACCTTGATGCCGTTCTCCGAGCAGCAGCCGACCGAGCATCCGCTGACGCTGTACGCCGCATCGAAAAAAGCCAACGAGATGATGGCGCACAGTTATGCGCACCTCTACGGTATGGCGTGCACCGGCCTGCGCTTTTTCACGGTCTACGGCCCGTGGGGGCGACCGGATATGGCGCTGTTTCTTTTCACCAAATCCATTCTCGCCGGCGAGCCGATCAAGGTCTTCAACCATGGTCACCACAAGCGCAGCTTCACCTACGTCGACGACATCGTCGAAGGCGTGATTCGCACGCTGGATACCGTGCCCACAGGCAATCCGCAGTGGGATGGCAACAAGCCCGATCCGGCGACGAGTCTGGCGCCGTATCGGCTCTTCAATATCGGGAACCAGCAGCCGGTTGAGCTACTGCGTTATATCGAGGTGCTGGAGCAGTGCCTGGGCCGCACGGCCGTGATGGAGCTTCTGCCGCTGCAGGCGGGCGACGTGCCGGATACCGAAGCCGACGTATCGGCGCTGGCGGCAGCAGTGGATTACACGCCGACGGTTTCTGTCGAAGAGGGCGTTGCCCATTTTGTCCGCTGGTATCGGGATTACTACGCCGTCGATTGAGGCCGGGCGTTACAAGCGGGCTGGCCAATGAATTCGCCAAGCCGTTCTTCGACGGCCAAGTCAGGTCCTCCGCGCGAGCGCGATTTGTCGCGGTGCGGGCGCGGCTCGCTTGCAGGCCGGTTAGAATGCGCCGATGGCGATTACTGGCCTACGTCGTGCGGATGCAACCAGCCCATCCAGATGCCGAAGGCGACCATCGCAATCAGCAGCAGCGACAGGCCGATGCGCCGCGTCAGTGCCCACACGGTGCGCTTGTCGTTGTCCTTGTCGGTCATCATGAAATACAGCGCCTGGCCGAGGCTGAAGATCACTACCAGCAGCACGACCACGAGCGCGGTTTTATAGATGGTTTCCAAGTGATAGACCCGATCCAAGGTGACGTTCCGAGTATAGCGGCCGCTTTCCGGTACCCCGCATGAGCGGTTTTCGTCGTCCTTCGTGGTGGGCGTTGCTGCTGACGGTCGCTGGCGCGTTGGTGTTCATACGTCTTGGCGTCTGGCAGTTGCACCGTGCCGACTTCAAGGATGCGCTTCTGCGTCGGTATGCCGCATCGGCAACGGCGCCGGTGCAAGACTTTGCCAAGGTCGCCGACACGCCGCCGGATGACGGGTTTCCGCGCGTGCGTATCACCGGTCGCTACCTGACCGATCGCGTCTACCTGCTGGACAATCCCAACCACGACGAGCGCGGCGGTGTAGAGGTTTTCGTGCCGCTCGTCCTTCGCGATACGCAAAAGCTGCTGCTGGTGGACATGGGCTTTCTACCTGGCAACGGTACCGGCCAGGAGCCGCAGTTGCCGGTGTTGCCGAGCACCGACGTGAGCCTGCAAGGTCTTTACGTGCCGATGCCACCGATCGGTTTTCAAATGGGCGGCAACGCGCTGCAGCAGGAAACGCGCTGGCCGAAGAAAAGCATTTTTCTTGACCCCGTCGAAGTCGCGCACGATCTCGACCGCACGCTTTATCCGCGCATGCTGGCGCTCGACCCCGACCCGGCGTCGATCTACGTGCGCGTGCACACGCTGGATTTTTCATCGATGCCGCCGGCGCGTCATCGCGCGTATGCTTTCCAATGGTTTACGTTCGCGCTGGCGGCGGTGGTGCTTCTGCTGGTGCTGCATCGCAAACGCGATCCGCGCCGTCACTGATCTGCCCGTTGCCCGCGAAAACTCACTCACTTACCTGCTGCGAACTCATGCCCAATCCCGCCAATGATCCTGCCGCCCTGCGCAAAAGCCGATTCTTTCTGGTGCTGATCGCGCTGGTGTTTGCGGCGCCGATCCTGGTTGCGGGCCTGTTGACGTTCACCGGCTGGCAGCCGAGCGGCAAGGGTAATGGCCAGCCGATCATGCCGCAGCGCAATTTTGTGGACGAGAAGCTGGATGTGCAACTGGCCAATGGACAGACGTATGCATGGCGCGACAGCGAACCGCGCATGACCCTGATCGCGCTGCCGGGCCCCGGCTGTGCGGCGCAGTGCCTGGATGACCTCACGGCGATGGCCAAGGCGCGCGTCATGCTCAGCCGCAATCAATCGCGCCTGCGCCTGCTTTACCTTGGCCAGCCGCCGGCTGGCCAAGGTCTGGTGGCGATTCGAAATTACTGGCAGCTCGGTACCGACGTGGACAACAAGCTGGCCAGCTATCGACCCACGGTGCCGGACAGCGTCAGCGCGGTGTTGGTCGAATCCAACGGCACGGCGCTGTCGCTGTATCCTGCCGGCTCCGATCCGGCCGGCCTGGCGCGTGATCTGCAGAAGGTGATCCACTGATGTTCTCCAACGCGATGTCTCCCCGCATCGTCAAGACGCTGCGGGTACTGACCCTGCTTGCGGCGCTGTTCGCGTTCGGGCTGGTCATGTTCGGCGCGTTTGTGCGCCTGTCCAACGCGGGACTGTCCTGCCCGGACTGGCCGACCTGCTACGGCAAGGCGACCTGGCCTACCCACGCGCACGACATTGCCGCGGCCGACCTGGCTTATCCCGACCGTCCGGTGGAAACCGACAAGGCCTGGCGCGAACAGGTGCATCGCGTGCTGGCCGGTACGCTGGGCATGCTGGTGCTGCTGATCGCGCTGACGGCCTGCTGGCGCAAGGTGTCGGCTCGTTATGCGGTCATCACAGCGGCAGTCTTCGCGGTGGCCGGCGTGGTGCTTTATCAGCGCAGCAACTTTGCGCTGTCATCGCTGCTGTCGGCGCTGGCGATCGCCTTGCCGATTATCGCGGCGCTGGGTTTGAAGCGTAGCGGCGCGTGGAAAGTCAGCGTGTTGGCGCTGGCGATGATCATCTTTCAGGCCATGCTCGGCATGTGGACGGTGACCCTGCTGCTGAAGCCCGTCGTGGTGATGGGTCACCTGCTTGGCGGCATCACCACCTTTGCGCTGCTGGCCTACGCGGCGCTGCGCTTTGCCGGCGTCGGTGCGCCAGACCATCGCATGGCGGATCTGCGTCGGCTGGTGGTCATCGGCATCGCGCTGCTGTTCTGCCAGATCGCGCTGGGTGGCTGGACCTCTGCCAACTACGCCGCGCTGGCCTGCGGGTATGGCGCGGGCGCGTTTCCACAGTGCGGCGGCCAGTGGATGCCGTCAACGGATTTCCACCAGGCATTCGTGCTCTGGCGCGGTATCGGTGTCAACTATGAAGGCGGCGTGCTCGACATGGCGGCGCGCAGCGCCATCCAGATGACGCATCGCTTCGGCGCGCTGGTGGTGTTCTGCTATCTGGCCTGGCTGTCGTTCAAGGCGGCGCGCCGGGGACTGCGTCTGTTTGCGATCGCCATCGCGCTGGCCCTGGTGTGCCAGGTTCTGCTGGGCATCAGCAACGTGGTGTACGGACTGCCGCTGCCGGTGGCGACGGCGCACAATGGCATGGCCGCGCTGCTGCTGTTTACATTGCTGGCGACGCTGGCGCGCACGCAGATGCGCAAAGACGTATTACCCACGCTGCTATCGGAATCACGCTGAGATGGAGCTCGTTCGCGAATACATGCAGTTGACCAAGCCGCGCGTCGTCGCGCTGCTGGTGTTCTGCGCGGTGATCGGCATGTTCCTCGCCGTGCCCGGCATTCCGCCGTGGCGTGCCCTGGTGTTCGGGACGATCGGCATCTGGATGGCCTCCGGTTCGGCGGCCGCGTTCAATCACCTGATCGACGAGCGCATCGACAAGCTGATGGCGCGCACCGCGCGCCGTCCGCTGGCCACCGGCAAGCTCACGCCGCATCAGGTGCTGGTGTTTGCGATTGCCCTGGGCATCGCCTCGATGCTGGTGCTGGCGCTGCTGGTCAATCCGCTGACCGCGCTGCTGACCTTTGGCGGATTGATCGGCTATGCGCTGGTGTATACGGCCTATTTGAAGCGCGCCACGCCGCAGAACATCGTGATCGGCGGCCTCGCCGGCGCGATCCCGCCGGTACTGGGCTGGACTGCCGTCACCGACTCGCTGCATCCGTTCGCGCTGCAGCTGTGTCTGATCATATTCGTGTGGACGCCGCCGCATTTCTGGGCGCTGGCGATCTTTCGTCGCGCCGACTACGCGCGTGCGCAGGTGCCGATGCTGCCGGTCACGCACGGCGTGGTTTACACGCGCTGGCACGTTTTCTACTACACCGTACTGCTGGTCATCGTCACCCTTTTGCCGACCATGACCGGGATGAGCGGACTGATCTATCTGGGCGGCGCGGCTGTGCTGGGCGCCGGCTTTCTGTATTACGCCGTGCGCCTGCTGCGTCCGCCGGACGAATTTTTCGCGATGAAGGTGTTCAATTACTCCATCGTTTACCTGATGGCGCTGTTCGCCTTTCTACTGGCGGACCACTGGCTGGTCGGGCCAGCGGTGCAGCAGGGTCTGGCGTTTCAGCACGCCGGCTGATGGCCTGATCCGTCCGATTCCGGTTCTCCTAGGCGGGCAGGTTATGCGACCAGTTCGATGCCCGCATCGGCCAGCAGCTTCTGCAGGTCGGCCATTTCGTTTCCATAGTGCTTCCAGCGCTGCATGGAGGAGCGGTACATCGGTGCGCGCACCTGCACGGCGCTGGCGGTAGTTGCCGGCGCCTCGTTGTTCTCGAAGTTGAGGCACGCATCGTTCCAGGTAAGGTTGCAGAACTGCAGCAGCTGCCAGGTCGACGCTTCCTGGTTCTCAACCAGCGTTTCGTAATCCACTTCCAGAATGCGTCCCGGAAACTGCGCCTTCCAGTGGTCCATCAGGCGATCGAACAGCACGTAATAGCGCCCGGTATCGAGCAGATCGTACGAGTAGTCGTGAAACGGCGAGGCCTGCCCGAAAAGCTGGCGAAAATTGCTCAGGCAGGTATCGATGGGGTCGCGCCGCAGACAGATGATCTTGGCGTTTGGCAGCGCGTTGGCAATCGCGCCAATGTACAAAAAATTGTGCGGTAGCTTGTCGATGAAGCGCGGCGTGGCGCCGGTGTCGGGCCGCGTGCTGGCAAGATAGTCCTCGCCCAACCTTTTCCAGTCCACCGATTGCGCGCTCACGATGGTGTCGGCATCGATCAGGTTCGTCGTTCGACTGCCGGAGGCACGCTTGAGCGCCAGTGCGAAATTCTGCAATTCGCCGGCCGAATGTACGTCGGGATGGCTGGAAATGATGCGTTCGACCAGGGTAGTACCCGAGCGCGGCATGCCGACAATGAAAATGGGCTCTTCGGTGGCAAATCCCGCCGATGCGGGCTGGGGCTGTGGCGATGCGCGGATGATCAGTTCGAACAGCGCCTCGTCCTTGGCGCTCGAATATCCGCGTTTCGCCCCGCCGGCCCTTTTGCCCGCGACCAGATGCTCGAACGATGTCGCGTATTCGCCCAGGTCCTCGTATTCCTTGGCCAGCGATAGATGAAGATTCATCTGCGCGGCGTGGTTTGCCAGGGTTTTCGGAATCAGCGCCTGCAGACGATCCAGGTGATTTTTGCTCAAGCTCTGCTTGCGCAGCTGCGACAGCGTGAGGTGCGCGCCCCAAGTTGAAGGCGCCAGACTGAGGCATGCCTCCAGCTCGCGTTCTGCGGCATCCATATCGCCGACGAAAACCAGGGACTTGGCAAAGTTGTAACGGTAGCTCGGATGTGTGGGCGCCAGCGATACGGCGCGGTCGTACAGGGCCGTTGCCCGTTCGTGGGCGTTGGCGCGGGTGAAGATCACCCCCAGCGTATCCAGCGTCTGCGCATCCAGCGGTGTCAGAGTCAGCGCATATTCGGCCACGATCGAGGCGTCCGCGGAAAGGTTGACGGTGGAAAGCGCCTTGGCAAACTGCGTCGCGTAGTCTGCGCGCAGTGGATAGAGATCCACCGCCCGCTGCAAGTGGTGCAGCGCCGGTGGCATTTGCTGCAGCGCCAGCGCCGAAATGCCTGCCAGATAATGCATTTCGGCGTGATCCGGCGCCTGCGGCAGCGCACTTGTTGCCAGTACGAACGCGCGCTGCCAGTCCCTCTCGTTGTAGGCGGCGGTGGCCTGGGCATAGATCTGGGCTGCGTCGGTCATGGGCTTCCAGGCGAAGAGCAAAGGTCGAAGCGCCTATTCTGCACGATGAGCGCGGAGGCTTGCGCATCGTCAGGCGATGCGCTGACGGTCTGCTAGCCGGCGCGCGCTGCAAATGTTGCTGGGCGGCGCCATCACCGATTCGAGCGTCGCATCAACTTTCGGCACAAAAGCCGCTTTTGTGCGTTGACTCTCGGGTGCTGCAGTCGCAAAATAACGGGGCTGAGTGGCGTGTCTCGCCCTCGGCTCCCAGTTCTGACAAATAAAGGCATATGGACGTTTACCCTAGTCGCAACGTCGACATCCGCGAGCATCGGGTGCCGGCAATGCATAACAAGCTGATTACCTGCGGCGACCGCCTGCGGTCGGCTGGCGTTTTCCTCGACTAGGGAAACCCGGCCCACCTCCCTCGGCGCCGTCGGCGTCGTATTCAAAGGAGATGGGCGATGAACTTCTTTCGCACCCCTGGCTTGCTGCGCGCTCTGCGCAACGTGCTGCTGTCTGGTCGTCGTGATCAGGCGCGCGCTATCCGTGTCATTACGGTTCCGGCACCGCTGAGCCGCCCCGCGGCTGAAGCCGTGGTGATCCACATGCCGCGGCCGGCCGATCTGTCGGCTGCCCGTGCAGCCGCCGCCGCGCGTGTCAAGCGCAACCCGCTGCAAACTCAGCGCAACAAAGTTCTGTTATCCAGTCAGGCATGAAGCTGATTGCCATCTGCAAGGCGTGGCCTCCGCCATGGGCGGAGCAAGGGCGTTCGTCCTGACGATCGCCGTGCTGCCCTGCGCCTAGCGCATGGCTCGACCGTCTCGCCATGGGCGCGAGCGGGTTCCTGAAACATCCCCGGATAACACGATGATCAAGTCAGTGATCCCCACCGCTGCGGGAAAAGGCGGCCCTGCTGCCGTGCGCGCTGCTGTTGCGCAGGAAGCGTTTCGCGACCGCGAAGCATTGTTTGCCGATCTCGATACCGGCCCCGCTGGCCTCGACGAGGAGCAGATCGCCGATCGGCTGGATCGCGACGGCAACAACGAGGTGTCGCACGAAAAGCCGCCGCACTGGACACGGCAGCTCTGGCGCGCCTTCAAGAATCCCTTCATCATCGTGCTGCTGATCCTGGCGATTGTGCAGGTGTTCGTGACGCCGGATGATCTTTCCGGGCCGATCATCATTGCGGTAATGATCGGCATCAGCGTGCTGCTGAGTTTCAGCCAGGAATACCGGTCCTCGCGCGCGGCCGAAAACCTCAAGGCGATGGTGCGCAACACGGCCACGGTGACGCGCAAGGCATCCGATGGCCACAGCGAGCGTATCGAGGTGCCGGTGGCGGAGCTGGTGGCGGGCGATATCGTGCACCTGGCCGCGGGCGACATGGTGCCCGCCGATATCCGGCTGCTCACTGCGAAGGATCTGTTCATCAGCCAGGCGATTCTCACCGGCGAATCGCTGCCGGTAGAAAAGGTGGCGCCGACGCAGGCGCAGATTGACGCGCACGCGAGCGGCGTGTTGCATGAAAATCCGCTGGACCTCACGACCGTTGGCTACATGGGCACCAACGTGGTCAGCGGCACGGCCAGTGCGGTCGTGGTACTGACCGGTTCGCGCACTTACCTGGGTTCGATCGCGCGTACCATCACCGGCCAACGCGTGCAGACCAGCTTCGACCGCGGCGTGAAAAGCGTCAGCTGGCTGCTGATCCGTTTCATGCTGGCGATGGTGCCGATCGTGCTCGGCATCCAGTGGTACAAGCACGGCTTTTTCGAAGCGCTGCTGTTCGCGCTGTCCGTGGCGGTGGGGCTTACACCGGAAATGCTGCCGTTGATCGTCACCGCCAACCTGGCCAAGGGCGCGCTGGCGATGTCCAAGCGCAAGGTCGTGGTGAAGCGGCTCAATGCGATCCAGAACTTCGGCGCGATGGATGTGCTGTGCACCGACAAGACCGGCACCCTGACGCTGGACAAGATCGTGCTGGAGCGGCATCTCGATCTGGATGGCGAGGAATCGGCCGACGCGCTCGAGTACGGCTATCTCAACAGCCACTTTCAGACCGGCCTGAAAAACCTGATGGACAAGGCCGTGCTCGAGCATCGCGACCTGGAAGACACGGTGCTTCGCTATCGAGTGGTCGACGAAATTCCTTTCGACTTCCAGCGTCGTCGCATGTCGGTCGTGCTGGCCAACGGCGATCAGCAGCACCTGCTTATCTGCAAGGGCGCGGTCGAGGAAATGCTGGCCATCTGCGGTTCCGAGCGCGATGGCGACGCCATCGTGGCAATGACCGACGAGCGTCGCCGCGAGATCAAGGCGATGACCCGCCGCCTCAACGAGGACGGTCTGCGCGTGCTCGTGGTGGCGATCAAGCGCGAGCCGCCGGTCACGCACACCTACGGGGTCAAGGACGAGACCGACCTGGTGGCGATCGGTTGCCTGGCCTTTCTCGATCCGCCGAAGGACAGCGCCGCCACGGCCATCGCCGCGCTGCATCACCACGGCGTGGAAGTGAAGGTGATCACTGGCGACAACGAGGCGGTGACGCGCAAGATCTGCCGCGAGGTGGGTCTGGACGTGACGCACTCGGCACAGGGCCGCGATATCGAGACACTGGAAGATGCGGCGCTGGACGAACTGGTCAAGCGAACCACCATCTTCGCCAAGATGTCGCCGCTGCAAAAGGCGCGTGTGGTGAAATCGCTGCAGCGGCAGGGTCATACGGTCGGCTTTCTCGGCGACGGGATCAACGACGCGCCTGCCCTGCGCGAGGCCGACGTCGGCATCTCGGTCGATACCGCCACCGATATCGCCAAGGAATCGGCGGACATCATCCTGCTGGAAAAGAATCTGATGGTGCTGGAAGAGGGCGTGCTGGAAGGGCGCGTCACCTTCGGCAACATCATGAAATACATCAAGATGACGGCCAGCTCCAACTTCGGCAACGTGCTGAGCATGCTCATTGCCAGCCTGTTTCTGCCGTTTCTGCCGATGCTGCCGCTGCAGGTGCTGGTGCTGAACCTGCTGTACGACATCTCGCAGCTGTCGATTCCGTTCGATCGCATGGACGACGAATACCTGCGCAAACCGCGCAAATGGGATGCCGGCGACATTGGCCGTTTCATGGTGTGGATCGGTCCGGCCAGCTCGGTATTCGACATGACTACGTTTGCGCTGCTCTGGTACGTATTCGGGGCGAACAGCCCGGCGCATCAGGCGTTCTTCCAGTCCGGCTGGTTCATCGAGAGCCTGCTGACCCAGACTCTGGTGGTGCACATGATCCGCACACGCAAGATTCCGTTTTTGCAGAGTGTGGCGGCGGCGCCAGTGCTAGGCCTGACGACAGCAATCATCATCATAGGCATGCTGATTCCGTATGCCAGCATCGGCCACAAGATCGGCATGGTCGAGTTGCCCGGCGTCTACTTCGGCTGGCTGGCAGCGACCGTGTTCGCGTACTGCGTGCTGACCCAGCTGATGAAACTGATCTACATGCGACGTTACGGCCGCTGGCTGTAACAATTCCTCGACATCATGCGCAACGAGGCCTGGTTTTTCACAGGACCTCACGCAACAACCGCGTGCCTGCCTGATCGATGAGGCGGCCGCCGGGAGAGCAACGACTTTGAATCCCGATTCTAGACGTTGGAAAACCGTGCCGTCGTTCTGACGCTGCCGACGTGCAGGTTCCTTGCAGGAGCCTGGCCCGGATGCGGCGGCCGTCGACGGTCTGACCGCGGTCCGGGATGCGTCCGGCAGTTCGTTCGAGCTGCCCGCTTTCCCTGCCGTTCCCGCGCTGTAACGACTCTCTGTTTGTCGTTACACGCACGAGCCTGTGACGTGAAGGGGAAGCCCGTGTGCTTTCAAACCGATAAAAATTTGCTCCGCCGTTTCGCTGCCATCGCTGCCATCACGTTGGTCGCTTCGCTGACGGCCTGTTCAGAATCGCCCAAGGAAACGCCGCCGGAACCGGCCGTCGTCGACGATCACGGCCTGCTTCGCATCCCCGAGCATTCGCCGCTGCGCTCGCGCCTGCAGGTGCAGACGGTCGAGCTGCGCGCGGTGCCGCATACGCTGACCTCGCCGGCGATGGTCGAGGCCGACCCCGCGCGCACGGCCAACATTCTGCCCCCGCTGTCGGGCAAGATCGCCGCGCTGAAAGTCGGACTGGGCGACACCGTGCACCGGGGCCAGCTGCTGGCCGTGATCGCGTCGGGTGATTTTGCGCAGGCGGTCAGCGACGCGGGCAAAGCGCGCGACGCGCTGGATCTGGCGAAGAAAAGCCTGGATCGCGCGCAGGCTGTACAACAGGCCGGCGGCGCGGCGGTAAAGGATCTGCAGGCCGCGCAAAGCGGCTATAACCAGGCGCTGGACGAATACCAGCGCGCGCAGACGCGGCTGGCCGCGGTCGGCGGTGCGGATAGCAGTGGCAAGCTCGCCGATGCACACGGCATCCGCGTGCTCGCGCCCATGGACGGCAGCATCACCGCGCTGTCGATTGCGCCGGGCACCTACGTCAACGACGTCACGGCGTCGATGATGACCATCGTCAACCTCGATTCGGTCTGGGTCACGGCAGATGTAGCCGAGGACGATCTGGCCCTGGTGAAGCCGGGCGAGTCGGCCGATGTGTCGCTGTCCGCCTATCCGGGCAACGTGCTGCACGGCCGCGTCGCGACCGTCAGCAGCGTGCTGCAGCCGGACACGCGCCGCGGCATGGTGCGCATCGTCATCGCCAATGCCGATGGCCGTCTGAAACCCAATATGTTCGCCACCGCCACGTTCGCCGCGGCGCAGCCGGCGCAGGTGTTCGTGCCGGAGTCCGCGCTGCTGATGAACAACGACAGCACTACCGTGCTGGTCGAGGTATCGCCGTGGACGTTCCAGCGCCGCACCGTGCTGCTGGGTGACGACGAAGGCACCGGCACCCGCGTGCTGTCCGGCCTGCGCCAGGGCGATCGCGTGGTGGTGAAGGGCGGAGTGCTGCTCAATGATTAATCCGGTCGGGACTAACCAGTCCGGGCTTAATCAGTCCGCGATTAACGCGATCCTGCGCTTTTGTTTTCACCGCCGCGTGCTGTTTCTGGTGGTGACGGTGCTGGTGGCGCTGTTCGGGTATTACTCGTGGACGCAGCTGGCAATCGAGGCCTATCCCGAACTCAGCGACGTCACCGCGCAGGTGACCACGCAGGTGCCGGGTCTGGCGGCCGAGGAGATCGAGCAGCAGGTCACCACGCCGCTGGAGCGCGGCCTGGCCGGTACGCCCGGGCTGGTGAATATTCGTTCCAGCAGCACCTTCGGCCTGTCGCTGATCACCATGACCTTCAAGGACGGCGCCGAGGATTACTGGGAGCGCCAGCGCATCACCGAGCGGCTGGCGCAGGTGACCCTGCCGCCGGGCATCACGCCCAGCCTCGATCCGGTATCGGGTCCCGCGGGCGAGATCTACCGTTACACGCTGGAGTCGGACACGAAGAACCTGATGCAGCTGTCCGAGCTGCAGAACTGGACCATCGTGCCGGCGCTGCAACAGGTGCCGGGCGTGGCCAATGTCGACGTGTTCGGCGGCTTCACCAAGGAGTTTCAGCTGGAGCTCGATCCGGCGCAGCTGCTGCGCTACAAGGTCAGCGTCAATCAGGTCAGCAGCGCGATTTCGGCCAATACGTCCAACGCGGGCGGCGGTCGCATCACGCGCGGCGAGCAGTCGTACATCGTGCGCGGCATCGGCATGGTGCATTCGCTGCAGGATCTGGGCGCCATCGTGGTGACGCAGTCGAACGGCGTGCCGGTATTCGTGCGCGACCTGGGCAAGCTGCAGTACGGCCATCAGGTGCGCGAAGGCATCCTGGGCAAGGACAGCAACCCCGATACCATCGAGGGCATCGTCGATCTGCTGAAGTATGAAAACCCCTCGCGCGTGCTCGAAGGCATCCACGCCAAGGTCGCCGAACTCAACCAGCGGCTGGCCGCGCAGGACGTACGCATCGTGCCGTATATCGATCGCGACGACCTGGTCAAGGCGACCAAGGAAAAAGTGCTA
>Ga0302308_10002271_pt1 | contig 15554 bp, 15 predicted proteins | sample III_Palsa_E3_3_FD_200531 | JGI IMG/M metagenome (GOLD analysis project Ga0302308, IMG submission 200531) | Peat permafrost microbial communities from Stordalen Mire near Abisko, Sweden - III_Palsa_E3_3 | ecosystem: Environmental > Terrestrial > Soil > Palsa > Peat permafrost | place: Sweden... | reverse complement strand
CGCGATCGTGTTCATCGTCGGCGTCAATCTGTTCGGCATCCGCGCCGGTGCGTGGATGCAGAACATCTTCACCGTGTTGAAGGTGCTGGCGATCGCCTTGCTGGTGGTGACCGGTCTGGTGCTGGCGCATGGCCAGCTGGGACTGGCGCTGGTGCCGGATACCACGCAGCCGGTGTCGTCATGGGCCTTTGCCGGCGCGTTGCTGCCGGTGCTGTTTGCTTATGGCGGCTTTCATTACCTCAACGATCTGGCCGGCGAAGTGCGCAACCCGCAGCGCACCCTGCCGCGCGCGCTGGGCATGGGCATGACCGGTGTGGTGGTCTGCTATCTGCTGGTCAACTTCGCCTACCTGGCCGGGCTCGGCCATGCCAGCCTCGCGGCCAGCCCGGCGCCGGCGGCGGACCTGATGCAGAGGCTGTTCGGTGTGCACGGCGCCACTGTGATCGCGGTCGGCATTGCCTGTTCCACCTTCGGCTACTGCAGCATCGCGATCGCCGGCGGCGCGCGCGTGCTGCAGACGATGGGTGCGGATGGCGTGTTCTTCCGCGCGACCGGGCGCGTCGATCCCCGCACGCGTGCGCCGCAGATTGCGCTGGCGGTGCTCGGTGCATGGGCGATCGTGCTGACCGTATCGGGCAGTTTCAACCAGCTGCTCAACTACACCACGGTGGGCGAGTGGCTGGGCCACGTGTTCGGCATCGGCACCCTGTTCTGGTATCGCAAGCATTTCATCGACCAGCCGGCGCCGTACCAGGTGCCGTTCTATCCGCTGCTGCCGCTGATCTTCGTGATCACCGTATTAGGCGTGATCGTGGCCAGCGCCGTCCATGCGCCGGGCGATGCCGGCATGAGCCTGCTGATCATCGCGCTGGGTGTTCCGGTGTATTACGGCTGGCAGTGGTGGTCGCGCCGGCACGCGTCGTAACGGGCAGGTAACCTCTCGACAGTGCCGCTCCCCTGGCGTAGCACGCCCCTGCAACCTCGCCATTCCCTCCCAACCCCGTCATTCCGGCGCAGGCCGGAATCGCACTTCGTCTGCGCGTTACATTTCATCTGGCCGCCGCATAATGCCCAGGCATCTCACCGCGAGGCTTGTTGCGCATGAATCGTCGAGTATCCATCTGGCTGTGCCTGTGTTGTCTGAGCGCCTGCCATGCGGCGAGCATCCCCGCTGTCGCGGATCTCGCCAGCCCCGATGCCATCGCGCAGGTAGCGTTCGATCAGGTGCAGCGCGCGGGCGCCGTCGAACACGCCGCCGACGGTGGGGGGCAACAGCGTTATGCATTCCAGCCCGCGGCACATCCACAAATCGTGCTGACCCCCGCCCGAGGCACATGGGACTGGTCGAAGCAGGGCGAACTTGATCTGCGCGTGCAGAACGCGATGCCGTGGGCGGTTACGTTGAACGTGGATATCGACGGTGCCGGCGAGGGCCAGCATCTGCATGCGACGGTGGGCGTGCTGCCCGGGCCGGCGCAGACGCTGGTGATTCCGCTGCATGCCGTGTCGCCGCGTGCGTTCGGCATGCAGGTCGGTCCACCGATGCCGTTCGATGAGGCCGGTCACAACGTCCTGCTGGCAACTACGGTGGAAGGCACGCTGGACCTGCACCAGGTTCATGCCGTGCGTATCGGGATGCCCACGCCGCAGGCGGTGCAGACGGTGCTATTGGGTCGCGTCGAGACGACCGTCGGCGATGCGACCCTGCGCGCTGCCTATGCCGGAATCGTCGATCGCTACGGGCAGTACATGCGCGGACGCTGGCCGGAGAAGGTCGACTCGGATGCTGCGCTGAGCGCTGCACAGTCAAAGGCTGGCACCGCCCAGGCTGGCGCAGTGTCGAAGGACATGGATCGTTACGGTGGACGTCTGGATGTCCATGGCCTGCAACAGAGCGGATGGTTCTGCACGCAGAAGCTGGGCGATCGCTGGTGGCTGGTGACGCCGGACGGCCATGCGTTCTTCTCGCTGGGCGTGAACGCGGTGATCGCCGATGGTGATCGTACCTATGTGCAGGGTCGCGAATTCATGTTCAGGGATCTGCCGCCGGACAGCGGCGAGTGGGCGGCGTTCTACGGCGGCGGCGACAACCGCCGGGTGGATCAGGGTGCCAGCGTGGGCATCGGTTACAACCATGGCCGCTGGTTCGACTTCCATGCGGCAAACCTGTATCGCGTCGACGGCAAGGAGTGGTTGAGTGCATGGCGCGCACGCACGCTGGATCGCCTGCAGGCGTGGGGCTTCAACACCGTCGGCAACTGGAGCGACGAGGCACTGGGCAACGCGCACCGCTTGCCGTATACGCGTTCGATCAATATCTCGGGAGACTATGCGAACGTTGCCAGCGGCTACGACTACTGGGGCCGCATGCCCGATCCGTTCGATCCGCGCTTCGTGCAGGCCGCCGAGCAGGCTGTGGTAAAGGCAATGGCGAACGTGAGCGACGATCCGTACCTGCTCGGTTATTTCGCCGACAACGAATTAGCCTGGGCGGGGCAAGGACCGCAGGGTCGCTGGGGGCTGGCGACCGGCACCTTGCGTGGCGATGCAAACAGTCCGGCCAAGCAGGCCTTTATCGCCATGTTGAAGAAGAAATACGTTGATCCGATCAAACTAGGCAATGCATGGAATCTGCCGCTGGGATCCTGGGACATGCTGCAGGCGTCAGGCTTTGTGCCGCCGAATCCGGACGAGGCGCATCCGGCGATCGCCGAGGATTACAGCGCGTGGCTGCGCGAGTATGCCGATACCTATTTCCGCGTGGTTGCCGAGGCGATCCATCGGCATGATCCGCACCACCTGTTCCTTGGTGGCCGTTTTGCGGTGAACACGCCGGAGGCCATCGCTGCCTGCGCGCAGTACTGCGACGTCGTCAGTTTCAACGTCTACGCCGACCTGCCACAGCACGGTTTCGACGCGGCTGCGATGCATCAACTGGACAAGCCGGTGCTGATCAGCGAATTCCACTTCGGCTCCGACGATCGCGGCCCGTTCGGCAAGGGCGTCGTGTCGGTGTGGAACGAACCGCAGCGCGGCGAGGCGTATGTAAAATTCATCGCTGCGGCGGCGAGCGACCCGAACATCGTCGGCGCGCACTGGTTCGAGTACACCGACCAGTCGGTGACTGGCCGTCTGCTCGATGGCGAGAACAGCCACATCGGGCTGGTGGGCATCACCGACATTCCGTTCGGTGGCTTTGTCGAGGCGGTACGTGCGGCGAACAATGCGGTAAATCACTGACCGCGCTTGTCGCGATCACGCTTGCGATGCTCTCCCTCGGCGAGCACCTTGAAGCGATTCAGTGATTGCAGCCACAGTGAATTGTGGCTGGCATCGCCGTCATGCGTGGCCTCGTTCTCGCTCCCGGTGTCGGGGATGCGGTTGAACGGGATACGCATCGGCGCAGCGTCGTGTTCCAGCGCCAGCTGCATGCTGCCGAAGTAGACCTTGTTGTAGCCGAACTTCGCGTTGATACGGTCCACGAGGGCGTCGACGCGGCGTGTGTCCTGGATCGGTGCGAACAGCGAGCCACTGCTCTGCGTGCGCGGCACCAGCCGCAGCAGGGTCACACTGACCGATAGCGGTGTGGCATTCACCGGCCCGGGCAACAGCCGGCGCTGGTTACCGCTGTCGAGCATGCCGTTCAACAGGCGCAGCAGTTCGCGGCTGTCGTCGGTGGGGTCGAAGGCGAGGTCGCGCTCCCAGCGTTGGTCGTGGCCGATGAAACGGATGCGCACGGCCAGAGCGCTGCTGAGCATTTCCTCGCGGCGCATGCGCATCGCCGCCTTCACCAGCAGTTTCTTCAGCACAGCGCGGGCACCGATGGCTGTGCGCAGTTCCGGTCCCAGTACATGCGAGTGGCCGATCGAGCCGCGTTCGGTGGGGGCGGTCGGCAACCAGGCGCCACGCAGCAGCCCCCACATGCGCTCGCCTTCGATGCCGCCCCAGGCATGCCGCAGCCGGTGCTTGTTGGCGGCGGTGAGCTGCGCCACGGTGGCGATGCCGGCTTCGTGCAGGCGTGCTTCCATCGAGTGGCCGATACCACACAGGTCGCGCAACTTCAGTCCATGCAACGCCTGCGGCAGATCGGCCTGCTCGATCACGGTGAGGCCATCGGGCTTGCGCATGTCCGAGGCGGTCTTGGCGAGGAAATCGTTCGGCGCGATGCCGATCGAGCAACGGATAGCACCGCCTGGCGCGGCCAGTGCGACTTCATTCTTCACCTGTTGCGCGATCTCTTCGGCGACGTCGCGCCGGCGCTGGCGGCCGACCAGTTCGCAGGCGACCTCGTCGATCGAGCCGACACGGGCAATCGGAATCGCGTGGTCGATCGCCTCGATCAGGCGGTGATGCCAGTACACGTAGCGTTCCGGTCGTGCCACGCGAATCTGGATACTAGGGCACAGCCGTCGCGCCTCACGCACCATCGTGCCGGTACTCACGCCGAACGCCTTCGCCTCGTAGCTGGCGGCAATCAGGCTGGTGGTTTCGGCAGCCACCGGCGCCACGCCGACCGGCCGCCCGCGCAAGGCCGGATCTTCGTGCTGTTCGACCGAGGCAAAGTAACTATTGAAGTCGACAAACAGGCTGCGCAGGCTCATGGAAGTCTCTTAAGCGAGCGGGTGGTATAGCTTGCCCCTGTCTCGCGACGGGAGACAGTGCCACCACCCACGTGGCCATGGAATCGGCTAGGCTGGCGCCACCGTCGGGAGGGGTGGCATGGGGAGTGCCGCGCGACGGCTTTCTTCCACTTCAAGGGGAGGCTTTATGGGTACTTCTTCGTTTGCTGCGTTGGCTGGCATGGGCATGCTCGCCATGCTGGTCATGATTGTGGGTGGCATCCTGATTGGCGCGCTGATCCTGTGTCTGTCATTTCGTGTGGTGGTCGGCTACATGCCGTCTTATCTGCGCTCGATCGGAGCGATAGTGCTGACATTTGTTGCCGTGATCGTGGTCTCTGCCGTATTGGGAATGGTCCTGCCGCATGGTGTGGGCGGCCTACTGTCGGTGGTGGCGGACTTCTTCATTGGCGCTGCCGTGGTCAACTATCTGCTGCTGACACAGAACGGTAGTCGGATTGGTTACGGCAAAGCCTGTCTGGTGCAGCTGGTTTATATGGTGATCGGCTTCGTGTTCGGCCTCGTCATCGCGCTGATCATGGCGCTGGTTTTTGGCGCCGCGATGTTCGGAATGCACTGAAGTACGACAATCCACTTTGAGTTTTTTTAAATGCACAGAGGGGCGGATGAAATCCGCCCCTCTCTTGTGTGGTGCAGACCAACGGATCACGCCAGGCTGGTGGCAATCCCAAAGCTGATCGCCATGATCGCGGCCACTGCCATGCAGGCGCTGCCGGGGCGGATGCGGTGCGCATCGATGCGCGGGGTGAGCCGCCACAGCAATACCGTGCCGATCAGCATGTCCAGCACCAGCGCGCAGCGCAGCAGGCCGGAGTTGAGCAGCGCTGCATAGGGTGGGTGCAGATGACCCTCGTACGCGGCTACGCCGGTGATCAGCAACAGGCCGATCATGGTCCACAGCAGGCAGGCCAGGTAGATGCGGTTGAACACCACCGCGCAACGTTCGGTCCAGCGCAGCACCGACCAGCCGATCAGGGCGAAGAACAAGGCGCCGATGCTGCTGTACAGCACCCACCAGAGCAGGGTGCTGATCAGGGTAAGCAGGGTGGTCATGTGGTTTGTTTGAGCCCCAGCCGGCGCAGCAGTTTGGCCATCAGCCAGGCGGGGCCAATCAGCAGATACGACAGGTCGGTGAGGAAGCTTGGGCGGCGTCCCTCGAACTTGTGGCCGATGAACTGGCCGATCCAGGCGACGACGAAGACGCCGATCGCCAGATAGCACAGCGACGCACCGCCCAGCTGGTAGTACAGGAAGTTGGTGAGCAGGCCCAGCACGGCGAATGCGAGTAGCAGCGCTATCGCCAGCCTCCGCGAATGCTTCCAGTACCAGTAGAACGCCAGCACCATCACCGCTACCGCCCATGAGCCGGGACGCAAGAGCGAGGCCGGTACCGGGATCGTCCACAGCAGCGCGATCACCGACCACACGATCGGTGGCACGCACAGCCAGTGGAATATCTGGTTGGTCGGGTTCTGGTGATCGCTGCTATAGCTGTCGAGCCAGTCCTGCATGGTGCGCATGGGGCAACTCCGGGCGGCGATGGATTAGTCGAGTTGGATGCCGGCCAGCCGCTGCAACGCCTCGGCATATTTGGCAGCGGTGGCAGCGATCACGTTATCCGGAATCACCGGGCCGGGCGCGGTCTTGTTCCAGTCCTGCGTCTCCAGATAGTCGCGCACGAACTGCTTGTCGTAGCTGGGCGGACTGATGCCGACGCGGTATTCGTCGGCGGGCCAGAAGCGCGAGGAATCCGGCGTCAGCATCTCGTCCATCACGTACAGCTTGCCGCTCGCGTCGGTGCCGAATTCGAACTTGGTGTCGGCGATGATGATGCCGCGTTCGGCCGCATAGGCCGCCGCCCACTTGTAGATCGCCAGCGTGGCATCGCGTACCTTGCCAGCCAGCTCGGCGCCAACCGCATCAACCACCACGTCGTAGCTGACGTTCTCGTCGTGGTCGCCCACGGCGGCCTTGGTCGACGGGGTGAAGATCGGCGCAGGCAACTGCTGCGCTTGCTGCAGGCCGGTGGGCAGCTGGATGCCGCACAGCGTGCCGCTGGCCTGGTAATCCTTCCAGCCCGAGCCGATCAGATAACCGCGGGCGATCGCCTCCACCGGCACCGGCTTCAGCCGCCGCGTCACCACCGCGCGCTTCTCGTACAGCGCCAGGTCGGTGCCGGGCGGCAATACCTCGGTCAGCGGCACGTCGAGCAGATGGTTCGGCAGCAGGTGCGCGGTCTTGCCGAACCAGAAATTGGAGATCTGCGTGAGCATCTCGCCCTTGCCTGGGATCGGGTTGGGCAGCACCACGTCGAACGCCGACAGCCGGTCCGTGGCGACCATCAGCAGCCGATCGTCGGACAACGCGTAGACATCGCGCACCTTGCCGCGATGGAGCAGTTCCAGACCGGGCAGGTTCGATTGCGGCAGGGTGGTGGGCACGACGGGGTTCCACGGAGGGGGGGGAGCACCCATTCTAGCTGCTGCGGCCGATAGGCCGGAAAGTCGCACCCGGAAGGCCGGATCACCGGGCACTGCTAGAATTGCTGGCCTCCACCCCCATGTGTTGCCGATGCGAACCCTACTGACCGCGGTGCTGTGCCTGACCGCCGCCATTCCAGCCCTTGCCCAGAGCCCGGCTGCGGCCCAGCCAAGCCGGCTAGGTCTGTGCGCGGCTTGCCACGGCGAAACCGGTCACGCCAGCATGTCAGGTGTGCCGAACCTGGCCGGGCAGCAGCTGGACTATCTGCGCAGCGCACTAAGGCAATATCGGGATGGCAGCCGCGACGTACCGCTGATGCGCGCGGCGACCGGCCCGGTCAGTGATGCCGATCTCGACGCGCTGGCCCGCTGGTACAGCGCACAGTCACCACAGGCGCATCCATGAGTTTCTCCTACACGCTGTGGTTCGCGTTCTTCGGCCTGATCATCGGCCACGTGCCCGGTGCGATCACCGGAGCTGTGGTTGGCTTCATTTTCGACAACCTGCGGCACAGCCAGCGCAAGAACGCCACGCCGGAAGCCGGTGGCTTTGTCGGACCACTGTTCACCCTGCTTGGCGCGGTGGCGAAATCCGATGGCCGCGTATCGGAGCAGGAGATCGCGATTGCCGAACGCATGATGACCCGGATGAATCTGGATGCCGAGCTGCGCAAGCAGGCGGTGGTCAGCTTCAATGTCGGCAAGCAACCGGAATTCGACGTCACCCAGACCATCACGGCGTTGCGCAACTGGGTCGGCATGCGCCGCGACCATGCGTTCCCGGTGCTCGACGTGGTGATCGATACGGTGCTGGCCGAGGGCAACCCGGCGCCGGAGAAGATGGCGATCCTGCGTCAGCTCGCCTTCGCACTGCGGGTCAGCGAGATGGAGCTGATGGCGCTGATGGCGATGAAGGGCTATGTGTGGAACGGCGGCGCTCAGCGCGGTTATGGCTACGGGCACGGACATGGTTCGGCCGGCGGCGGCTATGTGCCGCCACAGCGCACCACGCAGGGGCCGGATCCGTATGCCGTGCTCGGCATCGAGCGCAGCGCCGACGATCGTGCGGTGAAGCGCGCCTATCGCAAGCTGATTTCCGAACATCATCCCGATCGCCTGGGCGACCTGCCTGAAGACATGCGCAAGCGCGCCGAATCGCGCGCCAGCGAAATCAATGCCGCTTACGACCGCATCAAGGAACAACGGGGTTTCAAATAGCTTGATGTGGCAAAACCGGGCATCCTGCCGCGGTTTGCCCACAAACTATCGTGGCGGAGCCACAATAGTTTGTCGCGGCAAGTGCTCTCGCACTTGCCGCGCCGGCACTTCCATGTGCCGGTTCTGCAACCTTCCGCACCGAGAAAAATCATGAGCAAACAGACTCCGATCATCGCCCCGTCCATCCTCGCCGCTGATTTCGCGCGGCTCGGCGAAGACACCGCTGCGGCACTCGCTGCCGGTGCCGACTGGGTGCATTTCGACGTGATGGACAACCATTACGTGCCGAATCTCACAATCGGACCGATGGTGCTGCAGTCGCTGCGCGGTTACGGCATTACCGCGCCGATCGACGTGCACCTGATGGTCAAGCCGGTCGACCGCATCGTGCCGGACTTCGCCAAGGCCGGCGCCAGCCTGATCAGTTTCCATCCGGAAGCGAGCGAGCATATCGACCGCACGCTCAGCCTGATCAAGGAATCGGGCTGCGAAGCTGGACTGGTGTTCAACCCGGCCACGCCGCTGGATTACCTCGATTACGTGATGGACAAGCTCGACTTGATCCTGATCATGTCGGTCAACCCCGGCTTCGGTGGGCAGAAGTTCATCCCCGGCACGCTCGAAAAACTGCGCCAGGCACGCCAGCGGATCGAGGCCAGCGGCCGCACGATCCGGCTGGAAGTGGACGGTGGGGTCACTGCCGACAACATCGGCGCGATTGCCGCCGCCGGTGCCGACACCTTCGTCGCCGGTTCGGCGATCTTTCACGCCAAGGATTACCGTGCCGAGATCGCCGCCATGCGCAAGGCGATCGCTTGAGAGTTACCGCCGCTATGCACATGGCGATCGGCTGAACGTCAGGCATAAAAATCCCGGCGCGGAGAACGGCTGCGCCGGGACAAACGTCGTCGGATGACGTGAGAGGAAACACCATTGATTGGTGTGCCGATACGACCGCATCGGAGGGAGGGGGTTGCGGCCGTACCGGCACGTTCCACGGCAATGGAACGGGTACCAATCAGTAACTCTGACCCGGGCGATCCGGTTTGGTTCCGGTCAAATCATGAACGTGTTGAATTGACGGCACGATCGGTTCAGATTCCAAAAAAATCCCCTCGTTGAGGAGGGGAAAGTAACCACCATGTCGGACGGAATACAGTTGCGCTAGATGGGCTGCCAATCGGGATCGGGCTCGTCGTGCCCCACGTCCGGCGCGATTCCCTTCGCGCCGGACGCAGCGATGCCTTCCACGGCTGAAAACTTCAAGATGTTCATGTGCATGGCGTCAGCTCCGAATCAATGCATACCTAAGATCAGGCCGAGCAGCAGGGCGCCCAGCGCCAGGGTCACCCGTAGCGGTTCGAAGTTGCGCAGTTCGGCGTTCGGGTCGTGTTCGGTGGGTTCGATCTTGGACATCGTTCAGCTCCATGCGTGGTGCATGGGACACATCAAACATCCGGCCGCGGCGCTGGCGCCGGCACAATCGGGCCGGCTTGCCGCTGGTATGTGGCAAAACGCGGGCAGTCATGCCGCACAGCTTGCGCACTCGCGTTCCGCATAGCACGCTGCGCGCACTACCAAGGGAGCGCGCCATGGGCCGCAGCATTGCCATCGTCGAGGATGAACCGTTGATTCGTGCCAACTATGTCGAGGCGTTGAACCGCTTTGGCTACGACGCACGTGGTTATGGTTCGCGACAGGAAGCGTCCAGCGCATTCGCGATGCGACTGCCGGAACTGGTGATCATCGACATCGGCCTCGGCGACGAGCCGGAGGGCGGCTTTGACCTATGCCGCGAACTGCGCGCGAAGTCATCCACGTTGCCGTTGATCTTCCTCACCGCGCGCGACTCGGATTTCGACGTGATCTCCGGGCTGCGCCTGGGCGCCGACGACTACCTCAGCAAGGACACCAGCCTGCACCAGCTGGCCGCGCGCATCGCGGCACTGTTTCGCCGGATCGAGTCGTTGAAGGCGCCCGCTTCCAGCGAAACGGTGATCGAACATGGTTCGCTGAAAATGGAATCCGAACGCATGCGGATCAGCTGGAATGGCGAGGAAGTTCCACTCACCGTCACTGAATTCTGGATGGTGCACACGCTGATCCGCTTTCCCGGCCACGTGAAGAACCGCGACCAGCTGATGCGCGAGGCGGAACTGGTGGTGGACGATGCCACCATCACTTCGCACATCAAGCGCATCCGCAAGAAGTTCATCGCGGTGGCGCCGGAGTTCGACGCGATCGAAACGGTGCACGGTGTGGGTTATCGCTGGAAGCCGTGACGGATGTATGCGCTTCCCCATATTGCCGTCTTCAAATGAGCGGCTGACAATGACGACGCAGGTACGGGATGTACCAAGTCGGCTGGATGCCATGTGGTTCTGGCTGCGCTCTCGTCGGTTGATCGCTCTGCAGGCTTGGCGCAACGTATTTGATCGGCGATTGCGTCGATGGGCAGCCGGAGACGCGTTGGTCCATGCCCCGATTCTTGCGCAACTGCGCACATCCCTGTGGAATGACGGCCGTCCCGACGAGTTCATGCTGGTTGCGGGCAAGGTGCACAACCTGCGCATAGCCGCAAAAGCCTTCCATGCGGTGGAAGTGCCAGCCGGAGCATGTCTGAGTTTCTGGCAACAGCTGGGGCGACCGATGGCACGACGCGGCTTTGTCCGTGGGCGCGAAATACGCGAAGGTTGTGTGGTGCCAGCGCTTGCCGGTGGTCTCTGCCAAATTTCCAATGCATTGGCGATCTGCGCTACACGAGCCGGTTTCGAGTTGGTGGAACGGCATGGGCATAGCGCGCGTATCGAGGACGCCGGTACTCATGCTGAACAGGTTGATGCCACCGTGTTTTGGAATTACGTGGATCTCAAGATCCGTGCCCCCAAGGCATGGCGGCTTGAGCTGCGGATGGACGCAAGCGAACTGGTGCTGACAATGCGCGCACAGGCGGCGGTTGAGCCATCGCCGCTCCAGTCGATTCCATGGGCAGTCGCTCTTGGGAAATCAGCGCTGCCGACCGCGCGTGGCTGCAATAGCTGCCAGGAGACTTCGTGCTTTCGGCATCAGCCCAGGCAACAAGTGATGCAGGGGACGACAGCATGGCTGCTGGACACCTGGACACCCGAACTTTCGGCCTATCTGTTCGACCAAGGGCAAGCGGGCGATCTTCTGTTGCCATTGCCCCCGAGGTGGTTGCAGCGCTGGTTACCCCTGCGCAGGGCAGGCACGATGGGTTGGTTTGCACTGAAGCCAAGCACTGGCGCGTGCGTTGAGTATGCCGGGTGGACTTGGCTGCGGCGCAGCTGGTGGTTGCGCCGTTGGGCGCGGCACGCGGGTCGCCGGCAGGCCAGTGTCATCGATGGTCAACGCTGGCTTGCGGCAGCGTATGCATGCAAGTTGCGACCCGAACATACCCATCTCGTGATCGATCAGGGTTTGTTGCCATATCTGCATCAATACGGTGCGCTCGGTGGACGCAGTTATGAGGTGCTGGCCACCACCTTGCCGATGGACGAGATCCAGCGTCGACTCGATCTGGCCCACCATTCCACGAAGGCTGCTGACGCACAGGCAGCGACATTGACAGACTTCCGCGCCAAACCCGACCTGCTCATGGCGGAAATCGACGCCATGCGTGGCGCGCGCCAAGTAGTTACCGCGCATGGCGAAGTGGCCGCGCATTGGCGTGAAAGTTTGGGACTGGACGTGCTTCAGCTGCCCTGGATACTGCCCCCTGTGAAAGCGCATAAGCCGGTTGCCTCGACCGCGCTTCCGCTGGTGGTTTTCCCAGCCAGCGCGCTGGCTCGCAAAGGTGCCTGCGAGCTGGCTGAGGCCTTGCGTGGGCTGAGCTGCCGCCTGCAAGTACTCGGCACACCCTCGGATGACCTCACACTGTGGCAAGGAATTGAGGTCGAGTACGCTGGCTATGCCAGCGACTGGCTCATGCATGCCGATGTGGTGGTACTACCGGCGCATGTGGAGCACTCTCCGCGCGCGGTGCTGGCTGCCGTGGCAGCCGGTGTCGCGGTGATTGCCACGCCTGCCTGTGGCCTGCAAGACTTGTCCGGCGTATCAACAATACCTGCTGGGGACGTTGCTGCACTGCGCGCCGCGTTGCTGATCACACTGGCGAAGCGCATGTCGCAGCTCTCGGAAACCCAATTTCAATTATGAGTTGCCCCTGTCCATGACTCTATGCTGCAAAACACATCTAGCGCGTCCGCAAGAAGTTCATCGCGGTGGTCATCGGTGGAAACCGTGATGTGGCGTGTGTTGCTTGTGCTGGGGTTGTCCGTGTCTGCAATGCTCGTAAAGGCGGCCACGCCACCAGACAACCTGCTGGCACACGGCGCACGCGACGGCGATGTGCCGGCGTGGGCGATCACCGTGGCATCGCCGGCCGGCTGGACGCGTGATTGCTGCACCTATGCGAGTGCGATCGGCGTCGATGCCGTGCTCTACCAGGGCGAGTGGACCGGCAAGCCGCAGCGGGTGATGGTGCTCAACGTGTCGCCGCGCAAATTGCCCATATTGGCAGAGGAGGTGCAGGCTGACCGCAAGCATTTCCTGCAGAGCGATCCCACCGCGAAGGTCACCGACCTCGCCGTGCAGCATAAAACGATGCCTTGCGAGGCGACGGTCTATCAGGGCAGTGATCACGTCGACGATGTGGTGGTGATCTGCGATCCGGGCAAGGACAGCGGTATCCGCATGAGCTGGTCGATGACCTTTGACGATGGCGATCCCATGCGGCGTACGCTGCTCGATGACTTCATGCAGGTGGTGGTCGCCTCACGCTATGTACGTTATGTGGCCCCGCTGCCGGCATTGCCTGCACATGCTGGCTGAGTCGTCGTGCTGATGATGTCGCCCGCACGATGACCCTGCGCCGCAAGCTGCTGCTGGTTGCCCTGTGCACGCTTGCGTTGCCGATCGCGGGTTGGCTGTACGTGCAGCAGATGGAGAGGCTGCTGCGCGAGGGTCAGGCGCAGGCGTTGCTGGCATCGGCGCGCGCAGTGGCACGTAGCCTGGTGGTAACAGGTGCGGTGGCACCGGGGCAGGGCAACGGCTGGTATGTGCAGCAGGCGCTGGATCCGATAACCGTGGATGGCTACGGCGACGACTGGGCACCGTTGACGCCATGGAGCCAGTCACTGGGTCAGCGTGGCCGGTTGTTGCTGGCCGAGGATGCTGACGGGCTGTATCTGTATGCGGAGGTGCCGGATACACAGCGTACCCGCGCCGATGCCGATGACACGAATGCGCTGGCGGCCGATCATCTGATCCTGGCGTTGGGCAACGCGGCCGGGCAGCGCCGATACCTCTTGGCCAGTGCGGCGCCGGGGGCGCTGACGGCGCGACCGCTTGATCCGGCCGTCGACGGCTTGCCCGACCTGATCACCGCGCAATGGCAGGAGGACGGCAGCGGTTACCGGGTCGAGCTGCGCCTGCCGCGCAAGCTGCCGTTGCTCACGCTGGGTGTGGGCGTGTACGACGCCCACGTTGGTGGAGATCCGATGGCGGTGGATACGCGTCCGCTGCTGCGCTACTCCAGCACGCTTTCCGGCGAGCTGGCACAGCTTGCGCCTGACCAGGTGCAGGCGCGGGTGTTGTCGCCGCAAGGCTGGTTGCTGGCGCGCAGCGGTAAGCTCAACACGGCGCCCGGCAGTGACGGGCAGCCGGGCTGGTTCGCCTCGATGATCTATCGCTCGCTGCTGGCGACGCAGCTGGAGGATGCCAACCTGTGGTCGCAGGACGTGCCGCGACTGGATACGGCCGAAGTCCGTGAGGCGCGTGCAGGCAGCTCGGTCAGCGTCTGGCGCAGCGGTGAGGAGCGCGGCAGCGTGGTGCTGAGCGCGGCCGTGCCGATCGAGCGGACGGGGCAGGTTGATGGCGTGCTGCTGCTGGAGCAGGCCAGCCGTGCCGTGCCGTTGCTGGCCAACCGCGCGCTGCTTGGATTGCTGCTGACCAGCTTCGGCGTGCTGCTGGTCGCCGGCGGCATTCTGCTGGCGTTCGCCACCAGGCTCAGCCTGCGGCTGGGGCGCCTGCGCAACGCGGCCGAGCGCGCGCAGCTCAATGATGGACGTCTGGACGGCCTGTTCGAGCATGGCCGTTTCCCGATGGCGGACGCACCGGACGAGATCGGTGATCTGGCGCGCAGCTTCGAGCGCCTGTTCGAGGTGGTAGATGGCTACACCGACTACCTGCGCACGCTGGCATCGAAACTTTCGCATGAACTCAACACGCCGCTGGCGATCGTCAAGTCCTCGCTGGACAACCTCGAGCACGCCGCGCTGCCGGCCGAGGCGCAGCCGTATCTCGCGCGTGCCCGCGATGGCGTCGCGCGACTCGGCGCGCTGGTGCGCGCGATGAGCGAGTCGAGCCGGATGGAGCGCTCGATCATGGCGGCGGAACCGGAAGACGTCGACCTGCGTGACGTGGTGCGCGGCTGTGCCGACGCCTATCGCCCGCTGATTGGCCTGCGCCGGCTCGAGTGTGTGTTGCCCGAGGCACCGCTGCATCTGCATTGCGCGCCAGAGCTGATCGCGCAGGCGCTGGACAAGCTGCTCGACAATGCCCTGTCATTCACGCCGGAAAGTGGTTGGTTACGGCTGACCCTGAGCACCACACCGGATGGTGCCGAGATCGAACTGGCCAACCAGGGGCCGCTGTTGCCCGAGGCGATGCAGGGGAGGCTGTTCGATTCGCTGGTCAGCCTGCGCGACAAAACTACCCCAGGCGACGCGCCGCACCTGGGTTTGGGTCTGTACGTGGTGCGACTGGTGGCCGAGCGTCACGGTGGCGTGGCGTCGGCCCGCAACCTCGACAATGGCAGCGGCGTGGCGTTCTCGCTGCGGCTGCACGGCATGCCGCGTCAACGACTGAGCGGCTGACGCCGCGCTAGCCCGGGTGCGGGGCCAGCGTCAGCTTCAACGCTGCTTACTGCTCGCGGCAAGAGTTCGGTAGGTATTTCTGCGGCACGGTGGTTTCCGGGCCGCCGCAGCGCCATTGAATATGGCCACTGCTGTCCGGTGACGGGCTGAGCACCAGCACGTCATTGCGGATGCTGAGGTTGGTGTGGGCCGAGTCGAACGCTACGGTGATCCTGCCACCCGATATGTCCACGCTGGAGACATATTTGCCGGCAATCGAGGTGCTCTGCGCCAGGCCGGCAGAGGGATTGTCCGGCGGCAGGGACTGCCGGTTCGCGTAG
>Ga0302308_10002263_pt1 | contig 15584 bp, 11 predicted proteins | sample III_Palsa_E3_3_FD_200531 | JGI IMG/M metagenome (GOLD analysis project Ga0302308, IMG submission 200531) | Peat permafrost microbial communities from Stordalen Mire near Abisko, Sweden - III_Palsa_E3_3 | ecosystem: Environmental > Terrestrial > Soil > Palsa > Peat permafrost | place: Sweden... | reverse complement strand
GGTATTTCGCCGCTTCAGCCGCGCGTGACGCGATGCTGCATCTGTGGTCTCTTGGGGTGGAGGAACAATTTTACCTGATATGGCCGCTCACATTGCTTTTCTTGAGGCGCAAAGGCGTAAATCTGCTCACGGTGACGTCCTTGCTATGGATTTGTTCCTTTTATCTGAATGTGAGCAGCTTCCACCATAATCCGACTATGGCGTTCTACGCGCCCCAGACACGGTTCTGGGAATTATCGACGGGATCGCTGCTGGGTTGGCTGGACATCAATAAGCCGAGCTGGGCTGTGACGACCGCCAGCCTGCTGGATCGCGGTTTGGCACGAATATGGTGGGATCAACGAAATCCCTCCAATTTTGTCACCCTAGCTGGATTTTCGGGCCTGCTCGGGCTTGGGTTGATCTGTGCCGGGATGATGATGTGCAAGCCATCAATCCCATTTCCAGCCTGGTTGGCTTTGCTCCCAGTAGGCGGAGCGACTCTGATATTGGCTGCAGGCAAGCGCAGTTGGAGCAATCGCCTGCTACTGATGAATCCAGCGGCAATTTGGATCGGGCGCATTAGCTACCCGCTTTATCTATGGCACTGGCCGCTGCTTGTTTTTCTCCATAGTGGGAACGGAGACCAGCTAAGCCAGCGGGACGTTACAGGCATGGTAGCGCTAGCCTTTGTCCTCGCTGCGGTAACCTACTACCTCGTGGAACGACCGCTACACTACAAAGCCGGCACTAGACTAAAAACCGCTATATTATCGATGCTGATGGTGTTGGTTGGGTTATCCGCGCTATCTATCTACTATGGGGGAGGGCTGACCTTCCGGCCATTGGTGCACAATCAGACTAAAACGCTTCGTGACTTGGCATCAATCGGCTCAGTCTACACATTCTTCGACGCCTGGGGGACCTGGCGTGGAGGCACCTGCTACTCACCAGCACAAAACGAGACTTTGGATGAGGAGTTATCGGCCTGTTCCGAGCGAGGCAGGCCACTTGTGTTTCTTATGGGAGATTCATATGCGGCCAGTCTTTATCCTGGGCTGAAGGCACTTGAGGCAAGCAGCGGAAACGCGTTCGGGATCGCTGAATTCACCAATAGCAACGGCCCGCCGCTATTCGAGGACAATAGGTTTTCCACCGACAGCGTAACGACGTTCGGCGCTCCGAGCCGCCGCACGCTGAACGAGTTGAATTCCGATAAAATCGAAGCCATTCACCGCCTGCGGCCGAAGCTGGTGATCCTGGATATGATGTTCAACGAGCTCAATGCTCTTCCCACACCAGAGGCGACCGCCCTTGCCCTGGGGCAAACCGCCGACAGAATCAGGGCCGTCGATCCAGGCGTCCGTATTTTATACGTCGGTCCTGTGCCGCATTGGAATGGGTCTCTGAAAGACGTCATTTTGCGTTGGGCCAGTGAAAATGGGAGACACTTGCCTCCCGCCTATTCTGATTATGGACTGGACACTACGCCTTTCGCGTGGGACGCCGTCTTGCGTCGCAGGCTGCCAGAGGAGGGAATCCTTTACCTCTCCGCGACCGACATGATGTGTAAAGCCGGCAAATGCCTCACACGCTTGGCAGACAGCGCCACCCAGCTGACCGCCATCGATTGGGGTCATTTAACGGCGCCGGCGTCAGTGTATCTGTTTCAGCGCGCCCGGAGCGATATCCTGAGCGCGCTGAGGTGACCGACTGATTTGCGCGGCTCTGAAAGATCTCGGGCACGCGCTAATCGCGCTGCGTCAATCCGCCGCCACAGAATGCTGGGCCGCCAGAAGATCGATGAACCGGAGCATCGTCGCCGCGGCCACCGCAACGTCCTCCAGCGCGACCTTTTCTGCGGGATTGTGGCTGATCCCTCCAGCGCACCGGATAAACAACATGGCCACCGGTACGATCTGCGCCAGACTCATTGCGTCATGCCCCGCACCGCTTGTCATGCGCGTCACTGCAATCCCGTGGGCCGCCACCGCGTCGGCCAGCAGCGCCACGGCCTGCGGGTTGCACACGCAAGGGGCGAGTCGTTGCACCGTCTCTATCCGTGAGCTTATGCCGCGGCGCTCCGCGATCGCCTGGAGCTTGGTGCGGAACTCCTCTTCGGCCGCGTCCCGCCCCGCGGCGCTCGGCGCGCGCAGATCAACCGAGAACCGCACCTTTCCCGGAACCACGTTCCCCGACCCATCCTGAACCGTGATTGTCCCGACCGTGCCCACCAACCCCTTCTGTCCGCGGGCGATCTGTTCCACCAGCAGAATCGCTTCCGCGGCGGCGGCCAGCGCGTCGCGCCTCATCTCCATCGGGGTGGTGCCAGCGTGGCTGGCGAATCCCTCCAGATCGACCGCGAGGCGCACCTGCGCCGCGATCCCCAGCACCACACCCACCGGAAGATTGAGCGCCTCGAGCACCGGGCCCTGTTCGATGTGCGCTTCGAAATAGAGCAATAGCTCGCCCGGCTGACGCGCGTTTTCGGAAATGCGAGCGGGGTCTAGGCCGAAATCGCGTAACGCTTGCTCCACGCTGATCCCGTCGGCATCGCGGTGGGTGAGGGCGGCAGGTTCCAGCGTGCCCGCCATCGAGCAACTGCCGGTCATGGTGGCGTGGAAGCGCGAGCCTTCCTCGTCACCGAACACCACCAGTTCGATCGCAAAGGGCAGCCGCCTGCCGGTTGCCACCAAGTGCCCGACGCAGGACAGGCCGAGCATCACGCCCAAGGCGCCGTCATAAGAACCCGCATTGCGGACGCTATCGATGTGGGAACCGATCAGCAGCGCCTTGGCACCGGGTACCGCGCCCTCGTAACGGCCGATCAGTGTGGCGGCCTGGTCGGACCGGACCTGCATGCCGATGGCGGTCATCCATTCGGTAAGCTGGTCCAGCGCGGCGCGGTGCGAGCGCGTGAGATAAAGCCGCGTCAGCGCGCCCGGTTCCGCGCTGAAGGGCGGCCGCGAAAACAGGTCGCAGCGGGCGACCGCCTCCACACCCAGCTTTTGGAATGACGACGCGGCGTCTGGAGCTTCAGACATTGGAGCAGGATGATTTTAAGTGAAAGCAACAGAAAGCAGCTTCTTTTTTGAAAAAAAGAAGCAAAAAACTTTTGTCGATTTGGCGCATCGCAAGAACTCGCGGTCCAGTGACCGAATAAAACGAATAAAGGTTTTTTGCTTTTTTTCAAAAAAGAAGACCTTCACTTCCGCCAGCTCTATTCATCTTTCTTGATCGCACCAGCAGAGTCGGACAGCTGCGTCCCATCCGGCGTCGTCACGTTCACCAGCAGGCAAACCGGCCGCCCATTGCGCATCGGATGAACCGTGACCTTCAGGTTTTCGCCCACATGCAAGCTATGCGAGCTCCAGCCGCGACGCCCCAGTATGTTTGGACTCGACAATTCGATATTCCAGGTTTTGGCTGCACCCGAGGGCTGCGGTACCACAAGCTCGATCAACCCGTGCGGGTTGGCCCAGGTAAATAGCTTTACCGTGCCGGCCAAAGGCTTGTCGGTAGAATAATCATACATGTTGAAGGAATGGTGCGCATGGGCGGCCCCGATCAGTGCCGTTCCCATCGCGCCACACATTATGCTTTTTAACCAACGCATGGCCGCTCCTGCCGTTCGTGTTATTCGAAATGGTAGTCAAGCTGCACGCCGATGGTCCGGCGCGCCTGCGGCGCAATCACATTGGTGTAAGCGCCCTGGTCGAAAATGCCGGTTTCGATCCCCCCCACGAAATAGCGGTCGAACAGATTGCGTGCGTAGAACCCAATTCGCCACCGGTCGTCAACATCCGATACGCCCACATTGAGGTTGGTGATATCGTAGCCGCCCACCCGTGTTCCGGGAATATAGCCGTCGGTGTAAAAGGCGGTCCGATACAGCGTGTCCACATTGGCATCGCCAATTAACTGCTCGGAAAGCGGGTGCTGATAGCTCGCGGATCCGGTAAACGTCCACCGGCTCGCGTCATTAAGCGGGCTTCCCGCGGCCTGAGTAAAACCAGTCGCAGTGGGAGAGGAATAGTAGCAACCGCCAACGCCGTTCGAATTGGCGGTGGTGTTCTGCCCATAGTAGCAGGAGGTCGCGAAGTTGGTGAAATACGCATATTGATACGTCACGCCGCCATGAAGAGTGAGCTCGGGGATCGGTCGCGCTGTCAGGTCGAGCTCAACCCCTTTGGTGGTGAGGCCGCCCGCGTTGCCAAGTTCGAACTCCGGTGGATTGAGCTGGGTATCCAGCACGCTGGTCTGGAAATCCTTGAAATGTTCGTAGAATGCATCGATGTTGAACAGCAGCCGGTTGTCGAACAAGGTCGATTTGACACCCACTTCATAGGCGCGGCCGGATTCCGGGTTGATGTGCAAGATCGCGCCGCCCTGCACCGGCACCGCCAGCGCGCCTTTGTACCCTTCGCTCGCCGTTGCATAGCCCATTACATTGTCGGTGATGTCGTATTCCGGACCGACCCGCCACGAGAAGTTGCGGTCCTGCACACTCACATGCGCCGGCGGATTGACCGTGACCCCCGAGGGCACGTTCACGGTGTCGAGATTGCCGTAAGCCTGGTCATAGGTCAGCCGCCCCCCGGTCACGAAGCGAAACCGGTCGGTGATATGGCTGGTGCCTTCTGCGAACACTGCGTAATTGCGCACGTTGTTATCGGAAAGTTCCAGGCCGCTTGCCAATGCCCCTTCGGACAGCGAGGTGTCATGGGTCAGACGGTCATAGTAATACGCGCCCGCCACGTACTGAAAGAATCCGCTTGCCGGGGAAGTCAGGCGGAACTCCTGGGAAACCTGCGTGCCATGGTCGGTACTTGCGAAGTTGAGCAGCTCGATCGGCGTCGCGCCCAGAGTCGCCGAGTTCTTTGAAGCGGTGAAGCGGAACGCCGAGATCGACGACAGCGTAAGGCCCGGACCGAACTTGTAGTTCGCCTCCAGCGAGACCCCGCCGGTATTCAACAGTTCCGCTGCGTCGCTTTTGGCGCCGGTCTCGGTGTTGTTGGGAGCGGGCACGATGCCGTAATTGAAGATGCCCAGGCCATTGTCCACGCCGACCGAACGATAGGTCGAAAGAAACAGCGGATGGGCACGTTCCTGGCGGAAATCGGCGTTCAGGAACAGGCTAAGTTCGTCCGTCGGATTATAAAGTGCTTTCGCGCGGTACCCGAGCTGGTTGAAATCCCCTTCTTCCTCGTGGCGCACGGGGTTATAGACGAACCCATCCTGGTTCTGATACGCGACGGAGAACATCGTGGCGAGCCTAGGCGTGATCGGAACGTTGACGTTCAGGTAAGAGTTCGTGTCGTTCCGGGACCCGTAGGTCGCATGAAAATCTGCGGTCACCGCGGCGGTCGAGGGCCGCTTTGTGGTAATGCTGACCACGCCCGCGGAAGAATTCTTGCCAAACGTCGTTCCCTGCGGACCGCGCAGCACTTCGACGTCATCCACACCGGTGAGATCCGCGGAGAGATCGCTCACGAACCCATAGGTCACCCCGTCGATGACCAGGCCGACCGCCTGTTCGGTCGCCGCGTTAAAGCTGTTGTTGCCCACGCCACGGATCACGTAGCTCACGCCGCCGCTCGCCGTGACCTGCATCGAGGATGAGAGAAATTGCAGATCGGAAGGGTTTTTGAAGCCGCTGTTGGTGAATTCCTTCCCGCTGATCACGTAGACCGATACGGGGATTTTCTGCAGCGGCGCCTTGCGGCGTGTTGCGGTCACAATGATGTTCTCAAGCTCGACCTCGCCCGTCCGGGCGGCGGGCGCCGGCGATGCAACTTGCGCCATCGACGGAGCCGCCACATCAACGCCAATTGCGATAAATGTGCTCGCAAGCAGGATGGAACGACGGTGGGCCCAACTCGGAACTCGCATGTCTTTGCCCTCGAATTCTTTACGATCGGTGATCTGAAAGCAATGTAGTTGAGAGCGTCACGTGGCCGGTATCTAAAAACATTTGAAAGTCTCTGGGCAAATCCGGTGGTCCGGTGACCAACTCTTCTCTCCGCCGCAATCACGTGCTGGCGTCAGTTTGGCGAGTTGGCTGTCACATCGCGCCCAAAATCTAGGCATAGTTCTGCCGGCCTCTGTGCTCGGAGTAATGTCGACCGCTGCCAGCCCAAAAATGACAAGCGGCAGCAAGTGCGGCGCTCGCTTGAAGACTTTGTAATTTATCTGTTGATTTCTTCAGGAGAATTGTCTTCCTATTGTAATTCCAGGACTTTCATCGCCGGCGGACAAACAGACCGACAAATTGTGCAGGTAAGCGGTCCTACGTGCGCCTGAAATGCGTGAGATCTTCAGCTTGACGGCACAGAATTTGCTTGGCGCTGCACACGTCATTTCTCACGGCTGGCGCCGATGGCGCCCAGCCTGGAGGCCGAATTCGCATGTCGCTCTTGAAAAATATCCATATCTTCATTCGTGCCGCCGATCTCGGCAGTTTGTCGGAGGCTGGACGGCAGGATGGTATTTCTCCCGCAACCGTCAGCCACCGCTTGAAGCAGCTTGAACTGCATCTCGGCGTACGTCTCATTACCCGCAACACGCGCGGCCTCAAACTCACCGAGGCCGGCCAGGCTTTCTATGAGAGCTCCCAAGACATCATCCGCGCGGTCGAACGCGCGGAATCGGCACTCCTGCGCATCAACGGTGTTCCGCGCGGCGAAGTAAGATTAAGCGCGCCGCTCGGATTGGGACGCCGCGTGATCGCCCCCCTGGTCGCACGTTTTTGCGAAGAACATCCCAACCTTGAAGTGCGCCTGCGCCTCTCGGATCATCCGGTCGACATGATCCGCGAAGGCATCGATCTCTCGTTACGCCTCGGTCTGCTCGAAGATTCGAGCCTGATCGCGCGCAAACTGGCCGACTGTCCGAAGCTGATGTGCGCGTCGCCGAAATATCTAGCCCGCCGCGGAACGCCGATGCTTCCGAACGAGTTGCTCGATCACGAGTGCATTTCATTGCGTTCGTTCGATCTCGCCGATCAGCGCTGGCTGCTGCAAGTCGACGGTAGCACTCGCCCCATCCTGGTCCGGAGTCAGATGCGCGCGGACGACAGCGACGTCCTGGTCCGCTGGGCGCTTGCCGGCTGCGGTATCGTAATGCGGCCGTGGTTCGAAATCGCCGAACACATCACCGACGGCCGCCTGGTCGAAGTACTTCCTGAATACCGCGCGGCCCCGGAAACACTATCGCTTGTCTACCCTGATCGCGCCTTGCTACCGGCCAAGACAAGGCTCCTGTTAGAATTCATCGTCCGGCGAATTGGCAAGTTTCTGGAGTTGGATCATGGCAACAGCGATGATGCCGGTACGGTTGCACGTACGCCGTTCACCCAGAAAATAAGTCATTCGGTTAGCTTGCAGTAAGTGTCCGCCCGAAAAAAACAGAAAGCAGGCAAAGATACAGGAGGAGTCTTCTTCTTGTTGTGAACAAAAAGAAGCAAAAAAAACTTTGTCAATTAGGGATTTGGATTCACTGGTCTACGAATTGTGCGTTCCGACTATTCGAGCAAAAGTGTTTTGCTTCTTTTTTCAAAAAGACGCTTCCTACTTCACTGCAACTTACTGACTCGCTCACCATCTTTCCCAACTAAGGCGAAGTCACCGTATCCGCATTCCAAAGCGAAGTCCCATCCGGCAGTTTCACATCGATCACGCTGCCCTCGCGGCTTCCGTCACGAACCGGGTGCATGCGAAGCGTAATCTTGTCGCCCGGCTTCAGGCTGTTGCGTGTCCAGCCCTTGCGTTCGATCAATGTCGGCGCGTGGCATTCGAATCCCCAGCTTTGCAGCCCGTTCTTGGTGGGGACGGCGATCTGCAACCAGGTATGCGGCATCCGCCACACATAGGCCTGCACGGTCCCGCTGATCGTAACGATCTTGGTGGTGTCAAACATGCTGAAGGAGTGGTGGGCCCAGCCGCGCGGCGCAATCATGCACAGAACGGCTGCAGTCGCCAGCAGACCGCGCACCGCGCGGCGGGGGCGGCGTGCGAGCTTGATCACTTGGTCTCCTTCGAAAATTGATTGCCGAACGCATTGTAATGCAGGCTCGGGTCCAAAAGCCTGGCCGCCTCGGGATCTGTGTCCTTCACCGAATTGAGATCAAGCGTCTTGAGTGCGTCGAGATCCGGTTCGCAAACGGCCTCGAGCCGCTCGGTATCCTCAGGCATCCGGTCGAACTTCATTGAAACGTGCCACGGTGAGATAAGAATGGTGGGGTCGGTGATGATCATGTCGTCGATCAGGAACTTGCCCCCCGGTGTCTCGTGGAATCGCTCTACGATATGGGTGGATTCGCTGCGCGGCACACCCGCGAACAATTCGCCGCGTTCATTGAAATCGATCGTATCCACAATCAGTGCGTCGCCGTCCCAATGAGCGATCGAATGTCCGTTCCAGGTTTCATCTGCGTTAGGCGGATGGATTGTTTCGTTCAGATAAAGCGTGCGTGGCTCATCGTTGCCCGGATCGTGCTCTGTGGTGATCAGGATTTTTTCGGGCGCCTGGGTGATCAAAATCGGCGAGCGCCACATCATCATGATGGGAAAAGCCGTGGGCAAACACAGGATGTTCTGGACACTGCGGACATATCCGTGGGATTCGGCGGCAACCCGCTTTTTAACCAGCGCCCTGGCCGCCGGCATCAACTCGGGAGCATTGGGCGGCGCCGCCGCATTCCAGCCGGAAAATTCGAACTGCCACATGCCGGTGATGTCTGGATGCGCGGCCGCAGCACCGGCAAAGGATGCGGGCAGCAGCCCGCAAAGCCACAGCACCAAGCGGCTGATGAACAGTCTCATCCCGGTAGCACCATTGGATCCGCCTCCGCGAGCAAGTTTGCTGGACCCGGATGATATATCGCCCGCCGCCGCATCCCACGCCTAATTTCGGTGAGGAGTTTTCGGTTTTTTTTGCAACTGCGCCCCAGGCTGATCCTGAATAATCTTCGCCTGATCCCGCGAACGGACGCGGACAACATCGTCTTTGGGAGATAATCCATTGAAACTTATAGAACCGGTCATAGGCAGGTTTCGGGCCGTCGCTCGGTTGGTTCCCATTTACCGGCGTCGGTTGCTGGCGCTGCTACTCGCGACCGGGATCGCGAGTAGCGCCTCGGCGTTTGCGGCCGGCCATCCCAGCGAAGCCCCCGACAACCGGAACACGATCAGTGGCATGTGGCTTCTGCCGTCGACGGAGTACATGCAGACGCAGAGCCTGCCGCTCACCCCCGCGGCCAAAAAGGCCCGGGACGCGTTGCTCGCCAGGATGAGAAGCGGCCAAGTGTTGAGCGACAATTCGCGGCTCTGCCTTCCGCCCGGCGTGCCCGGGCTGATGCTGAACGAGTTCGCCTTGGAAATCCTGGAATCACCCGGCGTGGTCGCGATTCTTTCGGAGGAAAGCCCGCTCCCGCGCCTGGTCCATATTGATGAGAAGCAACTTCCCGACGATGTGATGCCGACCTGGAACGGCCATTCGGTCGGCCATTGGGAGAACGACGTACTGGTCGTCGAGACCACCGCCTTCAACGACCGGATTTCGCGCCTTCCCGTGCCGGGCGGCCTGCCCTCGCCGAACGCGAAGATCACCGAACACATCAGCCTGCAGGACCATGGCGAGACGCTCGCCGACGCGATGACTTTCGAGGACCCGGTCAATCTCACCAAGCCGTGGTCTCACACCTGGACCTATCAACGTTTGCCGGCCGGCTCCGAGCTTTGGGAGTATCCCTGCGAGGTGAACGCGCCAGGCTGGAAGGATCGCTTCGCCGGAGAAACCGAAAGCAAGTGAACGTAAAGCACGGCGCCTGAAGCGGGCATTGCAGACGCAATTTTTCGCTTATCCGCCGCGATAAGCATAGGCGTGGAAGGCGCGGAACTGGTCGAGTGGAAGCAGCGGGACGCGTGGGACGCTCTTGGCCAGCGAATCCTCCCCGGCTAGCCGCCCTGGAGTGAGGATTCGGCGTAGGCGGCGAGCCGAGCCTTGGCGTCACCCTCGTCTCTGGCGCGGTGGAAGCTTGGGGCGAGCGGTCACTGCTACCGGAGCGGCAGCGCTGGCTCGAGATTGCTGCGCTAGCCGAGCCGGACGGCGGGCGCGAGACGGCCCAGGCGCTGCGTTCCCTGATCGGAGAAATTGTAGTTACCCCCGGCAACAAGCGCGGTGAAGTCCATGCCGAGCTACGCGGCGAGTTGATGGGCATCCTTAAGTTCACGAATATCAAAGAGAATCAACGGACCACCCATATTATGCCAGCAGTGGTTGCGGGCCTCGCAACCACTTTTACCGAGCTTATAACTAAAGCTTTATGATCAAACCAACACGAGGGCGATGACATCGGACGGATATAAGGCCGTCCTGCGAATCCGGCCGCTGCGTTCATTGAACTGCTTGCCAACGGCAGGGCGCCGGAAACGCTGGTAACCCCGCGTCGTATGATACGGCGGTTCAGAAAGCTCTGCCGCGTCGTACGCCACGCACCGCATGTTCTGGATTCTACCCCAAGGGCGAGACTATACTCCGCCCAGGCTCCGGGTGCCCGCATCGGCGTTGCCGAGGAGGACTGACAGAACCCTTTGGCCAGGCGCACACCCGACGAAGCATGCGGAGGGAGCGAAATCGAGAGATCGGCGGCCTGCCGATACCCAGAACCGAACTTACCCCGGCCGCCAAGCTGTCCAGACGGACGGGACGATCCCGATCACTCAGGGAAGCGAGGCTGCAATGGCCATCAATGACCGTACGAAGGCGACGCCCGGCCACAAGCGCTATGAAGAACTGGCCGAAGAGATGGCGCGCCAGATCGCCGCGAACGTGCTCCGGCCAGGCGATCGTCTGCCTTCAATAAGGCAGACCTGCAGGACGCGACACGTAAGCCCATCAACCGTGTTCCAGGCTTACGATCTTCTCGAGAATCGTGGCCTCATTCGTGCCGCCCCGCGCTCGGGATATTTCGTCAATTCGTCCCGCAGGGCTCAGGCTCCGGAACCCGCGATGTCGACGCCACCCGAAGGTGCCCACCCAGTGGAGATCACGGACCTGGTTTACGAGATCCTGAGTTCGGTCAAGTCACGCAAAATCGTGCCCCTCGGGTCGGCGTTTCCCGGTCCCATGCTGTTGCCACTCGACAGCCTGCGCAAGGCGCTGTCATCCAGTACGCGCGTCCTCGGTATCTGGAGCACGTTCGACGATTTGCCGCCGGGCAACGAGCGGCTACGGCGGCAGATCGGCAAGCGCTATTTGACCCAGGGGCTGTCGGTCGCCGCCGACGAGATTGTCCTGACGAATGGTGCTCTGGAGGCACTGAATTTATGCCTGCAGGCCGTGGCACAGCCAGGCGACGCGGTGGTCGTGGAGTGTCCCTGCTTTTACGCCGCGCTGCAGTCGCTCGAGCGGCTTCAGCTCAAGGCCATCGAAGTGCCGACGCACCCGCGCGAGGGTGTGGACCTCCCAAGACTGGCGCACGTTCTGGAGACCCAACGGCCAAAAGCCTGCTGGTTGATGACAAATTTCCAGAACCCGCTTGGCTGCTCGCTGTCTCGAGAAAAAAAGCATGCCCTCGTCGACCTTTTGTCACGCTTTGAGGTGCCATTGATCGAGGACGACGTGTACGGCGAACTGCATCACACCAACGAGCCGCCGTCGTCGGCCAAAACTTTCGACCAGCACGGCCTCGTGATGCACTGCTCGTCCTTCTCCAAGACGCTGTCACCGGGATACCGAGTCGGGTGGGTCGCAGCCGGTCGGTTTGCCAACAGCGTGCGCCGGTTGAAGCTCATGACCAGTTTGACGGGCTCCGTTCCAGCCCAGGCCACCCTTGCTGAGTATCTTCAGCAAGGTGGTTATGACAGGCATCTGCGCCAGATGCGGGCGGCATTGAAGCGGCAGAAAGAGGCGCTGATCGACTCGGTGACCCGGCATTTTCCGCGTGACGTTCGGCTCACCCGGCCGGAGGGCGGATACTTCGTGTGGGTCGACCTGCCCTGGGACACGGTAGACGCACTCGCCGTCTATCGGAAGGCGCTGGCCAACCAGATCAGCATCGCACCTGGGCCGATGTTCTCCAACCACGCCGGGTTCCGCAACTGCCTGCGGCTCAATTTCGGCCATCCCTGGACGCCTCAGGCAGAACAGGCCATTGCCACGCTGGGCCGGATCGTTCGCCGATAGCCCGACCGCCTATCAGGACCCAGGCGGCAGAAGCGGCCCAGACCGCTGACTGATACGGTCGCGTTTCTGCAGTTCTGATCCTGGCGCGCAGAACAGCTACCGGTCAAAAAGAGGCGTGCTGCAAAAATCATCCTGCCGGGGCTTTGCTTCAGACCATGGTGCCGTTGCATGACTGGTCTGAAGCGTGTGTTGACCATCTTTGCCGCGATTAGCGCAGGTTGTCGCAAGGCGATTAATCGTGCTGAGTTTGGAATGAGTCGCGATGTCATCAAACCCACGGAAAACGCTTCCGGGCTGGTGGAATCCGACCACCTGGACAGTCTAACCGGTCTTAAGCACCGGAATCACTTTCATGATAATCTCGCACAGATGCTGCAGCGCGAGGGCGGGTACGCCCTGCTCACCAAATGTAATGTCAGCCGGTTCCACGATATCAATACCAGTTTCGGCTACGACGTGGGCGACGCACTCCTTATCCAGGTCGCACAACGCCTTCGCACCTTGCCGGACGCTGTGATCGGACGCCTGAGCGGCGACGAATTTGCCGTTGCGCTACCATTGTCCGACCCGGATTTGTCCAAGGCAACAGCTGTCCGCATTCGAGAACTGCTTGCCCCAAAGTTCGTGTTGCCAGGTGCCACAATCGATGTCCGATTTTCGATCGGTTACGCAGTCGGGAGGGTCATGGATGACTGTATCGGGCTGCTTCGGAAGGCCGGCGTCGCACTGCACGAATCGAAGCTGTCGCCATTCCACGACCCAATCGAATTCGACAGAAATGCAGCGATGAGGATTGAGAGCCGAGTGCGCCTGACCAGTGATTTGCAGCACGCGCTCGAAAATAGCGAATTCCTGATGCACTACCAACCGAAGGTTGAGCTGGCTACCGGCAAAATTGTAGGCGCAGAAGCCGTTCTGCGATGGGAGCATGCCGTCTACGGAACTCAGCCGCCAGGTCGTTTTATTCCCATCGCTGAAGAATCCGGATTAATCGTCGATATCGGCGCGTGGGCGTTGCGAAACGTCGCCCGGTTTGCCGTTCGGGTGAATCGGGGGCTTCCGAATCCACTCGTGTTCTCCGTCAACGTGTCGCAACTACAGTTTCGTCGTGACGATGTGGCTCAACTCCTGCGAACAATTCTTGAACAGACACAAGCCGAACCTTCGTGGCTGATGCTCGAATTGACTGAAAGCCTGCTCGCCGACAATTCGCCGGCGCTGATAGGAACGCTCCGAGAACTTCGAGCAATGGGCGTGGGGCTTTCGGTCGACGATTTCGGTACAGGATATTCAAGCCTCAGCCGCCTGGAAGCCTTCCCGATCAGTGAATTCAAGATCGACAGAAGCTTTGTCTCAAAGGTTGACCAGAACCGCTCAAGGCACGTCATAGTAGATGCCATGATCCGCCTTGGCAAGGGACTCCAAATATCGGTCGTCGCCGAGGGCGCCGAAACCAAGGACGAGGTTTCGGTGCTGCGAAAACTTGAATGCCCGCTCGCCCAAGGCTACTTTTTTGGTCGCCCGATGCCGGAGGCTGAGTTTGTGGCCCTCCTCGATGGCAAAGTCTTATCGTCCGACCAAAATGATGTATGCGCGGCGGCTCATTCACAAAGCGCGGTGGTCGTCGAGAACGATCCAATTTCCCTGGTCACGCTCGGCGAAACTTTGGAGCACCTCGATTGGATGGTGACGAAAGCCTCCAGCGCCGAAGAGGTGTTGGCATTACCCGAATCTTTTCCGGCCCCCATCGTGCCCTTTGAGCACGAAAGAGAACCACGATGAAAATCAACTTTGCTAGGAGCACCACCCGGCATGGTCGCTTGGCCCGGGTCAGTCGTCGCGATGTCACCCGGTAGACTCCGCGCCGATCTTGCCCGCGCGATCGATGCCGACGAGATCGAACCTTATTTTCAGCCCTTGGTCGAATTGCGGACCGGCCGGCTTTCCGGGTTCGAAGTTTTGGCGCGCTGGCGTCACCCAACCCAAGTCGTGCACCCCACCGATTTCATTCCTTTAGCGGAACGTAACCACCTGATCGGCCCGCTGACCGAGCGGCTGCTGCGCCGCGCCGCAACCGCGGCAAGCGGCTGGCCCAGTGATCTCAGTCTGTCTATCAATATTTCCCCCGTTGATCTTGGCGACCCCAAGCTCCCTGACCGGCTCGGCGTCGCTCTGCAAGAGAGCGGTTTCCCATTCAATCGGCTGGTCTGCGAGATCACCGAAGCTGTCCTGATCGGCGATATCGCTTTGGCGCGCGAAGTCGTCATCGAACTGCGGGCGCTTGGCGTCAAGCTGGCGCTCGACGATTTCGGCATCGGTTACGCCAATCTGCGACAGCTGCTGATGCTGCCATTCGATCGGCTCAAGGTCGACGCCAGCTTCGTGTGCGAGATGCTGACCCGCCACGAAAGCCGCAAGGTGATTTCGTCGGTGATCGGCCTCGGGCACAAACTGGGCATGGCGATGGTCGCCGAGGGCGTGGAATCGCTCGACCACGCGAATATGCTGGTCAATCTCGGCTGTGACATGGGGCAGGGCTGGCTGTTCGGGCACCCGCTCCCCGCCGCCGAAACCAACGCGTTACTGTCGCGCGGCGGTGCGTGGTGCCCGGCTCTCATGCTCGGTCCCCATACAGTGGACCCGGTACGCCTGCTCGAGGCGATGCCGAGCGAGAGCGTCGGCCAATTGCGCGCGCTTTACAACAGCGGTCCGGTGGGGCTCGGATTGGTCGACACTGGCCTGCGCTATCAAGCCCTGAACCACCGCCTCGCCGAGATACATGGCGTGCCTGTGGCTGAGCATCTGGGCCGAACCATCGCCGAAATGGTGCCGCATCTCTATAGCCAGATCGAGCCCTACCTGCAGCGTGCCTTGAACGGTGAGACGATCAGCAGCTTCGAGCCGCGCTTGCGAGAGTCCGGCGGCAAAGGCGGCAAGCACGTGATGGTCGCTTCGTATCAGCCGATCCGCGACGCGGCCGACGAGGTGGTGGGGGTGTCCATCGCCGTGATCGACATGACCCAGCTCGACCGCGACTGTGGCCGGGATTCCGCCGACGCGCTGATCGGGTCGCTGCGCATGCCAGGGCTCACCGCGCGCCAGTCCGAGGTGATGCGCCTGCTCGCGAGCGGCCGCTCGGTCAAGGAGATTGCCCGCGCGCTTAACCTGCGGGGCGACACGGTGAAGTCGCACCTCACGCAAATCTATCGCCTGCTCGGCGCCCGCAACCGGGTCGAGGCCGTCCTGCGCTGCGGGCTGGTGGCAAACATCGCCACGCTGCGGGATGGGGACAACGACGGACCGGTAAGTTGAAGCGAAGCAGGAAACATCCTTTTTGAACGCGGATTCAACTCCGAAACGCATAAAAATCTAAGGGGCTGACGTAGATAGGGTGAAGTATATCGTCCTCAGCGGCCGGG
>Ga0302308_10002262_pt1 | contig 15584 bp, 11 predicted proteins | sample III_Palsa_E3_3_FD_200531 | JGI IMG/M metagenome (GOLD analysis project Ga0302308, IMG submission 200531) | Peat permafrost microbial communities from Stordalen Mire near Abisko, Sweden - III_Palsa_E3_3 | ecosystem: Environmental > Terrestrial > Soil > Palsa > Peat permafrost | place: Sweden... | reverse complement strand
TAATACCGAAGCACCTGTTCGGCAATGACCTGCCATTGGCCGTTTCGCTTAACCCAAGTTTCCGTTTCATGGTAGCGGGCTTTGTTTACCTGTCCGAAGATTGGTCTCGGTTGCATCGAGGTCGTAGCTGAGCACGATCGTCGCCTACCGTGCCGCTGCTCGGATGCACCACCTCCAGGGTGCCCCCATCGCCCTTCGGTAGCAGCGTTATCTCCTTCACCAGCCTTGCCTTGTCCATGCTGTGCCCACGTTCGTCAAAAACCAGCGCGTCGTCGGCGAACTGCTGCGCGAATGGCTGGGGATTTCCCGCGTCGCTTGGTCATGGATGATTCTTCCCTTTTTATATGGGCTAGCGGTCAACAGGTCGCCATGGTGCAGTACCTACCGAGTCATGGCTTATCCAGATGTTCGAGGACGTGCTGCGCATGCACGCGGTCGTCGGCGATCACCGCGCCTCTCGCGTCGTGCTCTACTGCAGGTCGGAATTGCTTAAGCTTGAAAACGTCGACCAGATGCACGGCCGTCTCGTGGATCTGCAAGTAGGAATCGTCCAGGGCGGCGCCTACCGTATCGCCCAACGCGTGTGCGTCTGCGGGCAGCAGCACGTCCTTGAGTGCGGGCAGGCGCGACAGCGCAACGAGCCGGATACGCTTGGGCGGTCCCGGTTGGGCATAGGAGAAAACGATGTGCGCCGCCTGTGGATTTTTCATCGCGGCCAGTCCGTTCAGTACGCCAATCGTTACGTGCCGATCTTTTGCGGCGGCTAATGCAGCGCGTAAAATATCGAGCGCGTTCGGGCTGGCCGAGTGCCCCAGCTGTTCGGCCGCAACAGCTTGCACGGCATAGCTCGGGTCGTCGCGTATCGCCTTAACCAACGCTTCCACGACGGCCTGGTCACTCAGGAAGTTGCTCATCGCGCTTATCGCTGCGGCGCGCACTTGGCTGTTGCTTTGATTCAGTGCGGATAGCAACACCTGCTTGGCCTGATCAGACTTGCTCAGGCCGAGACTGGATGCCGCCTCGATACGCACGCCGTAGAACGCATCGCCGCTCAAGACGTTCGTCAACACCCGGATGCAGCAGTCGTTATCCGTTTTCGAGTGCATGCCCAACTGCTTGGTAGCCCAAAGCCGACTCATCATATACGGGTCGTTTTGCGCCTGTGCGCTGAGCTCGTCGTTTGTCTTGGTAAAGACGACGGTTTTGTAGATGATGCCGTTCGGATCGAAGTCGACCCACTTGGGCGCAAAGGCTAGCGGTATGTCGAATTCCTGGTTGGCAGCATTGTCGCGAACCTGTTTGTCTACTTTTTGATTGTTGTCGCCGAAGAAGGTCAGATGGATCGGCATGTCGAAGATCGGGGTATTCGCATTGACATTCTGCGTCTGTGCCACCTTCACCACTTCCACCTTGCGCTTGGGATCGTAGCTGGCGGTGATTCGGTAATCGGGGTGGCCGCCTTTGAACACCCACTCGTAGAAGAACCACGACAAATCCTGCCCCGTTCTGGTCCAGATGCTGCTCGCGAGATCCGCAGTATCGGCCGTCTGTGCGTGATGGGTGGTCAGGTAGTAGTTAAGTGCTTGGAAAAGCGTTTCATCCTGTGATGCGGTCGCCGTCATGGCATGCTCGCCATCGAGAACGTAGCGCATCATATCCAGCACCGACGCACCCTTGGCATGGGTGATCTCTTCGAGCATGTCCACCGGATCGATGTATATGCGATAGACCACCGGTCGGTCATTTTCTGCGGCTTCGGCGTCCAGCGCGGTGTTTTGATCCGCGTAGATTTCGTAGCGATACGCGTCGTTCCCTTCGTGATATTGCGTATACAACGCGGTTAGATACGTGGCGAAACCTTCGTTCAACCAGATGTTGGCCCAGTCGCGGCCTTGCACGTAGTCACCAAACCAGTGCTGGCCCAACTCATGCGCAACGAGAATCGTGCTTGGGTAATCGATGTCCGCTCTGACGTCGTGCAAGGTCTCGTCGAGCAACGTCGTAGCGCTGACGTTTTCCTGGCCGCCCCACATATAATTGTGAACGGCGACCTGATCGTATTTCTCGAAGGGATACTCGACGCCCGTGGCACGCGAGAAGAATCCGATCATGTCCGGCGTGAGATGGAAGGTGCGCTGCGCCACCGCATCGTCGACGCCATTGGCGACGAAGTAATCCACCGGCTTGCCTTTGTAGCTATCCGAGATCTTCTTCCACGGGCCCACCGCTAGCGACAGCAGATAGGTACTGTGCGGGACGTGCTCCACCCAGTCATAAGTCGCTTGTCCGGCCGCGTGCTTCACGCTCACCAGTGTGCCGTTGGAAATAACGACTTGTCCTTCCGGCACGCTCGTAATCGTTTCGCTGGTGGCCATGTCATTGGGATAGTCCCAACATGGGAACCAGTGGTGGTTGAACTCGGGCTCGCCCTGCGTGTAAATCTCGGGCGGCGTACCCGGATCATCCCCTCCTGGATTGACAAAGTAGAGTCCAGCCCTTGGATAGCCGTGATAGACGACGCGAATGTCCAGCGAATCCGCGGGGCCGTAAGGATGCCCCAGGGTGATCCATAAGCATCGATCATCCGTGTTATAAGCAAGCGCTTCCAGCGCGCCGCCGGTCTTGACCAGCACCACCGAGTCGATCGTCAAATCCTCGCTGTTGAGACAGAACCTGTCGAAATTCGTCTCGAACGGTTTGATGGTGACCACTTCGTCGCCGAACACTTCTCGCTTGGATTGGGCAAAGTGCACCGTGAGCTTGTAGTTCTGTACATGGTAGCTTCGGCTCGGCGCCCATCGCATGGTTGCGGGGTCGTTGCTTTCCTGGGCAGCGTGAGCCATGCCGACGTATGCCAGCACAAAAAGTAGCGCGATGGATTTGAGTCCTGAGCGCCGCCATAGACGCTTGACCGAACGCCCGTTCACATCTTCGGAGATCGCACGGCTTACGGCGCGATCGGCTAACGATCTGGAAGGATCGGAAACAGGGTAAGTTGATGGCCTCATTGGCTTGTAACTTAGCCCTGCGGAGTCACTCGCGTCTTGAACGTATTTGACTCCGACGACCGCTTGCCGGCGCTTTTTGTCGGCAATGACGCCTCGGCGAACCTTGTCCACAACCATGCGGTGGCGCGCGACCCCACTTGCTCATTGTGTTTACGCATGAACATCTGCAGTGTTGTGATTTCTCAGAAGAAATTGTCGGAGCATGTCGACGTTTCCCCTCTGCTACAAAGCTCGTGGCACTGAAAATCGACACCGAAGCGATCTCGAGTCCCAGCACGCGTGCCATCAGCGTTATTTCGCCTGGACAGCCCATGAGCACGCCCCGCGCTACGGATAGCACTACCGTGTCCGAGTGGAAGCCTCTGATACCGCGCCTTCCGATACGAAGCCCGTGTTGCACGGGTTGCATTACCAGCGCCTCTGTTGATTGCGATCGGTCATGGGGGCAACTCTGCTGCACTTCGTGTTTGAATTAGCCCGCTTACGCAGCACTGGTTGCCACAAGTCCATTTACGACCGAAGGAAGTGCGCGTTGTGCGCTTCAGAACTGAATTAGCCTTTCCAGAAATCTGGCATGAATGGTCTGGAAGCGGTGAATAAGATCGATGATCTCCAGGGACCACCAGCTCCGCAGTTTCGCGAAAGGGTCTCTCAATACGCGAAACTCATGGGCAAGAAAGCCCTCGAGCTACCTATCTATTGTAGTGGCGGGTGCGTTCGTCCTCCGGGGCAAAGTGAATCAGTCGGTGACGAAGGATGGCGGCGCGATTCACACGGCCGCAGCGGCAATGCCGAAGGTACCATCCACGACCTCAACGAAGTTCCTCTCCTCGCGCACGATGAAGCGCTTGGATTGCGCCATTGCGAAATTCTGAAGCGCCTCGGGATCCTTCTTCAGACGCGCCTGATAGGCCTCGTAAGAAGCGAGACTCTCGAAAGCAATCAGCCCCCAGCCGACATAGTTGGTTCCCTGCCACGGAAGGAAGTAGCCAACCAGATGCCCACCGCAGCGGGGAATGATGCGGCCCCAGCGCTGCGCATACTCCTTGAAGGCATCCCGCTGAAAGGGATCGATTTCGTAGCGGATGATGCAGGTGATCGTCATAGCGTGGCTCCCGGGAGGTTGTGCTGCAAAGAAGGCGGCCGCATCGGCCTGGCCGATGAGTTTCAGAGGCAGACCGGAGGCGACCACAGCTCCGATCAACGCGGCCTGGGCCAGGAATTCACGGCGACTCAAAGGATGCGTCGACGTACCCGCGGGGGTGATCCCTGCATTATCTGGACGATCGAATGAGCTCATATCTGAATCCCTATCGTGCATCCGGAAGGACAAATGCTCACTTGCATTATCCTGCTTCTTCCATCTCCCGCAACGTGGTGGTGAAAATCCCTCAGCCCGTGGCGAAACGAAAGCGCAGTGGCTTCCACTCGCCACGCCTCATCGCCAGCACCAACAGGATCACTGACGTGATGAGACAGATGATGACAGCGGGAACTGATGCTTCCGGTCCAAACTTTCCGCCGGTCAGCCAAGCAGGCCCGGCGAAAGAACTCGCGAGAAGCCCGTGGCTTTTGCCGCCGGACACCGACGCACCGAAAATTCCGCCTTCGGTGAAATTCCAGCCGAAATGCAATCCGATGGGAAACCACAGCGAGCGAGTCAGCACATAAGCGGCGGCGAGGAGGATTCCGGATTCCAGCATGATGGCCAGCGTGCTGGCGGTCGTCGCTCCGGGATTGGGGGCGTGAAGCAGGCCGAATAGCGCGCCCGTGATAACGATAGCCAACAGCGAGCCGAAGCCTTCCTCCAGCAAGCGGTAGACGCCGCCACGAAGCGCGATCTCCTCGCCCACTGCGGCGATAAGCGCTCCGGCCGCAGCGTTGATGAGCGCGTCGTAACCGGCGATGCCTTTGATCGACGCCGCGCCATATGCGGTGAGCGCGGCAATTACTGCACAGAACAATACGAAGCCGATTGCCGCACCGCCGAGCAAAGACGGAAATACGCCGGTAGCGGAAAGCTCCGCCGCTGCGCGCTTCTCCGTCCAGCAGACGAGCTGGCGATAGAGTGTGATGAGGATAGCGATACCGAGCACCGCAAAGACGATCGACCGAACGTAAGAAGGCAGGAAGGAAAGATACGGCTTGACGAGAACGGGAAGTAGCCGGCAACCGAGATAGACGCCGATCAGCACTGAGAAGAACAAAACAAAGCGCAGCGGCCAATACCGCCAAGGGCCCAGCTGCGCCGGCGACGCCACCGGCTCGTCCGCGAAAATCGTGTCTGACATGTTTTACTCCAATATTTCCCTGATGACCGGTCGATCCAAACCTCAAAGAAGACAGCAGCAGCGCCGGAGACATCTAGAAGCGCGAAAGCGACGTTTTCGTCCCCAAGCCACGGTAATTTCCCCTTTAGCTGACTCCAAAAGTGGAGCTACGTTGTGCCAGGCCTTCCAGGTAGCTTCGTCGTTGTCCACCACTACCGGATAGGTGATGCCGACGCGAATGGCGCATCCGGCATGCAACGCAGCGGCCTTGGGTGAAGGTACCGGCGCGTGGTGGTCGAGTACGAAGACCAGCCGGTCCGGCTGCAATACAACTAACGTGCCGGTCGCGTCGAAGTAGTCGATTGCCAATGGCGTTGAACCGTCTGTGCCTAGGGCTCTGTCAACGCGACAAACGGCAAAGTCACCCACGTAACAGCGCTTCCCGGATGTGCGGGAAAGTATCTTTTCCGCGATCGTTTGACCGTGCATGTCAACCATCGACGGCAGCGAAGTAGCGGTCGAACGATTGCTCAACGGCTGACTTGGCGTCCCCGACGATGTCACGGTCCCAGGTGAAGCCGAAAACCGTGTCATAGTCCAAGTCGGACACGCGCGCGCGCAGCGCTAGGACATCGGTACTCTTCATAGGAATGGCGTTGGGATAGCTGTACATGAACGCCGCGTGTTTGCGATCCATCGCCACCTGGATTGCATCACCCGGGAAAAGTGCCCCCTTGGGGAATGAGCCACCCTTCCAATGCAGTCCACTGCTTCCCTCGAAGTGACCGCCCAGCCTCAGCAGCGTTACCTCATTGGAGAATTTGTGGCGTTCGCCGCTCCAGAAAACCACATGGCTGGACGAGCGCATCACCCATTGGCGGTCTGCTTCGTGGAGAAAGATCGGAACCCCTCCCAGCGCCTCACTCCATTCGATCATCGACGAGTAGAAATGGGGGTGAGAGATGGCGATGCAGGCCACGCCTCCATATCTCTTGAGCTCCGCGACAGCCTCATCCGTGACCAGACTCACGCATTCCCAGAGAATGTTGCCGAAGTCCGTCGGCAGCAGAAGAGCGCGTTGGTCGATCGCGAACACAGGGTCCAGGCCCAGCGCCAAGAGACCGTTTTCCTTTAGGAACCGGATTTTGTATTGCTTGGCCAAGGCCCGCATGGTCGTCCATCGCTGGCCTTGCCATCCCACGTATTGCCTATCATCGGAGCAGATCGCACAAGTCGCAGGAGGCTCCTCCTTCGCCTCATATTCCGTGCCGCAGGTCATGCACAAAGGATAGTTCAAGGGAACTCCTCCAAACTCCATCTTGACCAAAGGCCTACTGGCTGGCCTATTACCTTGATATCAAGATATAATATTGATGTCAAAACGCATCTGTTCCGGGTGACATGGTGGAACTAAGCTAACCCAAAACTTTGTCGCCAATCGTTGGCCCAGTCCGGTCGCTCAAGGAGCGGACGGCCGATCGCGATGAAGTCCGCCTGTCCCGTTTCGATAATTGCTTCAGCCCTTCCAGCATTGCGAATGAGTCCAACCGCAATGACGGGAATAGATAACGCTTTCTTGATTTCGGCAGCAAATGGAACCTGATATTCGGGACCGATGTTTGGCCGTGCGAGAGGCAATAACGCACCGGTCGACACATCCACCGCATCAAGTCCCAATGAAAGAAGAGAACGAAGATGATCTGCGACGTGGCCAGGAGTTAGGCCGTCGGGATCATAATCTGTGGCGGAAACGCGAACCAACAGGGGAAAGCTTTCGCCAACGGCCTTGCGAACAGCGGCAAAGACCTCTCGCAAAAAGCGTCCGCGATTTTCGAAGGTACCGCCATAATCGTCCAGTCGTTGATTGCTAAGCGGCGATAAGAACTGATGAATCAAGTATCCGTGCGCCGCATGAATCTCGATCGCGTCGAAGCCTGCGGCAACGGCGCGGCGTGCCGCTTCGGAAAACTGCTTAACGGCATGTGCGATCTGGCCTTCGTCCATCGCCCATGGGACGCCATGTTCGTCATCGTAAGAGATCGCACTAGGCGCCAGACTAGGCGTACCCTTCGGTGGCTTCGATTTGCGACCCCCATGGCAGAGTTGGATGCCAATTGCGGCCCCCTCCACATGAACCGCATTGACGATGGACTCGAGCGGTGCGACATGGGTATCCGCGTAGATACCGATATCGTCAGAGAAGAGTCTTCCTTCGATCGCCACAGCTGTCGACTCCACCATGACGAGACCGACACCGCCACGGGCCGGACGTGCGTAGTGATGCAGATGATAGGCGGTGGCGTGGCCATCTTTGTCGCCTCGGTACTGCTGCATCGGCGACATCACGATGCGATTGCGAACCTCAAGCGACCCGATGCGGCCGGAGCTGAACAGTTGAGACATTTGGTTATTTCTCCTTCTTAGGCTGTCGAAGATGGAAAACACCACGACCCAGTCGACGAATAGTGGTTTCGATGCATCACTGCGAAAAACTTGTGCGGACGCAGCGACATCACATATGCTTTGACGTCAAGATAGTTCAAATATATCTTTGTGTCAAGACAGTTGGAGTGATATGACAGTATGAACAGAGACGTTAGGGACCATGTAGCCGACCTGAGGCGGCAATGGGCTCGGGAAATGCCGTCCGTCGACACTGAAGGAATGGCGATCCTTGGGCGGGCCCGCCGAATCGTTCTAGCGACGGGTCCAGCGATCGAAAAGGTCCTCCGCGAGTTCGATCTCGACCGCGGTGAATTCGACGTGTTGGCGAGCTTGCGTCGTGAGGGCGCCCCATTTCGCTTGAGTCCAACCGATCTCTATCGCGCGTTGATGATTTCCTCTGGAGGATTGACTGACCGGCTTGTTCGGTTGGAGCGTAAGGGCCTCGTTGCACGCATCCCATCGGCTAGTGATGCCAGAAGTATGCTTGTGGAATTGACCGCCAGCGGATGCAAAAGAGCGGAAGCGGCCTTTTGTGCAGACATGGCTTTGGAGCGAGGTTTAATTTCGCCATTGACCGCCAAGGAGCGACGTCAGTTAGGTTCTCTGCTCCAAAAACTAGCAGTCCACGCAGACGCACCGTAACCGATGATGCTCATGTGAACCGTGCTGCGATACGCGCCCGTTTCACCGGGTGCGAGCACTGTTATCACGCCAGATTTCTAGAAAGACTAATTCAGTTCTGAAGCGCACCGCGCGGACTTCTTTCGGTTGCAAACGGACTTGTGGCAACCGGTGCTGCGTAAGCGGGCTAATTCGCCTACGAAGTGAAGCACGGTTGAAGGAAGCATCGAATACTTGCTTTGGCGCTCGGATGACTAACCGTTTTCGAGGCCGTCAGTTGAGTTTGTCTTCAATCGCCTGGATTCCGGCGTCGGAGTAAGCCATGAGATCGCATCTTTGGGGCGCCGCCGCCGCACCAAGCCGTTAGTGTTCTCAGGGTGCCGCGTTGGCAGGAGGAGTATGGCTCAGCGAAGTAGCACTTCGCATGGTGGGCGATGTTGATCAAGGCGTGTTCGGCGATCCGGCCCCTGTCGAAACCGGCATGCACTTGGTGGCACTCCTTCCACTTGGCGTCGATGGCGTTGCATTGTCGATCAAGCCAGCAGAGAACGGTGTCTTGGCGAGACCGATTCACCATGGTGTCTAAGCTCACGGGCCCGGGGCGGTTTGATTCTTGGTTACGGCGGTATTGGCGTACGTCGGCTCAAGCTTTGCTTTTTGAAGTTTGAAAGCTATGCATCAGCTTGCGTCGAGCGGCAGGTCGCAGACGCCAGCGAGTAGCACCTATTCGCTCAAAATCTCGCTTCACAACGCCAGGATGGCAATCGTTAGTACGTCCGGAGTTGGCGGGTGGCAGCCGGAGTTTCTTCGCATTCAATCAGCAGTCCAAAACATTATCGGTAGAGGGGCCGAGCCCGCTTCCCGGAATCAATCGGACACCGGCTCTGTTGGAACAAGCTGTCCGCGCTTCAAGGTGCCGAGCACCACGCGCGTCTGGAAACGCCGCACGTTGGCGTTCTCCGCGAGCAGCCTTTTCATGAGCCCATCGTATTCATCGACATCGCGCGCCGTGACGATCAGGAAGTAATCGCCCTCTCCCGTCACGTACCACGCCTCCTGGATGGCGGGCTCCGCGGCAATCCAGTGTTTCAGGCTCACCAGCAGTTCGGGACGTTCCCGCTCCACCTCGACATCGACGATCAGGGTCAACGGGCGGCCGACGATTCGTGAATCGACGATGGCCACCTCCGCTGTGATCACCGCCTCCTCGCGCAAACGCGCGATCCGTCGCTGCACCGCCGACGCCGACAGGCCAATGGCCGTGCCGATCAATTCAGCCGAACGCCGCGCATCGCGCTGGAGAATCGCGAGGATCCCACGATCGAATTTGTCGAGTTCAGTTGGCATCAGGCGTACGAGTCCCGCATGTCAGGGAGAAAACCCATTTGAGTGGCCAGAGATGCGGCAACGCCGCGCGGCCGAACCCTAGCATAGGTCATCGATTATCCAACCTCGTGCCCCAACCATCTCCGGTACTGAATCTATGCTCGACCTCGCGCATATCCTCACTGCATCGCGGCACATCGATCCGATATTCCTCGACTCTGCGGTCGCCACCGATAGCCGGCTCGATACGCAGCTGGGTTGCCATGTGCTGGCCAAGGTCGAACTGGATAATCCGGTGGGCTCGTTCAAGGGGCGCGGCACCGAATTGTTCTGCGCAACCAGCCTGATGGACGCTCAAGGTCTCGTTTGCGCATCGGCAGGCAATTTCGGACAGGGGCTTGCGCGTGCAGCAGCGCGGCGTGGCCACCCTTGCGCCGTGTTTGCGGCGAAAAACGCCAATGACGTCAAGGTCGACGCGATGCGCCGATTTGGTGCGGACGTCCATCTCGCCGGTGTCGATTTCGATGCGGCCAAAGCAGCAGCGCGAGACCATGTCGCCGCGCATGACCTGCGCTTCGTCGAGGATGGCGTCGATCCGGCGCTTGCAGAAGGCGCAGGCACGATCGCGCTGGAGTTGCTACGGGACGCAAGCTTCGATGTGATCGTGCTGCCCTTGGGCAACGGTGCGCTGCTTGCTGGCATCGGCACGGTTCTGCGCGAACTGGCGCCGCACATTGAAATTATCGCGGTGGTGGCGCGTGATGCCCCGGCGATGAAGCTTTCGCTCGAGGCCGGACATGTCGTCGAAACCGACCATGCGGAAACCATCGCCGACGGCATCGCGGTTCGCGTGCCGATCGCATCCACGCTGGCCGATCTGCGCGCTTGCTGCGATGACATCGTCGCCGTGTCCGAGCAGGATATTTTCGATGCCATGCGACTTACCTACCGGTATCTCGATCGCCTGACGGAGCCCGCCGGCGCCACCGGTCTCGCCGCGATCGTGGCCGATCGCCCACGCTACGCAGGTCGGCGCGTCGCCACCATCCTGAGCGGCGGAAACATCTCGCATGACCTGCGCGAACGACTGCTGACCACCCGCTGACGTCGCGCATCACACCTCGTCATCGTCCAAACATTCCCTCTCCAAGGCAAGCCCCATCCATGAAACTTCTGTATCAGACGCACTCCCCCTACGCACGCAAGGTGCTCGTCGCCGCCCATGAGCTCGGCCTCGCCGGATCGGTGGAAGTCATCCATCACGAGACCAGCCCGACACGGCGAAACGCGGAAGTGTTCGCGCTCAACCCTTTAGGCAAGGTGCCGGTACTGCTGTGTGACGATGGACTGACGCTGTTCGACTCGAGCGTGATCTGCGACTACCTGGACAACCTGAGCGGACACCCGACGCTGATCCCTGTCGACTCGAAGCTGCGTTACCGGGCGCTGCAATGGCAGGCGCTTGCACAGGGCATCGCAGATGCCGGCATCGCCGTGCGATGGGAGGCCGAGCGGCGCCCTGAATCACTGCGCTGGCCGGCGATGCGGGATGGGCAGTTGCAGAAAGTCGTCGCTGCCTGCGACTTCCTGGAACGGGAAATCGTTACGAACAACGCCGTCGATATCGGCGCCATCGCCCTGGCCACCACCCTGAGCTGGATCGAATTCCGCGACGTTTACGCTTTCCGAGCAGGACGACCAGACCTGTCGTCTTGGTATGACGAGTTCTGTGCGCGAACGTCGATGCGCGCGACGACTCTCACCGGCGACACGAGCGATTGATCAATACGACAACGCGGGCAACACCGCGACGCATGCGGTTTGCGATCACAGATGCCGCGCGACCTCATCCCACCAAGGTAACGAACATGAGCTCCCTCTGGACCGACCTGCTGTTTCTGCACGGCCATATCACTGACTGGCGGCTGATGCGACGATTGTCCCTCAAGGACACGACACCGGAATCGGCGCCTCCCGCGCAACCTGCCATCGAACCCCAGAACCAACACTTCACACAGACACACACAAGCATGCTGCGGCTGCGGCTACGGCTGTGCCTGGGCATCGGCAGCGGCGAGTTAAACAAACAGTGACTGGGTTGCCTTGGCCGGAGATCGGCGCTCGTGTCGGCTACCGGAGAACGCCAATGGAGAAAGGAAGGCAGATCGATACGGGGCATGTTATATCGGCGCCCATAGTACGCACACTAGCTGCAGGCAACGGTCTGTTGGCTAACATAGCGCCGGCCCCTTTTTCCTCGGCAACCGGAACGATGGCAGCTGGCATATCACCTGGGCGACGTTGGCCTTTGTCGCTTCCAGTGACAAAGGGCGGTGTCCCGCCACTACCCTGCGGCTGCCCCGTTACGAGCGGTAGTACCAGCCGAATGGCGTCACTTTCGGAACGGATTGCCGGTGGCAGCATCCGGCATAACCGAATCGCCCAGCACGTACTGGAACACGATATTCGAGATTGGGACTGGGGTCGAAAAGAGCTGAGCCGGAAACAACTGACCCTGTTCTAAGGCCTCACGATATGGCTAGAGCGTCAATCGCCACGACAACGCATCTGCACACCGGCAAAAACAAGCGGCTCAATCAGGGTTGAGCCGTGATCTTCACTTGTCCGGTAGACCAAGCCATCGGCACCCGAGCATTTGTAACCAGAAGGCAACGCCTGTCCGTACCCCGTAATACAACGCCGCAGGTACAGGACCATAGGGAATAAGAACAGGAGACTGAACAGCAACAACCGAATGCAATGAGCGAGCCGAAACAGGATCACTCTGGTGTCGAGCAGTCCAAACGAAAAAAACAACCAGCACAAAAAGCCCCGGCGTGCCGATCCATAGAAAAACGTTGAGCCCCTTCATTCCCTGCCCCAAAGTTGACGCCAGTATCCCGCACTCGGCAGATGCTGTCTCGCATGATATCCCCGAAATACCCTACAAGGTTCTGCGATCAGAGAAAGAAAAAACGGGTTTTCCAGAGAGTGATCAGCAACAAAGATGAAGAAATCTTCATGTGCGGGCAGGGGTTGGCCAGACGCCCGGTCGAGTACTTCCCTGCCCTTTGAGACGGCTTTCCAGCCTCGGACTGCGTCCAGCAGATGAATGCAGCCAAGAAACTTGTGCGGTCTCGAGCGCATTACCTTAAAGCACATCCTGCAATGGCGAGCCGACTTTATCCAAGGCCGGTTCGACCTCACCGGCAAATGGTCAGGCTGGCGCGTTCTCAGGTGAGCGCTGCTGATCGGCAACAGACTGCTGCTGAATCTGCGCAGCGAATCGACGGACGCTCAACGACCGAAGATGATTTCCTTGCCTTCGTGGTCGCGATCCCAGCCGCGCAGCTGGTCACGGATATGTGCGATGCGCTGGCGCCCGAGTGCGTTGCGCTCTTCATCGAGCACGAGACCGTCCAGCAGCTCAGCCAGTCGTTGCGCGGTGGGCAGCATTGCATCCCATGCGTCGAGGGCTGGCAATGGACCGGGCAAAGTCATGAAGAAGCTCACGCCGGGTGTACGCAACGTGTCCAGCTTGCCCAGATCGAAATTGCCGGGTTTGAGCATGTTGGCCACACTGAAGATCGGGCCAAGTTCGCGCTTGCCATCGACCAGCCGGTGGTAGATGCCCATGTCGCCAAATTCGAGGCCGGCTTTTTCAGCGGCCACCACCATATTCGGGCCGTTGAAGTGCTCGCCTTCGCGCGCCACCACGAACAGGGTGACGATACGTTCCACCTGCAGTTGGGCTGGGCGCCGACCAAGATCCGAGCGTGGTGGAATCTTCGCCGCCGTTGTGGGCGCCTCGGCAGCTGCGGCGGTGGCAGTGACCGGAGCTGTGACTGGACGCGGGGGTTCGCCACTGGAGCTGGGTGCCCGCAGCACGTCCACGATCGAGGCAGCATGACCTTCCAGCGTGGGCTGCTTCGGTTTGGCAGCATTACGTTCGCCAGAGAGCGTGGCACCCAGCCGTTCGAGTTCCTCGCGCAGGCCAACCTCCAGCTCGCCCTGCTGTGGCTGTGGCGCATCGTGATGATGATCGCCGTACCCCGACTGATCGAGCGCACTGAATACCGGATCATCGGCCAGGCTCCGTTCGCCCAGCGTAGGTTCGCGGCGTTCGCCCGTGTGTTCGCCTTGAACGGGACGTCGTGTGCCCTGTTCCTTCTTCGGCTGGCCGAACAGCCAGATGAGGGCCAGCACGATCAGGCCGACGATCAACAGCGGTATGCCGAGGACAGGGTTCCAGGCGAAAGCGAGCAAGGGTTGCGACGTCATGATGGGTTCCTCAGGCAGCTCCTGCCAGTTTAGCCGCTTCAGCGAGATCCACCTGCACCAGTCGCGATACGCCCGGCTCATTCATGGTCACGCCGCACAGCTGGGTGGCCGCTTCCATCGTTGCCTTGTTGTGGCTGATGAAGATGAATTGCACTTTCTCGCTCATCTCCCTGACCAGGCTGGAGAAACGCCCGACGTTGGCCTCGTCCAGCGGTGCGTCCACCTCGTCGAGCAGGCAGAACGGTGCGGGATTGAGGCCGAAGATGGCAAATACCAACGATACCGCGGTGAGCGCTTTCTCGCCGCCGGAGAGCAGCGTGATGTTGGAGATGCGTTTGCCCGGTGGTCGCGCCATGATCGACACGCCGGTATTGAGCAGGTCGTCGCCAGTCAGTTCCAGATAGGCGTGGCCACCACCGAACAGGCGCGGGAACAGTTCCTGCACGCCGGCGTTGACCTTGTCGAAGGTTTCCTTGAAGCGCTGGCGGGTCTCGCGATCGATCTTCTTGATCGCGCCTTCCAGCGTTTCCATTGCACTGACCAGATCGGCGAGCTGGTTGTCCAGGTAGGTCTTGCGCTCGCTCTGCTCGGCATGTTCCTGGATCGCGGCGAGGTTGACCGGTTCCAGTCGGGCGATCTTCTGCGCGAGATCGCCGAGTTGTGATCGCCACTGGTCGGCGTCGATATTTTCGGACAACTCTGCCAGCAGCGTTTCCAGTTCGAGGCCGGAGGCAGCGATTGCTTGTGCCAGCTGTTCAGCGCGCAGATGCAATGCCTGTGCGGACAGACGTTTCTCGGACAGGCTCTCGCGCAGCGTGGACAGGCCCTGCTCCGCCAGATGGCGCTGCTGCTCCAGCTTGCGGAATTCCAGGTCGCAATCTTCCAGCGCACGGCGCGCGTCCACCAATTGCTTGTCGACCAGCAGACGCTGATCCAGGTAGGTCTGGCGCTCGCTCTCCAGTTCGGCGATCGGATCGGAGCCGGCAGCAAGCTGTTCGGTGATTTCCGTACGACGCGCCTCGATCTGGCGCAGTTGCGAATCCATGCGACCCAGCGCTTGTTCCAGCGAAGCCAGTGCAGAACGCTTCGATTCAAGGCCCAGCGCCAGCGAGTGCGACTGATCAGCTGCCTCGCGCGCGTTCATGCGCGCTTCCTCGCGCGCTTCGAGCAGCGCACGCCGCTCATTCTCCAGTTCGCGACGCTGGTCTTCCAGATCACCCATCAGACCGACGGATTCGTCCAGTCGCGCGCGCGCATCACGGGTCTGGCCCTGCATGTCATCCAGCTGGGTAGCCAGATCGTCCAGTTCACCGGTGACCTTCTCGGCGCGGGCGCGGGCGGTTTCCAGCTTGCCGCGATGGCTCTGCAACTGCCCGGCGAGTTCGGACTGGCGGCGGTGCGCGTTGTACAGCTCACGCTGCGCATCATCGCGGGCACGCTCTGTCTCGAACTTGTTGGTACGCAAGGTATCCAGCCGCTCGCTGGCCTCTTCCAGTTGCGCTTCCAGCGTGTCGATCTGCTCGGCCAGCAGGCGGATCTCGCGCTCGCGCGCCAACACGCCGACCTGGCTGCCTTGCGCACGACGCACGCGCGCCCAGCCCGGACCCAGCCATTCGCCACTGCGGGTGATCAC
>Ga0302308_10002245_pt1 | contig 15638 bp, 8 predicted proteins | sample III_Palsa_E3_3_FD_200531 | JGI IMG/M metagenome (GOLD analysis project Ga0302308, IMG submission 200531) | Peat permafrost microbial communities from Stordalen Mire near Abisko, Sweden - III_Palsa_E3_3 | ecosystem: Environmental > Terrestrial > Soil > Palsa > Peat permafrost | place: Sweden... | reverse complement strand
CCGCCCTGCCCACTCTCGGCGCCCATCTCCTCGTGCTCGGCGGCGACCACCGAGGCGACCCGGTCCAGGCCGCGGACCGCGCGCGGCAGGACGCCCTCCGCGCGGACCGACTCGGGGGGCTGCTCATCGGGGGCGACCGCGGCCAGCACATCGGCGGCCACGGCCATGATCTCGGACGGGGTCCGGTAGTTGACGGTGAGGTATTCCTGGTGCCAGCGGCCCTTGACGTACGGGTCGAGCATCTGCGCCCAGGACCGGGCGCCGGCCGCGCTCCCCCGCTGGGCCACGTCACCGACCACGGTCAGCGACCGGGTGGGGATGCGCCGCATCACCATTCGCCAGGCCATCGCGGACAGCTCCTGGGCCTCGTCCACGATCACGTGGCCGTAGGCCCACGAGGGGTCGGTCCAGGCCCGTTCGGCGGTGGTGAGCTGCTGGCCGGGGTCGCGGTTCCATTCCGCCAGGGTGGCGGCGTCCACCAGGCCGGTTTCGGCCACGCCGGTGACCTCCAGCACTTCCCGGGCGTAGCGCTCCTCGGCCCGGCGTTCCCGCTCGGCGGCCCGGCGCTGCCGCTTGGCCGCCGAGTCGTCGTTACCCAGCAGCTGGGCGGCTTCGTCCAGCAGCGGAACGTCCGCCACGGTCCACGCGTCGGGGGCACCGGGGCGGAGCACCACGCTTCGTTCGGCCGAAGAAAGGTCCGGGGCGGCGGAGCGGAGGACGCCTTCCTCGGCCAGCAGCCCGGCGACCAGCCGTTGCGGGGTCAGGAACGGCCACATGCCGTCGAGCGCGGCGCGGACCGGGGGCTCGTCCCACAGCCGGGCGCGAGTGTAGGGCAGGTCCTCGGGGTCGAGGGGGCGGCCCAGGGCGGCCGCCTCCGCCGCCGCAAGCGCGCCGAGCATCTCGGTGACGAACAGCCTGCGGGCCACGTTGTGCGGCTTGCGCAGCGCGCGGGCCCGGTCGCGGGCGCGCAGGACGGCCTCCCGGGGCACGGTCATCCGCACGCGGTCGGCGGTGACCTCCAGGTCGCCGGGCGGGACCCGCTGGCGGTCTCGCACCGCCCGGCGCACCACGGCCGCCATCTTCAGGTCGCCCTTGATCATGGCGGCGGCCGGGTCATCGTCGGGCGCGGCGGAGACGCCGGGGAACAGCTCGGCCATCGAGGTGAGCACCACGTCGGTCTCACCCAGGGACGGCAGGACCTGGCTGATGTAGCGCAGGAAGGTGGCGTTCGGCCCGATGACCAGGACCCCCCGGCGCTCGAGGGTGCGCCGGTGGGTGTACAGCAGGTACGCGGCGCGGTGCAGGGCCGCGACCGTCTTGCCGGTGCCGGGGCCGCCCTGCACAACCAGGACGCCCTGCAGGCCGGCGCGGATCACCCGGTCCTGCTCGGTCTGGATGGTGGCGACCACGTCGGCCATCCGGCCGGTGCGGCCCACGGTAATGCTGGCGATCAGCATGGCCTCGCCGGACAAGGACTGGCGGTCCGGCTCGGACAGCCGGTCCAGGTCGAAGACCTCGTCGTCGACCCCGGTGACGGTGCGGTCCCTGGTGTAGATGTGGCGGCGGCGGATCAGGCCGGCCGGGTCCTTGGGGGTTGCTGCGTAGAACGGGTGGGAGGCGGGCGCGCGCCAGTCGATCAGGAGCGGCTCGTGCTCGTCGTCGCGCAGGCCGATCCGGCCGATATACAGCCTGACCGGTTCGCTGTCTTCGGGGTTGCCGGGCTGGTGGCCGTCGGTGCGGCCGAAGACCAGGCCGCGTTCCACCGCGTTCAGCTGGGCCAGGCGCCTGCCCTGCTCGGCCGCGGTGACGTCGCGCTCGACCCGGGCCTGGAAGGTGCCGCCCGCGGTGCCGCTGCCCTGAGTCCGGGCCAGCGCCCGCTCGGTCCGCTCGCGCGCCTGATCCAGCAGGCGGTACAGCATATCGACGTAAGCTTGCTCGGCGCCGACGGCATCGGAAGGACCCGCAGGACCCGCGGCGACGGAATTGGCTTGGCGAGACGTCATATTTCGTGATAAACTTTCTTTGGTTGTGTGCTGACGGGGATAGGGCGATTGCCGGGTTAAGCAAGTTTAGCAGCTTTCGTGATCTGCGCTAGTGTTGAGCTGCGGTGCGAGGTCGCCAATGGCACACGGGAAATCACGCCGAAAGGCTTCATGCTATTCCCCGCTAATGGTCGGCGCATTACGGAGCTTTAGCCGCGGTCGTGCGTCCACAGCGAGACATGGACCGGCTCCAGCGCCCGCTGCACCACACTGGCCAGGGGGCCGTCGGCTGCCGCGCCGGAGGCTGCCTAGTATGAGGGCACGATTCTTTAACGGGTTCGGGAGGAGCTTGCCCATGCCGGGAGCCGAAGGCGTGCAGATCACGGGGCCGTCCGGTGATCGCTACGACGAGATCCTCACCCCGCAGGCCATCGACCTCATCGCCGCGCTGCACGCCGAACTCGGCCCGCGCCGGTTCGAGGCGCTGGCCGCGCGCCGCCGCCGGCAGGCCGAACTGTCCCGCGGCGAGATGCTCGATTTCCTGCCCGCGACCGCCGATATCCGGGAGGACCCCGCGTGGCGGGTCGCGTCACCTGCGCCCGGGCTGGTGGACCGCCGGGTCGAGATCACCGGACCGACCGAGAAGAAGATGACGATCAACGCGCTGAACTCCGGCGCCAACGTGTGGCTGGCCGACTTCGAGGACGCCAACACCCCGCTGTGGGACAACATGATCACCGGTCAGCTCAACCTGAAGGACGCGCTGGACCGGACCATCGACTTCAGCAGCCCCGAGGGCAAGGACTACGCGCTGCGGCCGGATGACGAGCTGGCCACGATCGTGGTCCGGCCTCGCGGCTGGCACCTGGACGAGAAGCACATCCTGGTCGACGGAGAGCGCGCGTCCGGCAGCCTGGTCGACTTCGCGCTGTACATGGCGACCTGCGCGCAGCGCCAGCTGGACAAGGGTAAGGGTCCCTACTTCTACCTGGCCAAGAACGAGAGCCACCTGGAGGCACGGCTCTGGAACGACGCGTTCAACCTGGCCCAGGACGCGCTGGGCATCCCGCGCGGCACGATCCGGGCCACGGTGCTGATCGAGACCATCCCGGCCGCGTTCGAGATGGAGGAGATCCTCTACGAGCTGCGGGAGCACTCGGCCGGGCTGAACGCAGGCCGCTGGGACTACCTGTTCAGCGTGATCAAGAAGTTCCGCACGCGGGGCCGGGAGTTCGTCCTGCCCGAGCGCAACTCGGTGACGATGACCGCGCCGTTCATGCGCGCCTACACCGAGCTGCTGGTACACACGTGTCACCGGCGCGGGGCGCACGCGATGGGCGGCATGGCCGCGTTCATCCCGAGTCGGCGCGACCCCGAAGTCAACGAGAAGGCGCTGGCCAAGGTCCGCGAGGACAAGACCCGCGAGTCGACCGACGGTTTCGACGGCTCCTGGGTGGCTCACCCGGACCTGGTTCCGATCTGCAAGGAGGTCTTCGACGGCGTCCTCGGCTCGAACCCGAACCAGCTCGGCAAGCTCCGCGAGGACGTCAGCGTCACCGCCGAGGACCTGCTCGCGGTGAGCAAGACGCCCGGCGTGATCACCGAGGCCGGGCTGCGCAACGACATTAGCGTCGCCCTGCAGTACCTGGCCAACTGGCTGGCCGGCAACGGGGCGGTGGCCATCTTCAACCTGATGGAGGACGCGGCCACGGCGGAGATCTCCCGGTCTCAGGTCTGGCAGTGGATCCACAACGACGTCGCGCTGGACGACGGGCCGGTGGTGACCAGGGAGCTGGTCGAGCGGCTCATCGACGAGGAGCTGGTCAAGATCCGCGCGGCGGCCGGGGAGGAATTCGACGCGGCGCAGTACGGCCAGGCCGTGGCGCTGTTCACCGAGGTGGCCCTGGCCGATACCTTCGCCGACTTCCTCACAATTCCCGCCTACGAACGCATGCCTTGACGGGTTTCTGGTCACGGGCTCGGGAAAAGGAGACAATCAGCACAGGTCTTCCGGGGTGAGGTGGTTACCGATGACGACCAGCACCGAAGCGTTGGTGCCGCGGCTGCGGGATATCTGCGGCGCCGGTAACGTCATCACCGACCCGCTGGAGCTGCGCACGTATGAGTGCGACGGGCTCACCTCGCACCGGTCGGTACCCGCCCTCGTCGTGCTGCCCGCGACCGCCGGTGAGGTGGCCGCGATCGTCACCGAGTGCGCGGCGGCCGGGGTGCCGTTCGTGGCCCGGGGCAGCGGCACCGGGCTGTCCGGCGGCGCGCTGCCGCGCCAGGACGGCGTGCTGATCGTGATGTCCCGGATGCGCGCCATTGTCGAGATCGACCCGGTGAGCCGGCGAGCGGTCGTCGAGCCGGGCGTGACGAACCTGTCGGTGAGCAAAGCGGCGGCGCCGTTCGGGCTGTTCTACGCGCCCGACCCGTCGAGCCAGGTGGTCTGCTCGGTGGGCGGCAACGTGGCGGAGAACTCCGGCGGGGCGCACTGCCTCAAGCACGGGTTCACCGTGCACCACGTGACCGGCCTGCAGATCGTCACGCCGTCCGGCGAGCTGACCTGGCTCGGCGACGGGACCGGCGTGACCACCGGGTACGACCTGCTCGGCGCGTTCACCGGCTCGGAGGGCACGCTCGGCATCGTGACCAAGATCGTGGTCAAGCTGATGCCGCTGCCCGAGGTGGTGCACACCCTGCTGGCCGCGTACACCACGACCAGCGAGGGCGGCCGCGCGGTGTCCGACATCATCGCGGCCGGCATCGTGCCCGCGGCCATCGAGATGATGGACGCGCTGTCCATCGAGGCCGCCGAGGCCGCCGTGCACTGCAACTATCCGGCCGGGGCCGGAGCCGTGCTCATCGTCGAGCTGGACGGCCCGGCCTCCGAGGTCGAGGCGGAGCTGTCCGTGGTGCGCGCGATCTGCGAGGCGGCCGGCGCGACCGAGATCAGGGCGGCCGATGACCCTGCCGAGCGCGCGGTCATCTGGGCCGGCCGCAAGTCCGCCTTCGCCGCGGTGGGCCGGATCAGCCCGTCGTTCATCGTGCAGGACGGCGTGGTGCCGCGGACGTCGCTGGGCGCCGTGCTGGCTCAGATCGCGTCGCTGTCGGAGGCCGCCGGGATCCGCGTGGCCAACGTGTTCCACGCGGGGGACGGGAACCTGCACCCGCTGGTCCTGTACGACGACGCGGTGCCGGGGCAGGAGACCGCGGCCGAGAAGGTGTCCGGCCAGATCCTGGACGCGTGCCTGGAGGCGGGCGGCTCGATCACCGGCGAGCACGGCGTGGGCGTGGACAAGTCCCGGTACATGCCCAAAATGTTCACCTCGGCCGACCTGGACACCATGCAGCTGGTCCGGTGCGCGTTCGACCCGGCCAGCCTGTGCAACCCGGGCAAGATCTTCCCCACGCCGCGGCTGTGCGGCGAGGTGCCGGGCCGCCGCCGGGCGCCGCATCCCGCCGTGGCGGCCGGGCAGGCAGAGATCTTCTGATGGATACCGAACGGACCATGGTGCCCGCGATCCGGGACGCGCTCGTCGCGGCGTGCCCGGTGGTGCGGTCGGCCGACTCCGCCGCCGACGCGATCGGGGGCGTGGTGCCGTCGTTCGTCGCGTTCCCGGCGAGCACCGAGGAGGCGTCGGCGCTGCTACGCGCGGCGGCCGCTTTTGACCTGGCGGTCGTACCGAGGGGGGCCGGGACGGGGCTGGGCTGGGGTCCTCCGCCGTCCGCGTGTGACCTGGTCATCGACCTGCAGGCCATGGACCAGGTCCTTGAGCACGCGGCCGGTGATCTGGTGGCGCGGGTGCAGGCCGGCGCCACCATCGGGCACCTGGCCTCGGTGCTGGCCTCGGCCGGCCAGGAGCTAGTCCTGGACGTACCGGCGGATGCCACGGTGGGTGGCGTGGTGGCGACCGGGACGGCCGGGCCGCGGCGGTTCCGCTACGGGGCGCCGCGGGACCTGCTGATCGGGATCACGATCGTCCGGGCCGACGGCGTGGTCGCACACGCGGGCGGCAAGGTGGTCAAGAACGTGGCCGGCTACGACCTGGGCAAGCTGTTCTCCGGCTCGCAGGGCACGCTGGGCCTGATCACCGAGGCGACGTTCCGGCTGCACCCGCGGCCGGCCGTGGCGGCCTGGGTTACCGCGGACTACGGGCTGTCCGGGCGAGCCCGGGTGGCGGCGGCGGTGGCCGCGGCGGCCGGTTCCGCGCTGGTGCCCTCGGCGGTGGAGCTGGCCTGGTCGGCCGCGTTCTTGCGGATGGGCGTGCTACTGGAAGGCACCGAGTCTGGCGTGACCGAACGGGTCAGCCGGATGTCCGAGCTGATCGCGTCGGCGGGCGGTACGCCGACCGTGGCCCGGTCCGAGGGGCCGTTCCGGTCGTGGGACCTGGTGCCGGCGGCAGGCTCGCCCGCCGCCGTGGTCCGGGTGTCTTTCTGGCTCAGCCGGCTCGCCGACGTGCTCGAGGCGCTGGCCGCGGCGGGCGCGAGCGCGGGCCTGCGGCCCATGGTCAGCGGGCCGGCCGGCGCGGGCATGCTGTACGCCTGCCTGGACCCGGGCGTCTCCGAGGAGGACACCATCCGGTTCGTACGGACGCTGCGCGACCGTCTGGGCCTTTCTAGTGAACCCCGGGGCAGCGTGGCGGTGCTGGCCGCGCCGCCGGCGGTGATAACGGCCGCCGGGGCCTACGGGCCGGTGCCGGGGGAAGCCCTGATGCGCGCGGTCAAGAACCAGTTCGATCCGGGCCACCGCATGTTCCCGGGCCGCCTAGGGGGCAGCTGATGGAGGAGACCGAACGCCTGCGCGGCGTGGTCAAGGACTGCGTGCACTGCGGGTTCTGCCTGCCGGCCTGCCCGACGTACCAGCTGTGGGCCGAGGAGATGGACTCACCACGCGGCCGGATCTACCTGGTCAACCAGATCCTGGAGGGCGCCGAGATGACCCCGGCGGCGGCCGAGCACTTCGACCGCTGCCTGGGCTGCATGGCGTGCATGACCGCCTGCCCGTCCGGCGTGCAGTACGACCAGCTCATCGAGGCGGCCCGGGTCTGGACCGAAGAGGCCCGGTCCGAGCCGGCGCCCGCGCTCCCCGACGTTCCCGGCGTTCCCTCTATTCCCGGCGTTCCCGGTGTTCCCGCCGTGCTCGCCGGACGGGCGGCGCGGCTGCGGGAGCGTGCGGCACGGGCGGCCATCTTCTCGCTGTTCCCCTATCCGCGGCGGCTGCGGGCCGTGACCGGGCCGTTGAAGGCGGCGCAGCGTACCGGGCTTGACCGGCGGCTGGCTCGCAGCAGCCTGCCCGGACGCCTGTCCCCCGTGCTCGGCGCGGCGCTGCGGCTGGCTCCGCCGCCGTCGGCCGCGGGGCGCGCTGGCGCCTCCGGCGCGGGCCGGCTGCCGGAACGCGTGGCGGCCCGGGGGCCGCGGCGCGCGGTCGTCGGTATGCTCACCGGGTGCGTCCAGTCGGTGTTCTTCCCGCAGGTGAACGCGGCGACCGCGCGAGTGCTCGCGACCGAGGGATGCGACGTGATCATCCCGCGCGGCCAGGGCTGCTGCGGGGCGCTGTCGCTGCACGCCGGCCGGGAGGCCGAGGCGGTGGCCTTCGCCCGGCAGACCATCGAGACGTTCGAGCAGGCCGGGGTGGACGCGATCGTGGTCAACTCGGCCGGCTGCGGTTCGGCCATGAAGGAGTACAAGCGGTTGCTCGGCGGGGACGGGCAGGATCTGGGCTGGGCCGGGCGGGCGGCGGCGTTGAGCGCCCGGGTCCGGGACTTCACCGAGTTCTTGACCGAGCTCGGACCGACCGCGCCGCGCCATCCGCTGCCGGTCACGGCCGCCTACCACGATGCCTGCCACCTGGCGCACGCCCAGCGGATCACCCGGCAGCCGCGGGAACTGCTGCGCGCGATCCCCGAACTCCGCCTGGTCGAACTGGCTGACGCCGGGAACTGCTGCGGCTCGGCCGGCGTGTACAACCTGCTGCAGCCCGAGGCGGCCGCCGAACTGGGCGCGCGCAAGGCCCAGGCGGTGCTGGACGCGGGCGCGCCGCTGCTCATCTCGGCCAACCCGGGCTGCACGCTGCAGATCGCGGCCGCGCTCGCCGACCGCGGCGAGCACGTCGAGGTGGCCCACGTGGCCGAGATCCTGGACGCCTCGTTGCGCGGCCTGCCGCCCCCGGTCGCCGCGCCGCGCTGACCGGTCCGGAGGGTATCGGGCCGATGCCAGCTGCCAAGATGCCGTTCGTGGGCCGCCGCGAGGAGCTGGCAGTGCTGGAGGACGAGTTCGCCAGGGCCGCGGTCGGCGAGTTCCGCGTCGTCCTGCTGTCGGGCGAGGCCGGAGTGGGCAAGAGCCGACTAAGCCGGGAACTGCTCAGCCGTCACCCGGAGGCGGCTGGCATGTTCGCCCGTGCCCACCCGCTGGGCGTGACCGCGGCCTTCGGGGTGTGGGCCGAGGCCATAGACCCGCTGCTGCGGGGACGATCAGACGCGCAGGTGACGGCCGCGTGCAGCGGGCTGCTAGACGACCTGGCCAGCCTGTTCCACCGCGTGGCCGTCATCCGGGGATCCCTTCCCGACCGGGAGCCGCCGCTGCCGCGGCTGCTGCAGGGACTGGCCGCCCTGCTGCGGAACCTGGCCGCCCAGGCACCGGTGATCGCCGTCCTGGACGACGTGCACTTCGCCGACGCCTCCTCATGGGAGGCGCTGCGCTATTTCGCCCGGCACCTCGACGACACCCGGCTGCTCGTCGTGGCCACCAGCCGGCCCGCCGACCTGGCCGGCCAGGAAGTCGCGGCGCAGGCCCTGTTCGAACTGGACGAGGATGGGTTCCTGCGGCGGCTCGAGGTGACCCCCCTGGACCGGAATGCGACCAGGGAGCTGGCCGAGACGATCGTCGGCCAGCCGCCGCCCGCCGCGCTCGTCGACTGGGTGGATCAGCGGGCGCGCGGAAATCCGCTGTACGTCATCAGCCTGGTGCGCGCGCTGCTCGAGGAGCACGCGGACCTGTCCGCACCGAGCCTGCACCGGCTGCCCGAGAGCCTGGCCGAACGGATGGCCGCGCGGACCCGCGGAGCCGACACCGCTATGCGGGCGGTACTCGGCCTGCTGGCCGTGGTCGACCGCCCGCTGCCGCTGCCCGATCTCGCCGTGCTGACCGGACTGACCGCCGAGCGGCTCGATCCGATCCTGGCCACCCTGATCGCCGGGCGCGCCGTGGCCGAGCGGCAGCGGGCCGCCGAGCTGATCTACGAGATCCAGCATCCGCTGCTGCGCGACGTGATCTACCGGCAGGTCAGCGCGGCGCGCAAACGGGTCCTGCATCGCCAGGCGGCCCGGTCGCTGCTGGATTCCGGCCGGCTAGCCGAGGCGGCGCTGCATTTCGCGCGGTCTGCGCAGCCCGGCGACACCGAAGCGGTCCGGGTCCTGCTCGATGCGATGCGCCAGGCTGAGCAGCGCGAGGCGTTCCGGGAATCGCTCGACCTGCTATCCGAACTGGTCGACCTCCTCCCGCCCGCCGATCCGCGCTGGCTGGACGTGCTCGAGGCGATGTACTGGCGGGCCGAATGGGTGGTCGACCATCGGGCGGAAACCCGGACGGAGACGGCCATCCGGGCCCTGCGGGCCATCGACGGGCTGCTGGCGGACTCGGCCGACGACGCCCGGCGGGCGACGGTCAAGTTCCGCCTGGCCAATTTCCTGGCCTGGGGCACCGGAGAGCTGCCGGAGGCGGAGGAGACCTGCCGCGAAGCGGTCAGGTTGTACGAGGCGGCGGGAGCGCGACGCCAAGCCCTGCTGGCCCGCCGAGAGATCGGCTGGATCCGTTACCTGCGCGGCGACATCGCGGGCATGGCCGAGGAGTCGGCGCAGGTAGTGGCCGCGGCCGAGGCCAGCGGGGACCGGTTCGTCGCGATGCAGGGTCTGGTCACCTTCGGCTATAGCAACATCCTGCGCGTCCGTTTCGCTGACGCCGAGTCGGCCATCCGGCACGCGGTGGCGATCGCCGAGCAGGACGCGAAGGCCTACCGGCTGACCATGGCGCTGAGCCTGCTGGCCGCCGCGGTTGCGCTGCAGGGCCGCAGCACGGAGGCCGCTGCGCTGTTCGAGCAGGCCAGATCGGCGAATCCCGCCTTCAGGGACACGATCTTGATCGAGCTGGAGACGTTCGTGCACTGGGTGGCGGGCGACTTCACCTCGGCGGCGGCCACCGCGCGTGAGCTCGCGGCCTGGGTAATCGGCGGGCCCAAGCGGCGGGCGCTCGGCCTGGCCTGCGGGGGCCTGGCGGCGGCCGAGACGGGCGACCTGCGCGAGGCGGAGCGCCTGCTCGGGCGGGCCCGGCAGGGGCTGGACAGTCGCGACTGGGCGTACTTCTTTCTCTACACGCGCTACGGGGAGGCGGTCCTGGCCTGGCATGCGGGACACGCGGCAGAGTGTGCGGACACGCTGGCCGAGGTGGCGGCCGCGCTGATCGGCATGGACGCCGCGGCCGTGAGCGTCTTCGTGCTGATCGACCTGACCGAGTCGGCCGCCGACGCCCACGACGGGCGCGCCGCTTCGTCAGCCGCCCGGCAGCTCGCGGACGTGGCCCGCGCCGCGGGGCTCGCGCCGCACCGGGGTCTCGCCTGTTCCGCACGGCGCTCGGCCGCGAGGCGGGCATCGTCGAGTACCAGGTCCGGCAGACTTTGGCCGGCGCCGCCATCGCCGTCCGCTGCTCGGCCCCGGTCAGCCTCGACGGCCTCCGGGGCGGGGTCGCGGCCAGCCTGGCCGGCGCCGGGTTGGAGCGGCCCCAGGTGGCGGTCGAGATCGTCGAACGGTTCGAACGGCCTGGCGGGCCAGCCAAGCTCAAGCGGTTCATCCCGCTCGACCCGGTCCCCGCGCCGCTGAGCGCCGGGCGATGAGCCCGGCGCGGGTCGCTGCCCCGCCCGGTTACGTGCACGCGGCGTCGGACTACGGTGACGAGGTGGCCCACGTGGCCGAGATCCTGGACGCCTCGCTGCGCGGCCTGCCGCCCCCGGCTCTGGTCACATCCCGCGCCGGGTGAGAAACTAGAGTCGTGGATGGTAACGCGAGCAAGCCGACCGAGCAGTTCCGTGCGTCCTGGCAAGCCGCCAGGGATGCCCTGAGCGAGTGGTCGAGGCGGGTTTCAGATGCCACCCACGAGGCCCTGGACAAGATCGAGCCGGCGGTCCGCGGCGCGGTCGAGGCCGGCCGTGCGGCGATGACCGGGCAGTGGCGCAATTGCGGTTGCCGCTGCGACACCGCACACCCTTCTGACGCGGGTGTGTGTGACGGCCAGGCGGTCATGAGCCGGAAAGTCGGCGAGGCGGATGTCTCGCTGTGCGCGCCATGCGCGGTGGCGCAGGGTGTCGCGGAGATGAAGCTTTAACTCCTGCCTCAGCCCCGGGCCGGCACGGCCGGCCTCTCCCGGACCTCGGGAGGAGAGACCGGCCGCTCACCGGAGGGTTTAGCTGCCGGTGCTGCTGCTCGCCGGCTTGCCCCGCGGGCCCTGCCCGTTCTTCATGTTCTGGCAGTTGTGGGTGGCCTTATGCGAGGCGGATGGCGAGGGACTAGCCTTGGCAGACGCGGCGCTGGCCGCTGTCGCTCCCGTGGTCGACGAGGTGGTCGACGTGGTGGACGATGTCGTAGACGACGGGGTGGAGTGGGTGGTCGCGGCGTTGGCGACAGCAAGGCTGCCGCCGAACCCCACGCCGAGCGCACCCGCTCCGACAGCTGCACCGATCATGATCTTGCCTAGTCTGGATTTCAACGTGTCCGCCTCCTCGCGGTCGGGTGATGGTCCTGCGCACAGGACACCCGCGCGGGCTGCGGCCGCACTGCAGCGATACTCTGCCGGCGGTATGAAATCGGCCTCCAGGATCACTCCTGGGGCTGCTGGGGTCAGCGGGCGGGAAGAGTCACGGTAAAGACCTCCTGGCTGGCCTGAGTGGCGAGCGAGCCGATGCCGGTCACCGCGTTGCCGGACGGGGCCAGCGCGCTGATCTGGTAGCTGCCGCCCGTCTGGGATCCGGTCAGGCCGCCGATCGGCGCCGGCGTCCACAAGGTCCCGCCGGCCGAGGTCCAGGCGGCGACCTGCTGCTGGCCGGACTCGCCGAACTGGCCCGCGGCGGTGAAGCCGCCAGAGCTGGCGGTCAGCGCGGTGAACGTGGTGTCCGGTCCCGGCGAGCTGAACGGCACCTGCCGCCAGCTGGCGCCCCCGTCGACCGAGAGCTCGGCGATCGGCACGGTGCCGGCCGGGGTGGTGGCCTGGCCCAGGGCGGCCACGCGGTCTCCGCTGATCGCGATCTGCTGCAGCACGGCGGACGAGGCGCCGGCCGGGTCGGGCAGGACGATCGTGGTCCAGGTGGTGCCATCGGTGGTGGTCCACACGGCCGGCTGGCCGTTGTGCGACCCGACGGACACGAAACCACGCGCGCCCGCGGCGACCGCGAGCACCTGGCTGGAGCCGGTGGTGTCGTTCACGTCGTGCGCCCGGGTCCAGAAGGTCAGGTCCGGCGTCCACCACACGTCGGCCACGCAGCTTCCGCCCGGCGCGACCAGCTTGCCGACGATGACGTATCCGTGCGGGCCCGCGGCGGCCGCGACGGCGGACACGCCGGCCAGGTCAGCGGTGATGGAGCCGGGGCCGGCGGCGGACTGCCAGGTCGTGCCGTCGGCCGAGGTCATGACGACCGGGCCCGGCGCGCCGACAGCGAGCCAGCCCGACACCCCGTGGGTCACCCCGGTCAGGGCCTGCAGGCCCGTGGCCGCAGAGACCTGCGAGAGCGACGTGACCAGGGCCCAGGACCCGCCGGAGGCCTTGCGCCACACGGCCGGGTAGCCTTCCGTGCTGCCCACCGCGATCTGCTGGCCCCCGGCCACGGCCAGGCCGTTGACGGCCAGTTCCGGGATGATGCCGCCCGGGAGGCCGGCCAGCGGGACCGGACGCACGCTGCCCGTCGCGCTCGCCATCAGGAACACCGGCTGCTGGCTGAGCTTGCTGGGCGAGGTGTATCCGACGGCGACGATGGTGCCGGCCGACGCTACCGTGGCGCCGACCACGGACTGCGTGTCCGCATCGCCCAGGGATCCCGTCTGCTGCCAGGTCCCGCCGGCGCCGGCGGCGGTGAAGGCCACGAGCTGGCCCGCCGCGCTGGCCCCGGCGACGACGAAGCCGAAGTCACTGCCCTTGACCAGGCCGGGGTTCCAGCCCGCGGCCGCTCCGATGGTGCCCGCGTACTGCCACGCCGTTCCGTTCGGTGAAAAATAGGCCACCGCGTCGGGGGTGCCGCTCGCCGAAAGGCCGGGCCGGACGGCGAGCAGGCCGGACGCGTCCGAGCCCAGACCGGTGATCGTAGTGCCCGCCGCTCCGTGATCGGCCGGGACCGTCACCCGGGTCCACGTCGAGCCGCCGTCGGTGCTCAGCCACACGCCGGCGTAGGTGCTTCCGTCCCTGGTGACCTGGCCGGAGATCACCGTGGCGGTGCCGCGCGAGGCCACGTAGGAGATGCTCTGCACGGTCTCGCCGGGTCCGGCCAGCCCGAGCTGTGCGGCCGTCTTGCGCTGCCAGGTCACCCCGTCACGGGAGCTCCAGATCACGGCCTGCGTCGTGTGGCTTCCGGTGGCGGCGACGCCAGCGGCGAGGAACCCGTCGGACGTGCTGTTCAGCACCCACATCGCGTCGCCGTTCAGCATCGGGGTGATGGTCCGGGTGGACGCGAGCGTCCAGGACAGGCCGTTCTTGCTGGTCCAGATGGCCTGCGGGCCGACGGCCAGCCAGCCGGCGGAACCCCCGGCCAGCCGGGCGGCCGGATGCCCGAGCGGGGCCTGGCCGCCGCCGGGCGCGTTCACCGGGGCCAGGCGCCAGGAGGCGCCGCCGTTGACGGAGACGAAGAACTGCTGCCGGACCACGCCGTCGCTGGTCTGGGAGCCCATCGTCACGATGGTGTTCCCCGAGGCCACGACGCGGTTCACGGTCTGGAAGACGCCACGCTGCTGCTGCCCGGGGTACATGCCGATGGTCAGCGCCGACTGCGCCGTGGTGCCCTGATTCGTGGCCGGGTTCGGCTGCTGGCTCGAGGCGAGCGGGCCGAACTTCGGGCTGTGGCCGGTCAGCAGGGCGACGGCCAGGACGGCCACCGCGACCAGCACGATGACCGGCACCGCGATGGTGGCCGTGCGCCGGCCGATCCGGCCGCGGCGAGTGCCGGGCCGCCAGGTCCCGGGTAGTTCGGGCTCCAGGAGCAGGGTCCCATTCCCGCCGGGCCGGTGACCGCCGGAATGCGGATCTGCCTGGTCGGACGGGCGGTCCCACAAGGGGGGCGCGGCGCTGGGGGCCCGCCAGGTGTCGTAGTCAGCCAGCGGCTGGTCATCAGGCTCGGTCATCAGGCCGGTGTGCGGGTCGGTGTACGAGTCGGTGTACGAGTCGGTGTAGGAGTCGGCGTATGGCTCGGTCCGGGCTCCGGCGCTGGCCTCGGCGCGCGGGTCGGACCAGGCTTGGGCGCGGTCCTCGGGTTCCGCCTCGCTCCAGGCCTCGGGTCCGGCCTCGGCGCGCGGGTCGGGCCTCGCCTCGGGGCGGGGGTCGGCGAAGACCGACGCGCTGAGCGGGACCCGCATGTTGCCTGGCCAGGCGTTGTTCAACGGGTCGGGGGGAAGCGATCCGGACCTGATGTGGCGGCCTGCGGGCTGCCGCAGTGGTGACCAGTGCGGTGACCGCGGCGGTGGGATCAGCGGCCGAGGCTGCTCCGGGGACCATGCTTCCTGGGACGGGCGTGCGTACTGCGGCGGGCGGGCGTACTGCGGCGGTTGCGGTGGCGGCTGGTTGGGGTGCGAGGCCGGCGGCCGCGGCCGGGGCTCGGAGCGGCCCACGACGAGCGGGTGAGGCTGGTGGCCGGCGTCCGCCGGGCGCTGGTCCCAGGAAATCTCCGACTCATTCCACAGACGCTGCAAGGTCTGCCACGGGGACAGGTCGACCGGCGCCTTCCGCGCCCCCGGGCCGGGGCGCCTCGGCGGCAGACCCGGGCCGCCGGGCCTGCCGCGCAGCGCCCGGGTCGGGCTGACTACGGGTTCGGCGGCCCGGAAGGACCGCCGGGAGGGGCACGGGCCTGCGGGCGCCGACCCGTTCCCGTTGCTCGCGGCGGTTCCGTTGCTGGGGGCGCTCGCGTTGCTGGGGGCGCTCGCGTTGCTGGGGGCGTTCACGTTGCTGGGGGCGGGCTCGATTACGGCGCTGGCGGCCCGGATGGGCTCCTCGCTGCCTGGCGCAGGCGGCACCGCGTCCAGCTCGGGGTCTTCCATGCCCTCGTCCCAGGAGAGGGGAGACTCGCCCGGTTCGGGCGCGGGTGACGCGAACCACTCGCCGGTGACGTTTTCTTCCAGGTCGGCGGCTTGCGGGTGATCCGCCGGGCCGCTGGCCGGAGAGTTCAGGAACCAGCCGGCCGGACGGGCCACGCCGGGAAAGTCATCGTCGTCCCTCGCCGGCTCGGCCTCCGCCGACGTGACGTCGGGCCGCTCCGCGTCCGCCGGTGTGACCTCGGGCCGCTCCGCGTCCGGGACCGCGGCCCGCGGCGCGATCAGGCCCGGCGGCACCGACCAGGACGGCGCCGCCCGGTCCGACCAGAGCCAGCCAGAGGTGCCCGCACGCTGCGGTTCTTCGGCCGATCCGGGTTCTTGA
>Ga0302308_10002239_pt1 | contig 15643 bp, 11 predicted proteins | sample III_Palsa_E3_3_FD_200531 | JGI IMG/M metagenome (GOLD analysis project Ga0302308, IMG submission 200531) | Peat permafrost microbial communities from Stordalen Mire near Abisko, Sweden - III_Palsa_E3_3 | ecosystem: Environmental > Terrestrial > Soil > Palsa > Peat permafrost | place: Sweden... | reverse complement strand
ATTGCTGCCGTCAGGACCTAAACCTGGTGCGTCTACCAATTTCGCCACTCACGCGCGTTTGTGCGGCTAGTTTAAAGCGGGTTCGGGAGGGCGGGGAAACGTGCAATCCATGCCTAACCGCGTCCGTTCCGCGTCCACGCTGTACAACCATCACGGACTGCGCTTTGCAACCTCAGGAAAGCGGATTTCCCGGCGACGCAGGTGCGTGCGTCGCGCCAAGCCCGGCATTCTAACCGAATCGATGGCCGATGTCTCCATGTGCAATATCCACACGGCGGGACTCGCGAGGCGTGCCGGCGGAACCGCACTTGATGCGGACGAAACCAAAACATCGACCATCCGCCGCGTATATGACCTGAACCCCCTCCTGAATCCCCGAACCACATTGCATAGCACGAACGACGTGCTTACAATCGCCACTCATTCTCGTTTGCCCCTCCGCGGCTGAACTTACCCTGATGAATCGCACTTCGCGCAATCGCCTTGTTGCATGGCTCGGCATGGCAGCCATGTGGCTGGCTATTGTCGCGCCGGTGATTAGCCAGACGCTGGTGTCGCGTCAGCAGGGTGTCGATCCGCAAGCAGCGATCTGTTCCGCCGATGCCCTCGCGCAGATCGTTTCATCTGCGCTTGTCTCCACGCCGCATCGGGCGGTTCAAAGCAACGAACCAGCCGGTCATCATATGGCCGGCGCCGATTCGTTCGACGCCTGTTCGTACTGCGGTTTGCTCGCGCACAACGTGCCGCTGGCATCGGCGCCGCCTGCCGCGCTGGTGCGGGTCGAACGCGTCACGCGCCTCGCGGCCGTGCCGGTTGCGCAAATCGTTCACGTCAAGTCGTTCAATGCCGCGTCTCCGCGCGCGCCGCCCATCGTTTCCTGAAGTCCGTCCGTATTGACCCGTCCCGGCTGTTTGCCGTGGCTACGCGCGCCGTTTAAGCGCCCGTGGCCGGCCGGTCTGCGTCCACTCATTCAGGATTTTCTTCGATGCTCAAGCTCCTCAAGCGAGCACGGCAGCCGTCAGGTTGCCGTGCCGCCGTGCGTTCGCGCGCGTTCACGTTTCATCCGTTTCATCGTTGCACATTCCGACGCCATGCCTGCTTGCCGCTTTCCCTGCTGGCGCCAGCTTTCGTGCTTGCCGCCCCTGCCGTGGCTACATCGGAAAGCTCGCCCGAGAGTACGCCCGATCGCCGCGCCGCCGATGCCGTCCAGCTCGCACCGGTTGTCGTCACAGGTACCGCGGGTTCATCGGCGCGCTCTCCGCTCGATCCGAATCTCCCTGCCGCGACCGCAACAGTCACTGCCGATCAGTCGCAATACTGGAACGTGGTCACGCCCGAAGACGTGCTGAAGTACGTGCCGAATATGGCGGTGCGCAAGCGTTTTATCGGCGATGTGAATTCGCCTATTGCCGTGCGCGGCACGAGCAATTCGCAAACGGCGCGCGGGCTGGTGTACGCCGATGGCCTGCTGCTCAGCAATTTCCTCGGTAATACGTTCACGTTCGCACCGCGCTGGTCGATGGTTTTCGCCGACGACATCGCGCGCACCGACGTGATCTACGGTCCGTATTCGGCGCTGTATCCCGGCAACTCGATCGGCGCAACGGTCGCCATTACCACGCGCATGCCGGAGAAGTTCGAAGCCGATGCACACGTGCAGGCTTTCAGCCAGCATTTCAATCTGTTCGGCGTGAATCGCAGTTTCAACGGCACGAATTCGTCGGCGACCCTCGGCGATAAGAACGGCAATCTGTCATGGCTAATCGGCGTTGATCATCTGGAAAACACGGGCCAGCCGTTGCAATTCGCGACGCTGGCGGCATCCGCCATGCCGGCGAAGGCCACCGATCGGCCGGTGACTGGCGCGGTTTTCTACAACGACCAGAACAACAACCGCACGGCGGTGCTGGGCGTGACATCGGAGGGGATTGAGCGGACGTTCCAGGATCAGTTCAAGTTGAAGCTCGCGTACGACTTCACGCCCACTTTGCAAGCCGGCTTCACGCTCGGCTACTGGCATCAGAAATACAACAGCGATACCCAATCATTTCTCCGCGATGCCGCCGGCAATCCGTTCTATAGCGGCCTCGTGAATATTGGCGGCTACGAATACAACGTGCCCGCCGCCACGTTTGTGCCGAGCCAGGGGGCAAGCGAGAACTTCCTGTATGGGCTGTCGCTGAAAACGCGCAACGCATCCGGCTGGAATGCCGAAGCCATCGCGTCGTATTTTGATATCACGCAGAGCATTGCTCGCACGGCGAATTCAGGCGTGCCGGGCAATGGCGCGGGCACGATTGCATTCGGCGACGGCACCGGCTGGAAAACGCTCGACCTGCGTACGACCTGGACGCCGGCCACATCTACTGCCGGCTTAAGCGCGCACTGGCTGTCTTTCGGCTATCACTACGATAACTATTTCCTCGACAACGAAACCTACAACACGTCCGCCTGGCGCGACGGCGGTGGGACAACATTCGCCAACGCATTCGGCGGACGTACCGAGACGCAAGCCGTGTACGCGCAAGACGCGTGGCGGTTCTTGCCGCGCTGGAAATTCACCTACGGCGCGCGCTACGAGAACTGGAACGCGTACGACGGCACGCGGGCGGTTGGCGCGACCTCGCTGAATTACGCTGAAGTCAGCCAGAGCCACTGGTCGCCGAAAGCCTCGCTGTCCTTCGATGCAACTCAAGACCTGTTGCTGCGCGCATCGATAGGAAGGGCGTACCGCTTTCCGACCGTCGGCGAGTTGTTCCAAGGACAGATTACGGGTCTATCGATCGTCAACAACAACCCGAACCTGAAGCCGGAAGACGATCTCTCGAAGGAACTCACGGCCGAGTGGCAACACGGTAACGGCGTGTATCGCTTCACGCTGTTCCAGGACGATGTGAAGAACACATTGTTCAGCCAGACCAACACCACCGTGATTCCGAACATCACGAATTTTCAGAATATCGACAAGGTCCGTTCGCGCGGCATCGAGACAAGTTACGAAGGGCAGGACGTGCTGATTCGCGGCGTGGACTTGACCGCGGGTCTGGCCTACACGCAGTCAAAGATCATCGCGAACAGCGGCAATCCGGCGTCAGTGGGCAAGTACTTCTATCGCATTCCGTTGTGGCGCGCGAACGTGGCCGCCACCTGGCGCGCGACGAGCCAAAGCGCCGTCACGGTCGCCGCGCGTTATTCGGGCCGCGAATACAACACGCTCACCAACACCGATACCAACCCGAACACCTACGGCGGCACGAGCACATACGCGGTCGTCGACGGCAAATTTACGTTCCGTCCCACCAAGCGGACCGAGCTCGGCATCGGCGTGGATAACCTCTTCGATCACCGCTATTACGTGTTTCATCCGTATGCGGGACGGACGGTTTATGTCGAAGGCCGGATCGGGCTTTGAGACCTGTTTTCGATTTTGCCGCCAACTCATAGAAGGACACCTCACATGCAATCCGCATCTCTCTCCGATGCTCGCGTAGCTGCGCGGCATCGCTTGTTATGGCGCTGGCATTTCTACGCCGGCTTGTTTGTCATTCCGCTGCTGCTGGTGCTCGCGATCACCGGCACGCTGTACTGCTTCCAGCCGCAAATCGAACCGCTGCTGTATCACGACCGGATGATCGTCGATGCCCGCGCCGAGCCGCGTCTGAGCGAACAGGTCTTGCTTGCGAAAGCGACGGCCGCAGAACCGCTAAATGCCGTGCCGACCACGGCTGTCATCAAGACCGATCCGCGCCGCAGCATCGAATTCGTGTTCCGGCTGCAATCGGGATCGAGTGAAAGCGTTTATCTCAATCCTTATACGGGCGAGGTGCTGGGCAGGCTGAGCATTGAGAACCGCTTGATGAAGCAGATTCGCAATTTGCATCGCGGATTGATGCTGGGTAAGACCGGCGAGATCGTGATGGAACTGGCGGGCTGCTGGACGCTGGTGATGATCGGAACAGGCATTGCCTTGTGGTGGCCGAGGGCGCGTCAGACGGGGCAGATGGGTCAGGCGGGCGGCCGGTTCGTGCCGCGATTGTCTTCGTCGAAAGGCCGTGCATGGTGGCGTGAATTGCACGCGGTCGGCGGTGCGTGGCTCGCGCTCGGCGCCTTGTTTTTCGTGCTCAGCGGCTTGCCATGGTCGAGTACTTGGGGGAAGCAATTCAAGGCCTTGGCGACGTCCGCGCAGCTTGGTTATCCGCAAGGGGCGTGGGGCCGCGCGCATGTGCATTCCGCGAAGCCCGCGATGGCCATGGCCGATCCATCGATGGCCGGCATGAAGATGGACGATCTGCCGTTGCCGCAGACACCGTGGGCAGTGGGCGCTACGCGCGTTCCGCACAGCACCGCCGATGCTAAAGACTCCACTATTTCGCTCGACAAGGTCGTCGCACTGACAGCACAGGCTGGTGTTACAGATGGCTACGACATCGCGTTGCCGACAACCGCCGAGGGTGTGTACACGGTGTCGTATTTTCCATCCGATCCTCAGGATGAACGTACGTTGCACATCGATAGATACAGCGGCCAGATTCTCTCGGACATCGCGTATCGCGATTACGGGCGCGTGGCGCAGTGGATTTCGTACGGCACGTCGCTGCACATGGGCCGCTATTTCGGCGTGGCGAACCAGATTCTCGCGTCGCTGATCTCGCTCGGACTTGCGGCGATGTCGATCAGCGGCTTCGTGATGTGGCGCAAACGCAAGCCGGGCAGGGCGATCGGCGCACCGTCTCGACCGGTACTCAATCCGCCGATGCGCGCATGGGTCGGCGGTTTGACTGCCCTCGGTATCGTTTTCCCGATGATGGGTCTGACGATGCTGATCGTATGGATATCGGACCGTTTGCTGTTCGGTCCCGGCAAAGTTGCCCGCACGCGGTGATAGCGTCAGTAGCTGAGCGAGTCGGCGGCCAGCGTGTCGCCGGCCGCGCGATCATTGCCTGGCGAATTTATCTTGAACCGAACTTCAAGCGCGCGAGTTGTTCGGCTTCGTTCGCCAGCAGCGTTGCAGCGTCGCGGATCGCGACCTCCAGCGTGATCGGGCCGGGTGCGGGAGAAAAACAGCCGCTGAAATGCTCGGACAAACGCGGTAGGGCGGCCGGATCAATCGCCCCGGACAGCAACGACGCTTCCACGCCATGCGCACGAGCGTGCTGACACGCGATAAATGGCGCCTTGCCGTGCAGCGTCTGCACGTCCGAGCGTCCTTCACCCGTGATCAGCCAGTTCGCGCCGTCGAGCGCCGCATCGAGCCCCACTTCTCGTGCGACCACTTCCGCACCGGCCTCGAAACGCGCGCCCAGCATATGCAGCGCAAACCCCAGTCCGCCCGCCGCGCCTGCGCCGGGTTTATCGCGCCCGGTGCGTTGCAGCGCCGGTTCGAGCAGATCGGCGAAATGGCCGAGCGCGGCATCGATCGTGGCGATCTGATCGGGCGTCACGCCTTTTTGCGGGCCGAAAACTGCCGTCGCGCCGTGCTCGCCGGTGAGCGGATTGTCCACGTCGGACATACCCGTGAATTCGGCGTCGCGCACGCGTGGATCGAGCGCCGTCGCGTCGATGCGCGCGATTCGCGCAAGCTGCGAAGGCACCGGGTCGAGCGGTTTGCCGTCTGCATCGAAGAGTTTCAGGCCCAGGCCGACCAGAAGCCCCGCACCGCCGTCGTTCGTGCTGCTGCCGCCCAGCGCCACATAGAACTTGCGCACGCCGAGATCGAGCAGCGTGCGAATCGCTTCACCCATGCCGAGCGTGCTGCGCTCGGCGACCGGCACGGCCATGCCGTCCGGGTCTGTAATCCCCACGACTTCCGCTGTTTCCACCATGGCGCTGCCGTCCGCCAGCAAACCTGTCGCGGCGTCGCGCCGTTTGGACGCCGCGCCCCGCACGTTGATCAGGCGTCGCTCGCCGCCCGCCGCGAGCATGGCGTCGAGCGTGCCTTCGCCGCCGTCGGCCATCGGCACGATACGGATGACGGCGTCGCTGCGCGCGCGCAGGATGCCGCTCGCAATGGCGTCCGCGACCTGTTCCGCGCTGAGCGAACCCTTGAAGGAATCCGGCGCGATTACGACAACGGGGGAAGGGGAAGAGGCGGAAAAAACGGCGGGCTGGGTGTTCGGCATGATGTCTCGAGTTATGAATTTGCTTGAAATCTAGCGACACGGCCCGAATTAATCAAACCTTATGCCTCTACGGCATGATTTCGATGCGTGCAGGCAATGCAATTCACGTCGTAATGGATTGCAACGGCCCGCACGCACGTTCGGAAATGCGCTGGCTGGGACCGTGCCGGAGCGCCATCACGGTGACCGAGGAGCGTAAAACCCGCACCAAAACCGCGAAAATGGGCCGAATTTGCGGGTATTTGGCAGAGCAGACCCTCATCCGCCACGACCCTTGCAAATAGTTTGGTAAAATGTTTGGCTCGGTTGACTCAAACCGGCGCGTACGGCTTCCTGTCACGGCTTGGCGGATCTACGGTATTGAGCTTAGGCAATAGGCTCAGTCAGGCTGCTTGCATTGTTCAGGAACCGCGAGGTGCCGTGCGCCTACCGTGGCGCGAGATCGAACCAGAACTGACCAGACACACGAACCCGAATACTCGATTTACTCTAGGACGATAGAAGCCATGGCTAACGTTGTTGAAAACCTCGGCAAGCTCGAACGCCGTGTGACGATTTCCCTGCCGAAAGATACGGTGCAAAAGGAAGTGGATTCGCGTATCCGTCAGCTGGCGAAAAACGTGCGCATGCCGGGTTTCCGCCCGGGCAAGGTGCCGCTCAAGATGGTGACGCAGCAGTACCAGGGCCAGGTTGAAGCCGAAGTGCTGAGCGACAAGGTAGGCAAGGAATTCTTCGATGTCACGCGCACCGAAAACCTGCGTGTGGCTGGCCAGCCGAGCTTTGCGCCCAAGGGCGGCGAAGTAGCGGCCGAAGCGAGCGATTACGCGTTCGACGCGACTTTCGAGGTGTATCCGGAAGTCAAGGTCGGCGACGTGGCAACGGCTGAAATCGAACGCACGGTCACGACCATCTCGGAAGCGGAAATCGACCGCACGCTGGAAATCCTGCGCAAGCAGCGCGTGCACTTCCACGCACGCGGCGAAGGCGGCGAGCACGGTGACGGCGGTACGGATACGGCAGCTAAAGACGGCGACCGCGTGACGATGGACTTCGTCGGCAAGCTCGAGGGCGTGCTGTTCGAAGGCGGCAGTGCTGAAGACTTCACGTTCGTGCTGGGCGAAGGCCGCATGTTGCCGGAATTCGAAACGGCGGCGCTCGGCCTGAAGGTCGGCGAGTCGAAGGAATTCGACCTCAAGTTCCCTGACGACTATCACGGCAAGGACGTGGCCGGCAAAACGGCGCAGTTCACCATCACGATGAAGAAGATCGAATGGGCGCACCTGCCGGAAATCGATACCGAATTCGCGAAGTCGCTGGGTGTGGAAGACGGCGACACGACCAAGATGCGCGGTGAGATCAAAGACAATCTGGAGCGTGAAGCCAAGCGCCGCACGCAGCAGATCGTGAAGAATCAGGTCATGGACGCATTGCTGAAGATCTCCGAACTCGACGTGCCGAAGGCGCTGATCGAGCAGGACCAGCAACGTCTGGTGGAAATGGCGCGTCAGGATCTGCAACAACGTGGTGTGCCGAACGCAGCGGACGCTCCCATCCCCGCAGAAATGTTCGCGGAACAAGCTGAACGCCGCGTCAAGCTGGGCTTGGTTCTGGCCGAACTGGTCAAGGCCAACGACCTGCAGGCGAAGCCGGAACAGATCCGTGCGGAAGTCGACGAATTCGCGAAAAGCTACGAGGACCCGAAGGAAGTCGTCCGCTGGTATTATTCGAATCAGCAGCGCCTCGCCGAAATGGAAGCGTATGTTGTGGAAAGCAACGTCGTTGACTTCGTGCTCGGCAAGGCCCGAGTGAGCGACAAGGAAGTAAGCTTCGAAGAATTGGCCAGCGCGACGGCGCAAGCGTAACCAGCGTCGACAAGGCGTGCAGGGCCGTCGAGGTGACGGGCCGGCACGCCTTTTTTGCATTTCGGTTGCATTGGCGTTGTTGATGCGGATGCTGGTGGCGGTTACCCCGTTGTGCCGTTTTTCGGATGTTCCTTTGTCGTTCAGTATCCCTATTCCGAACAAGGAAATTGCATGACCTTTCGCGCTCAATTACTGGACACGCTCGCGTCGAACGCGCCGCATGATTTCGAAACCAAGGCGCTCGGTCTGGTGCCCATGGTTGTGGAAACGAGCGGCCGCGGCGAACGTGCCTATGACATCTATTCGCGCCTGTTGAAAGAGCGCCTGGTTTTCCTGGTTGGCGAAGTGAACGACCAGACGGCCAACCTGGTGGTCGCGCAGTTACTGTTCCTTGAAAGCGAAAACCCCGACAAGGACATCAGCCTGTACATCAACAGCCCGGGTGGCTCGGTGTCGGCTGGCATGGCCATTTACGACACCATGCAGTTTGTGAAGCCGGATGTCGCCACGCTCTGCATGGGACTGGCCGCAAGCATGGGCGCTTTCCTGCTGGCAGCGGGCGCCAAGGGCAAGCGCGTTGCGCTGCCCAACTCACGCGTGATGATTCACCAGCCGCTCGGCGGCGCGCGCGGGCAGGCATCGGACATCGAGATTCAGGCACGGGAAATCCTGTACCTGAAGGAACGTCTGAATCAGTTGCTCGCGCACCATACGGGTCAGCCGGCGGAACGTCTCGCACGTGATACCGACCGCGACAATTTCATGTCCGGTGATGACGCGCAGGCTTACGGTATCGTCGATCAGGTACTTCACAAGCGTCCCTAAAAGGCTGTACTTGGCCCGCACGGCGCCGGTCGTTGGGGAATAAATGGCCGGCCGTTCCGTTTTTGTCTACGCGGACGTTGCGGTTTCGGGCCAGACCGCCAACGGCGGCACGGCAAACCGAGCCGCGCGCCAGGCTGGAGCCAACGCGGAAAACGGCGTCAAAGCACACGCCACACACGCTTTCAACCTGCGCATAGGCCATTTCTGCGTAGGTGAATTGAGCGGCGTATCATGTAATCGAGTGTCCGGAGGCTCGCACATCCATGGCGGACAAAAAAGGTTCTAACAGCGAAAAGCTGTTGTATTGCTCGTTCTGCGGCAAGAGCCAGCACGAGGTCAAGAAGTTGATTGCAGGTCCTTCTGTGTTCATCTGCGATGAATGCATCGACTTGTGCAATGAAATCATCCGCGACGAAGCTGCCGGCGCGGCGGAAGAGGCTGGCCTGACGAAGTCGGATCTGCCGAGTCCGCAAGAGATCAGCGAGATCCTGAACCAGTACGTGATCGGTCAGGAACGCGCGAAGCGGATTCTTGCAGTGGCGGTTTATAACCACTACAAGCGTCTTAAGCATCTCGAGAAGAAAGACGATATCGAGTTGTCGAAGAGCAATATTTTGCTGATCGGACCTACGGGTTCGGGCAAGACCTTGCTCGCGCAAACGCTCGCGCGCATGTTGAACGTCCCGTTCGTGATTGCAGATGCAACCACGCTGACGGAAGCCGGCTATGTTGGCGAAGACGTTGAAAACATTATTCAGAAGCTGCTGCAGAACTGTAACTACGAAGTCGACAAGGCCCAGCGCGGCATTGTCTATATCGACGAAATCGACAAGATCAGCCGCAAGTCGGATAACCCGTCCATCACGCGCGACGTGTCGGGCGAGGGTGTCCAGCAAGCGCTGCTGAAGCTGGTCGAAGGTACGATGGCTTCGGTGCCCCCGCAAGGTGGCCGCAAGCACCCGAACCAGGACTTCATCCAGGTCGACACCACCAACATTCTGTTCATCTGCGGCGGCGCGTTCGACGGCCTTGAAAAGGTCATCATCGATCGTACGGAAAAGACCGGCATCGGTTTTGGCGCAAGCGTGAAGAGCAAGGTGGATCGCGACGCGGGCGAAGTGCTGCGCGAAGTGGAACCGGAAGATTTGATCAAGTTTGGTTTGATTCCCGAGTTGATCGGTCGTCTGCCCGTGGTGGCGACGCTCGGCAAGCTGGATGAAGACGCGCTGATCAAGATCCTGACCGAACCGAAGAATGCGCTGGTGAAGCAGTATCACAAGCTGTTCAACATGGAACGTGTGGACCTGGAGATTCGTCCGGGTGCATTGAAGGCTATCGCGTTGAAGGCAATCCGCCGCAAGACGGGTGCGCGTGGCCTGCGCTCCATTCTGGAACAAGCGTTGCTGGATGTGATGTACGAGTTGCCGGCAATGAAGGGTGTGAGCAAGGTTATCGTGGATGACAATACAATTGATGGCGACGGCAAGCCGCTTTTGATCTACGAAGACACGCCGAAGGTAGCAGGTTCTAACTGAGTTGGGCTGTGTGTCGGCGAAAAGCCGTTCATGGCAACGTGAACGGCTTTTTGTTTATTTTTCGGATATCTTGTGGATGTTACTGACACGTTATTGAGGCGAATTTTTTCGATTCACTGATCTTTTCCCACACGCTTAAGGCTTGCAATCCATTTTGACGGCCTTATTTACGACTGAACTGATTCCACTACTGGGGAAATGAAAATGTCAGGAACCCAACTCCTCCCGCAGGAACGCATTACTCTCCCGCTGCTCCCGCTGCGTGACGTAGTCGTTTTCCCGCACATGGTGATTCCGCTCTTTGTCGGACGACCCAAATCGATCAAGGCACTCGAAGCCGCGATGGAAGGGGGCAAGCACATCATGCTTGTCGCCCAGAAAACCGCTGCGAAAGACGAGCCGACCGAAAAAGACATGTACGAAGTGGGATGTATCGCAAACATCCTGCAAATGCTGAAGCTGCCGGACGGTACCGTAAAGGTGCTGGTCGAAGGCTTGCAGCGTGCCAAGACGCTCACGATCGAAGAACAGGAAACACAGTTTTCCTGCGACGTGATGCCGCTCGAACCCGACCACGCCGACAGCGCTGAAACCGAAGCGCTGCGCCGCGCGATTGTGTCGCAGTTCGATCAGTACGTGAAACTCAACAAGAAGATCCCTCCTGAGATCCTGACGTCGCTGTCGGGTATCGACGAAGCGGGTCGCCTGGCCGACACTATCGCCGCACATTTGCCGCTGAAGCTCGACCAGAAGCAACACATTCTCGAGATGTTCCCGGTTGTGGAACGCCTTGAGCATCTGCTTGCCCAGCTCGAAGCTGAAATCGACATTCTTCAGGTCGAAAAGCGCATTCGTGGACGCGTGAAGCGTCAGATGGAAAAGAGCCAGCGCGAGTATTACCTGAACGAACAGGTCAAGGCGATCCAGAAGGAATTGGGCGAAGGCGAGGAAGGTGCGGATCTCGAGGAACTCGAGAAGCGCATCACCAACGCACGCATGCCGAAGGAAGCCAAGAAGAAGGCGGATGCTGAGCTGAAGAAGCTCAAGCTGATGTCGCCGATGTCGGCTGAAGCCACCGTCGTACGTAACTACATCGACACGCTGATCGGCTTGCCGTGGCGCAAGAAGAGCAAGGTCAACAATGACCTGACGAACGCTGAACGCGTGCTCGACGAAGATCACTTTGGCCTCGAGAAGGTCAAGGAACGGATCCTCGAGTATCTTGCGGTCCAACAACGGGTCGAAAAGGTCAAGGCGCCTATCTTGTGCCTCGTCGGGCCTCCGGGCGTCGGCAAGACCTCGCTGGGCCAGTCGATTGCCCGCGCGACGAACCGCAAGTTCGTGCGTATGGCGCTCGGCGGCGTGCATGACGAGTCCGAGATTCGCGGTCACCGTCGCACGTACATTGGGTCGATGCCCGGCAAGATCTTGCAAAGCCTGGCGAAAGTCGGCGTGCGCAATCCGCTTTTCCTGCTCGACGAAGTCGACAAGATGGGCATGGATTTCCGCGGCGACCCGGCGTCCGCGCTGCTTGAAGTGCTCGATCCGGAACAGAACCATACGTTCGCCGATCACTACATCGAAGTCGATTTCGATCTGTCGGACGTGATGTTCGTGGCGACGTCGAACTCGCTGAACATTCCGCCGCCGCTGCTCGACCGGATGGAAGTGATTCGCCTCTCGGGTTACACCGAGGACGAGAAGATCAACATCGCGCAGAAGTACTTGTTGCCGAAGCAGACTCGTAACAACGGCCTCAAGGCTGGCGAGATGGATCTCACCGAAGAAGCGATCCGCGACATCATTCGTTACTACACGCGTGAAGCTGGCGTTCGTTCGCTTGAGCGCGAAATGTCGAAGATCTGCCGCAAGGTTGTGAAGATGCTTCTGCTGAAGAAGGCAGAAGGCGCGGTCCGGATCGACGGCAGCAACATCGACTCGTTCCTCGGCGTGCGCAAGACCGACTTCGGTCTGGCCGCGAAGGAGAACCAGGTTGGTCAGGTGACGGGTCTCGCGTGGACGGAAGTGGGCGGCGACTTGCTGACCATCGAAGCCGCTGTGATGCCGGGCAAGGGCAACATCATCCGCACGGGTTCGCTCGGCGACGTGATGAAGGAATCGGTCGAGGCAGCGCGTTCAGTGGTGCGTTCGCGGTCGCGTCGTCTGGGGGTATCGGATGAGGCGTTCGAGAAGAAGGACATCCACATCCACGTGCCCGAAGGCGCGACGCCCAAGGACGGTCCGTCCGCCGGTATCGCGATGACGACGGCGCTCGTGTCCGTGCTGACCGGCATTCCGGTTCGTGCTGATGTAGCGATGACCGGCGAAATCACGTTGCGTGGCGAAGTGTTGCCTATCGGCGGATTGAAGGAGAAGTTGCTGGCGGCGCATCGCGGCGGCATCAAGCTCGTGCTGATCCCGGAAGAGAACACGAAGGATCTGGCCGAGATTCCGGACAACGTGAAGAACTCGATCGAAATCGTTCCGGTTCGCTGGATCGACAAGGTGCTCGAGCTCGCGCTCGAACGTGTTCCCGCGGCACTGCCGGAAGAAGAAGCCAAGCCGGCAACGCCCGCTGTTGCGGAAAAGAAGGACACGCCCGCAGCGGGTGAGTTCGTGAAGCACTAAGCGTTACGACGCGCCCGTCGACGCGTGGCCTGAACGGTCGCGCCGGAGTCGAGCGAAGCAAAAACCCGTGTGGTCAGTGTGAACTGACCACGCGGGTTTTTTTATTTGCCCGTCCGCAGTGCGATTTGGCGCGTCAGAGTTCAAGCAGAGGCCCTCTAATCAGGCTCAATCCGGGTTGACACCCGTCTTTCGGCTACTTCTAATGACCGCCGCACTTGGGGCTTCCGGGGCCCGTGCTCAAGCAGCCTGTCGTGAACCACCTCTTTGCAGTATCGCCCAACCACAAACCATTATTCGGGGGATCACAATGAACAAGACGGACCTGATCGACCATATTGCGCAACAAGCTGACATCTCTAAAGCGGCGGCCAGCCGTGCGCTCGAAGCCTTGATCGGCGGGGTCAAGACGACCTTGAAGAAGGGCGGCTCGGTGACGCTGGTCGGCTTCGGCACCTTTGCCGTGGGCAAGCGGACGGCGCGCATCGGCCGTAATCCCCGTACCGGCGATGAGATCAAGATCAAAGCTGCGAAGGTTCCGAAATTTCGCCCTGGCAAAGCGCTAAAAGATGCGCTAAACTAGCGGACTCGCTGGATACGGACCGGTTTGAAACGGTTTCAAATCTGGCGGAGCGGATCACACACTTCGCATAACGGTGTGAAGATCGCTTGAAAAGATTACCCAAAAAGATCGTGAAACGGGGTGATTAGCTCAGTTGGTAGAGCGGCGCCCTTACAAGGCGTAGGTCGGCGGTTCGAGCCCGTCATCACCCACCACCGTTTCGCAAACAAGATCGAAGTCGTTCAGGAATGACCAGAAAAACCCGCACAGCTATTGGCTCTGCGGGTTTTTTATTGCCCGTGAATTGTCTTGACCGTCCCCGCGGAGATCGTGGGCGCCAAGGCTGCCATGAGGCCTTACACGCTCGATTATGTTGCGGTCATTCATCGGACGCGCGATAGACCGTTGGTTCACCTCGCGGAGTGGGGCGGCTAAGCAATCCTCGTGCTTCGGTCTTGATAGACTTGCGCTTTCAAAAAGAACCGGGGAAACGCGTGGGCCTCGACGAATACTACAGGCGACTGGAACTGCCAGACACCGCGTCGCCGGATGACGTCACACGCGCATACCGACGGCTGAGGGCAAAGTACCACCCGGACCGCAACAAGGGACGTGAATCAATCGTCGAACCGGCGTTCAAGCGTGTGCAGGAGGCGTTTGAGATTTTGATCGGCAAGCGTGAGCCGCGGGTGCCCGGCCCGGCTGCGGCATCCGCGTCGGCATCGGCATCGGCATCGGCCGGGAGCCGCGGTAAGACAGCGCCGTCACGCGAACATCGTGGACTGCCGACGCGCGGCGCGAGTTGTCTGGTCAGACTCTTTGTGCCGCTCGAAGCCGCGATCCATGGCGGCGAAGTCGACGTGAGCTACCCGGTAAACGGGCCGTGTCGAGAATGTCAGGAAAGAGTTTCGCAGTGCGCGCGCTGCGGCGGCAGCGGCCGGTCGGTTTCGGGTATGCGCTGCAGGGACCGGGCGCCCTCTGACGAGTGACGGGTGTCCAACGTGCCTCGGCACGGCTGTCATGACCTACCGGAAGTCCGAGACAGTCAGGATTCCCCCGGGTGCGTGGGACGGTCAGCGTCTCGTCGTTGAAGGCGCGGGCCATCCCGGGCTCAATGGTGGCCCGTCGGGTGACGCTATCTTCTCGGTCGTGATTGCGTGCGGCTCGGCCTTTCGTCGCAACGGGTTGAATCTCGCTTGCGAGGTCCAGGTTGATTTCGTGACGGCCACGCTCGGTGGTAACTTTGAAGCGCAGATACTTGGCCGCGTGCTGCAGATCACGATCCCACCGAACGCGCGCGCAGGCAGCACGATCCGTCTGCTCAGGCATGGCCTCACGGACCGCAACGGTTCGCGCGGCGACCTGACCCTGCAACTGGTGCTCGCGATGCCGGCTGCGGTTTCACATCTGAGCGACCATGAGCGACAAATGCTACGCGAGATGTTTGCGGACGCGGAGCATCGGGCAACGCAGGCAATTCCACCACGCTCGTAAGGCAATGATCTTCTCGAGTCGCAAGCAGCGGCCGTCCGAAAAAATGGACCTTGCTGTTTGCGCCGCTGCTGAAATCGCGCGCGGTGAGTCCATGGCGGCTGATCAGAAGCGAGCGACATCGATGACCGCATCGGCGAATGCTTTCGGCGCTTCTTGCGGCAGGTTATGACCGATACCACCGCCGATGTTCCGATGCGCATACTTGCCCGAGAATTTCTTCGCATAGGTGGCCGGATCGGGATGCGCCGCGCCGTTGGCATCGCCTTCCATGGTGATGGCTGGAACCGAGATCGACAGCGCGGTCGCCAGACGCTTTTCCAGATCGTCGTATTGCGGCTCGCCCTTGGCTAGCCCCAGACGCCAGCGGTAGTTGTGGATCTGAAATCATCAATCCGTTCGCCTGCAACGGCTTACAGAAGTTGCGACGCCAGCAGCGTCAGCGGTTCACCACGCGCGCTGGAATGAAGGCCCAAACCAGAAAGGCGGACAGGGTAAGCGAACCGGCAACCAGGTACAGGCCGGACGACAAGGTGCCGGTCTGGCCTTTCAGCCAGCCAATAACGGTTGGACTGACAAACCCGGCCAGATTCGCAGTCGAATTGATCAGCCCGATACCTGCGG